>Ga0316188_10001652_pt1 | contig 10604 bp, 11 predicted proteins | sample Phiworburrow1_MG_FD_204933 | JGI IMG/M metagenome (GOLD analysis project Ga0316188, IMG submission 204933) | Coastal sediment microbial communities from Maine, United States - Phippsburg worm burrow 1 | ecosystem: Environmental > Aquatic > Marine > Coastal > Sediment | place: USA: Maine... | reverse complement strand
CAAGCCGCCGGACAGCGCGAGGCCGAGCAACAGGGCAAGCAGGCGGGACATGGCAGAGGTCTCCGGGGCGATCGATGCCCAAAGGTACACGCAGCGCCATGTCCATGCAGTCGCCGGGTCTCGCGCCCGGCGTGGCTCCCCGGTGCGGCCGCTGCAATCCGTGCAATCCACCATTAGATCACCACCACCGGGGGACGGACTCGCTTGTCAGCGCGCACCAAGCGACGCACACTGGGTTGTCGACGCGCTTTACAAATGGGCCGTCGATCTTTCCCCAACGACAAGAAAGGAAGGCCTAATGAATCTGACGATCAGTGGACACCACCTTGAGGTGACGCCAGCGTTGAGAGAGTATGTGCTCACTAAGCTGGACCGGGTGACACGCCACTTCGACCAGGTGGTCGACGTGACCGTGCTACTGACCGTGGAAAAGCTGAAGGAAAAGGAGCGACGGCAGAAAGCCGAGGTGACGTTGCATGTCAAGGGGAAGGACATCTTCGTCGAGCAGTCGCACGAAGACCTGTATGCCGCCATCGACCAGTTGATGGACAAGCTCGACCGCCAGGTCGTTCGTCACAAGGATCGGCTTCAGCAGCACAACCACGAAGCGCACAAGCGCATGGACGCGAAACTGCCATGAACTTCGCGGGGCCGGGTTGCGCCCGGCCCACCCCCCTCGCTCGCGGGGGGCAGGCAACCGGTGGCCCAGCCAGGCGGTGGCTCGAGGGCGAGCCCCGGACCCTGACCGGCCACAGCGGCCCCAGGGCCGCTGTGGCAGTTTGGGGCCCGGGACTTGGGGTGGGCCCTGACACCGTGACTGCTTCCCCACAGATCGGTGGCGCAGGGGACACAATCCGAAACCCCGTTTCTATAATTCATCGACGTGTAACAAGGCTTCGTGCTGACGCCGGCCGTGGGGCGCTCTCGCGAAGGAAGACGATATGAACCGACTGGCCGCCATCCTGCCCACCGGCAATGTGCTGGTGAACGTGGACGCCACCAGCAAGAAGCGCGTGTTCGAGCACGCCGGCCTGCTGTTCGAAAACCAGCACGCCATCGCGCGCGGGACGGTCTCCGACAACCTGTTCGCTCGCGAGCGCCTGGGCTCCACCGGCCTGGGACACGGCGTGGCGATCCCGCACGGCCGCATCAAGGGGCTCAAGAATCCACTGGCCGCGGTGCTGCGCGTGCAGCAGCCGATCCCTTTCGACGCCCCGGACGACGAGCCGGTGCTGCTGCTGATCTTCCTCCTCGTGCCCGAGGCGGCGACCCAGCGCCACCTCGAGATCCTGTCCGAGATCGCCGAGATGCTCTCGGACCGCGAACTGCGTGAGCGCCTCAAGGCCGAGCCCGACGCCGCGGGCGTGCACAAGCTCATCTCCGACTGGGAGCCCCTGAAGTCGGTGGCCTGAGCGTGCGGCGGCCGTCCGGGAACGCATGAAGCACAGTTCCCTCAGCGCCGAAGCGCTTTTCGAGCAGCACCGGCAGATCCTGCGCTGGGAATGGGTGGCCGGGCACGCCCAGCCGGACCGCCCGTTCGACGAAACGGTCGTGCGCGAGGCGCATTCGGCGGCCGACCTGGTCGGCTACCTGAACTACATTCATCCGTACCGGGTTCAGATCGTCGGCAACCGCGAGGTGGCGTACCTGCACGCGTCGTCGCCCGAGGACCAGGAGCGCCGCATTTCGCGCCTGGTGACACTGGAGCCGCCGGTGCTGATCGTGGCCGATGGCCAGGTGCCGCCCGACCGCCTGGTGGCGATCTGCGACCGTGCCGACCTGCCGCTGTTCGTGACGGCAGCCTCCGCCGGCCACGTGATCGACGTCATGCGCAGTTATCTGGCGCAACTGTTTGCCGAGCGCACCACGCGCCATGGCGTCTTCATGGACATCCTGGGTCTGGGCGTGCTGCTGACCGGCGAGTCCGGCCTGGGCAAGAGCGAACTCGGGCTGGAGCTCATCTCGCGCGGCCACGGCCTGGTGGCCGACGACGCGGTGGACATCTACCGCACCAGCCAGACCGGGCTCGAGGGGCGCTGCCCCGAACTGCTGCTGAACCTGCTGGAAGTGCGCGGCATCGGCTTGCTCGACATCAAGGCCATCTTCGGCGAGACCGCGGTGCGCCGCAAGATGCGGCTCAAGCTCATCGTGCACCTGGTGCGCCAGGAAACGATGGAGCGCGAATTCGAGCGCCTGCCCTACGAGCCCCTGTACGAGGAGATCCTGGGCATCCCGACGCGCAAGGTGGTGATCGCGGTCGATGCCGGCCGCAACCTGGCGGTGCTGGTCGAGGCGGCAGTGCGCAACACCGTGCTGCAACTGCGCGGCATCGACACCTACCAGGAGTTCGTGGCGCGTCACCAGCGCGCGATGGAGCGCGGCGGCGAGGCGGAGTAGGCGGCGGCCGCGCGGCGCCGCGGGCAGGTCACTTGCCGTCCTGGCGATGCGGGCAGGCGGGCTTCGTGCAGTTGGCGTACAGGGCCAGCGAATGCTCCTGCAGGTCGAACCCACGCGTCACCGCAACCGCACGCTGCCGGGCTTCGATGTCGGCGTCGTAGAACTCCTCGACGCGGCCGCAGGTCAGGCACACCAGGTGGTCGTGGTGCTGCCCCTGGTCGAGCTCGAACACCGCCTTGCCGGACTCGAAGTTGCTGCGCGCCAGCAGGCCGGCCTGCTCGAACTGCATCAGCACGCGGTAGACGGTGGCCAGGCCGATGTCGGAGCCTTCGTTCAGCAGCGTCTTGTAGACGTCCTCGGCCGTCAGATGGCGGCGCTCCGACTGCTGGAACACCTCCAGGATCTTGATGCGGGGCAGCGTGGCCTTCAGGCCGCTGCTCTTGAGCTCTTCGACATGCGTCATGGCGGCATCTCACGGCAGGGCGGCGGGCGATGGCCCGCTAGAATGGCTGCATCATAGCCAGCGTCCGCAGAGCGCTCCGCGCCGCGCATGCCCGTTCACCGATGTCCCGCTTCCTGACCCTTGTCCCGGCCGTTTGTGGCGCGCTCGCTCTGGCGGGCTGCGCGTCGCAGTTGAAAGCCGGCGGCGACGTGTTCGGCTTCATCAGGCCCTACCGCATCGACATCATCCAGGGCAACGTCGTGACCCAGGAGCAGGTCGATCGTGTCAAGCCCGGCATGACGCGGCGCCAGGTGCGCGACCTGCTCGGCTCGCCGATGCTGACCGACCTGTTCCACGCCGACCGCTGGGACTATCCGTTCGCGATCCGCCGGCAGGGTGCCGAGCCGCAGAAGCGCGACATCGTCGTGCGCTTCGAAGGCGACAAGCTGCTGAGCATCGAGTCCCCGCCCCTGCCCAGCGAGCGCGAGTTCGTGGCGGCCATCGCGCGCGGCGGCGACTATCCGGAACGCAACCTCGAGCTCAGCGAGGAACAGCTCAAGGCGCTGCCGGTCCCCCCGCCCCGCGATGAGCCGCCGGTCGAGCCGACCGGCGCGGTGCGGAGCTACCCCCCGCTGGAAGCGCCCTGAACGGCATGAAGTTCTGTGTCGCCGGCGCCTCGGGCCGCATGGGCCGCATGCTGGTCGAGGCGGTGCTGGCCAGCAAAGGCGACACGCTGGTGGGCGCCCTCGACGCCCCGGGCAACCCGGCGCTGGGGCAGGACGCGGCGGCGTTCCTGGGTCGGCCTTGTGGCGTGCCGATCGTGGCGGACCTGGCGGCCGGCTTGCAGTCGGCCGACGTGCTGGTCGACTTCACGCGCCCGGAGGGCACGCTGGCGCACCTGGCGGCCTGTCGCGCACGCGGTGTGCGCATGGTCATCGGCACCACCGGCTTCGACAGCGCCGGCAAGGCCGCCATCGCCGACGCGGCGCGCCAGATCCCGGTCGTCTTCGCGCCCAACATGAGCGTGGGCGTCAACGTCGTCCTCAAGCTGCTGGACCTGGCCGCGCGCGCACTGAGCGAGGGCTACGACATCGAAGTCATCGAAGCGCACCACCGCCACAAGGTGGACGCGCCCAGCGGCACGGCGCTGGCGATGGGCGAGGTCGTGGCCCAGGCGCTGGGCCGCGACCTGACGCAGTGCGCGGTCTACGCGCGCGAGGGCCAGACCGGGCCGCGCGACCCGTCGAGCATCGGCTTCGCCAGCATCCGCGGCGGCGACATCGTCGGCGACCATACGGTCCTCTTTGCCGGCACCGGCGAACGCATCGAGATCAGCCACAAGAGCGCCAGCCGCGAGGGCTATGCACAGGGAAGCCTGCGCGCCGCGCATTTCCTGGCCGACCGGCCTGCGGGGCTGTACGGCATGGCCGACGTGCTCGGCCTGCGCTGAACGGCCGGGTGGCCCGGGCGGCCGCTCCCTACAATCTGCGTCATGAACGAAAAGTACACGCCGGCCGAGATCGAGGCGGCGGCCCAGGCGCACTGGGAGGCCCGTGACGCCTACCGCGTGACCGAGGACGCGAGCCGCCCCAAGTTCTACGCCTGCTCGATGCTGCCCTACCCCAGCGGCAAGCTGCACATGGGGCATGTGCGCAACTACACCATCAACGACATGATGGCGCGCTACCTGCGCATGAAGGGCATGAACGTGCTGATGCCGATGGGCTGGGACGCCTTCGGCCTGCCGGCCGAGAACGCCGCCATCGACAACGGCGTGCCGCCGGCGCAGTGGACACGCGCCAACATTGCCGACATGAAGTCGCAGATGCGCCCGCTCGGCCTGGCCATCGACTGGAGCCGCGAGGTCGCCACCTGCGACCCCGGCTACTACAAGTGGAACCAGTGGTTCTTCCTGAAGATGCTGGAAAAGGGCATCGCCTACAAGAAGACCCAGGTCGTCAACTGGGACCCGGTGGACCAGACCGTGCTGGCCAACGAGCAGGTCATCGACGGCCGCGGCTGGCGCAGCAACGCCATCGTCGAAAAGCGCGAGATCCCGGGCTACTACCTGGCGATCACGCGGTACGCCGAGGAACTGCTGGCCGGTGTCACCGACCCCGGGCATGTGGACTACCTGGCCGGCTGGCCCGAGCGCGTGCGGCTGATGCAGGAGCACTGGATCGGCAAGAGCAGCGGCGTGCGCTTTGCGTTCACGCACGACATCAGGGACGCGGCCGGCGCCTTGATCCAGGACGGCCGCATGTACGTCTTCACGACGCGCGCCGACACCATCATGGGCGTGACCTTCTGCGCCGTGGCGCCGGAGCACCCGCTGGCGGAGCATGCGGCGCGCTCGAGCCCGGCGCTGGCCGCCTTCGTCGACGAGTGCAAGCAGGGCGGCACGACCGAGGCCGAACTCGCGCTCAAGGACAAGGAAGGCCGCCCGACCGGGCTGCACGTGACGCACCCGCTGACCGGCCAGGCCGTCGCCTTGTGGGTCGGCAACTACGTGCTGATGGGCTACGGCGACGGCGCGGTGATGGGCGTGCCGGCGCACGACGAGCGCGACTTCGCGTTCGCGCGCAAGTACGGGCTGGCGATCCGGCAGGTGATCGCCGTCGAGGGCCAGACCTTCGACGACACCGCCTGGGCCGACTGGTACGCCGACAAGCCGCGCGCGCGCTGCGTGAACTCGGGCGTGCTGGACGGCCTGGCCTTCGCCGACGCGGTCGACCGCGTGGCCGGGCTGCTCGCGGCCAAGGGCCTGGGCGAGAAACAGACCACCTGGCGCCTGCGCGACTGGGGCATCAGCCGCCAGCGCTACTGGGGCACGCCGATTCCGATCATCCACTGCGCGACCTGTGGCGACGTCCCGGTGCCGGAGCAGGATCTCCCGGTCCTGCTGCCCGAGGACCTGGTGCCCGACGGCAGCGGCAACCCGCTGAACAAGAGCGCCGCGTTCCTGAACGTGCCCTGCCCGCGCTGCGGCCAGCCGGCGCGGCGCGAGACCGACACGATGGACACCTTCGTCGACTCGGCCTGGTACTACATGCGCTACGCCTGTCCCGACAGCGACGGCGCGATGGTCGACGCCCGCAACGACTACTGGATGCCGATGGACCAGTACATCGGCGGCATCGAACACGCGGTGCTGCACCTGCTGTACGCACGTTTCTGGACGAAGGCGATGCGCGACCTGGGGCTGGTGGCCTTCGGCGAGCCGTTCACCAAGCTCTTCACGCAGGGCATGCTGCTCAACGAGTGCTACTACCGCGAGGAGGCCTCGGGCAAGAAGCGGTGGTTCTACCCCAGCGAAGTCGACATCCGCTTCGACGACAAGGGGGCGCCGGTCGGCGCGACGGCCAAGGCCGACGGCCAGCCGGTGCTGCTGGGAGGCGTCGAGAAGATGTCCAAGAGCAAGAACAACGTCGTCGAGCCGCGCGACATCATCGCCCGCTTCGGCGCCGACACGGCGCGGCTGTTCGTGATGTTCGCCGGCCCGCCGGACCAGAGCGCGGCCTGGTCCGACTCCGGCGCCGAAGGCGCGTTCCGCTACCTGAAGCGGCTGTGGGCCTGGGGCCACCGCCACGCCCAGGCGCTGGGCGCCGGCGACGGCGCCACCGACGGCTGCAGCGACGCCGCGCGCGACCTGCGCCGCACCATGCACGAGCTGCTGCGCCAGGTGACGCACGACTACGACCGCCTGCAGTACAACACCGTCGTCTCCGGTGCCATGAAGATGCTCAACGCGATCGAGGCGGCCGAGCTCAGCGACAGCGCGGCGGACGCCGCCGTGCGGCGCGAGGCCTTCTCGCTGCTGCTGCGCACGCTGTACCCGGCCGCACCGCACATCGCGCACGGCCTGTGGCAGGCGCTGGGCTATGCGGCGGCGCAGGGCGAGTTGATCGACGCGCCCTGGCCCGCGGTCGACGAAGCCGCCCTGGTGCGCAGCGAGGTCGAACTCGTGCTGCAGGTCGGCGGCAAGCTGCGCGGTGCGGTCCGCGTGCCGGCCGACGCCGACCGCAGCGCGATCGAGAGCGCCGCACTGGCCCACCCGGACGCCATCCGCTTCATGGACGGCAAGCCGGTGAAGCGGGTCGTGGTGGTGCCGGGCCGGCTCGTCAACGTGGTGGTCTGAGCCCGTGCCGCGACGCCGGGCGCTGCTGGGCCTGGGGCTGGGCGCGGCCGCACTGGCCGGTTGCGGCTTCCGGCCGCGCGACCCGCTGAGCCTGCCGTTCAAGCGGCTGGCGCTGGTGGGGTTCGACCCGCGCTCACCGCTTGGCGTCGAATTGCGTCGACGCCTCACGGGGCTCGCGACGGTGGTCGACGCGCCGGCCGAGGCCGAGGTGGTGCTGAAGGCCCTGGAAGACCGCCGACGGCGCGTCGTGGCCGTGAGCACGCCGTCGGCGCAGGTGCGCGAGATCGAACTTCACCTCAGGCTCGTGGTGCGCGCCGACACCCCCGGCGGCAAGGTGCTGATCCCGCCCATCACGCTGAGCCGCGACCAGGACCTGAGCTACGACGAGAAGGCTGCGCTGGCCAAGGCGCTGGAGGAGGAGTCGCTGTTCGCCGACATGCAGACCGACGTCGTCAGCCAGCTGCTGCGCCGCCTGTCCGCCGTGGAACTCTGAGGCGCGCGTGCAGATCAAGCCCGACCAGCTTGCCAGCCACCTGCAGCGTGGCCTGCGGCCCCTGTACACGGTCTACGGCGACGAACCCCTGCTGGCGCAGGAGGCGGCCGACGCCATCCGTGGCGCTGCGCGCGCCGCCGGCTACAACGAAAGAAAGGTGTTCGCCGTCAGCGGAGCGCATTTCGACTGGAGCGCCGTGCTCGGCGCGGCGCAGGCGATGAGCCTGTTCGCCGAACGTCAGCTGATCGAGATCCGCATCCCCGGCGGCAAGCCCGGCAAGGACGGGTCGGACGCCTTGCAGCGCTATTGCCAGGCCCTGCCGCAGGTCGGCGACGATGTGCTGACCATCGTGCAGTTGCCGCGGCTGGACGGCCAGCAGCTCCGGAGCGCGTGGTTCGGCGCCCTGGACGGCGCGGGCGTGGCCCTGCGCGTCGACCCCGTCGAGCGCCACGCGCTGCCAGGCTGGATCGCGCAGCGCCTGGCGGCCCAGGGCCAGCGCGTGGCCGACGGCGAGGCCGGACGGCAGACGCTGGCGTTCTTTGCCGACCGCGTCGAGGGCAACCTGCTGGCGGCACACCAGGAGCTGCAGAAGCTGGCGCTGCTGTACCCGCCGGGGGAGCTGGGCTTCGACCAGGTCGAATCGGCCGTGCTGAACGTCGCGCGCTACGACGTCTTCAAGCTCGGCGAGGCCGTGCTCGCCGGTCAGGTGCAGCGCGCGCTGCGCATGCTCGACGGCTTGCGCGCCGAAGGCGAGGCCGCGGTGCTGGTGCACTGGACGCTGGCATCCGACATCCAGGCGCTCAAGCGCGTGCGCGACGCCCTGAGCGCCGGCAAACCGATGCCGATGGCGCTGCGCGAAGCACGGGTCTGGGGGCTGAAGGAGCGCCTGATCGAGCGCGCCGCGCCGCTGGCCACGGCGCACGCGCTGGCCCACGTGCTGGAAGCCGCGGCCGTGTGCGATGGCCTCGTCAAGGGCTTGCGTCACCCGGACTGGCCGGTCGAGCCCTGGGAGGCGCTGCGCCGGCTGGTGCTGATGCTGATCGACGCGCTGTCGTCGCCGGTCCCGGCGCGCACCGGCGCACGTCCGGCGCGGCTGCTGCTGGGGGCCTGACCCGGCGGCCGCGCAGGCTCGACACGGCAGCGCCGGTGGCCGTCCCGCGGCTCAACCCGCGCCGCGTTTCCAGGCCTCGTAGCGCGCGCGGTGGGCTTCGTCCGGCGGATACAGGCCGGGCAGCCGGGCGCCGCCCTGCACCTCCTGCATGATCCAGGCTTCCAGCCGCTCCTGCTCGACGGCGGCCGCGGTCACCTCCTCCAGCAGCGCCGCCGGGATCAGCACCGCGCCGTCGTCGTCGGCCACGATGACGTCGTTCGGGAACACCGCCACACCGCCGCAGCCGACGGGTTGCTGCCAGCCGACAAAGGTCAGCCCGGCCACCGAAGGCGGCGCGGCCGTGCCCTGGCACCACACGGGCAGGCCCGACTCGAGCACGCCGGGCAGGTCGCGCACCACGCCGTCGGTCACGAGGGCCGCCACGTGGCGCTGGCGCATGCGGGCGCACAGGATGTCGCCGAAGATGCCGGCGTCGGTGACGCCCATCGCGCCGACCACGGCGATCACCCCGGGCGGCATGGCCTCGATGGCCGCCCGCGTGGAAATCGGCGCGCCCCAGGATGCCGGGGTGGCCAGGTCCTCGCGCGCCGGCACGAATCGCAACGTGAAGGCGCGGCCGATGGTGCGCCCCAGCCCCTTCCTCAGTGGCTGCGTGCCACGCAGCCAGACGTTGCGCAGACCCTTCTTCAGGAGCACGGTCGTCAGCGTGGCGGTGCAGACATGGCGCAGCGCCTCGACGATCGGGCCGTCCAGCGGCTGCACGGGGGTGTCGTTCATGGTCGTCTCCTCCGATTCGAGGACTCCATTCTGTACGCGGCACCCGCGGCCACGCCGGGAACGGCCCGTCCCGCCGGTCGGCCACGCGCCCACGGCGCCGTGAGCCATGGCCGGTGCGCTACGCTGGCGCCCATGCGCGGCGGGAGCGTTCATGGCTGAGACTGTCCTGCGGCTCGAGATCCGCGGCCGGGTGCAGGGCGTCGGCTACCGCTGGTCGATGGTCGAGCAGGCCCGGGCGCTGGGCCTCGGCGGCTGGGTGCGCAACCGCAAGGACGGCTCCGTCGAAGCCATGGTGGCCGGCCCGACGGAGGCCGTCGAGCGCCTCGTCGCATGGGCCCGCCGGGGCCCGCGGTCGGCCGCCGTCGTCGCGGTCGAGGTCTTCGACGGCCAGGGCAGCTTCGACGCCTTCGACCAGGGGCCCACGGTCTAGGCGCGAGGCCGGCGACGGTGGCCGCGCGTTCCCGGCCGCCGGCCGGGCTCAGGCGCCCGGACCGCAATCCAGGCAGCGCTCGACCGGCGGCGCGCCCATGCGCAGCGCGCGCTGCAGTTCGCGCAGCGCGCTGCGCAGGCCCTCTTCGATCACCGGGTGGTAGAAGGGGCTGTCGAGCATCTGCTGGACGGTGTCGCCGCGCTGCACGCTCCAGGCCAGCAGGTGGCCCAGGTGCTCGGCCGACGGGCCGATCATCTCGGCCCCCAGGAAGCGGCCCGTCGTGCGTTCGCCGTAGACGTGCAGCCGGCCGCGGTTGACGCCCATCACGCGGCTGCGGCCCTGGTCCTCGAACGACACGCTGCCGGTCTCGAAGGGCACGCCGTCGGCCACCAGTTCCTCGTGCCGGCGCCCGGCGAGCATGATCTGCGGGTCGCTGAAGACCACCGACAAGGGCGCCCGCCGCGGGCGCACGCGCACGTCGGGCCAGCGGCCGGCGTTGTCGCCGGCAATGCGGCCGTCGTCGGCGGCCTCGTGCAGCAGCGGGTGCAGCTCGCCGACGTCGCCGGCGATGAAGACGTGGCTGTCGCCGATCTGCCCGGTGCGGCGGTCGAAGCACGGCACACCGCCGTCGTCGCGCGGCAGCGAGGTCCGCTCCAGGCCCAGCGCGTCGACGTTCGGCCGCCGGCCGGTGGCGGCCAGCACGCCGTCGAACGACGCCTCGGGCGCATGGCCGCAGCTGACGACGACGGCATCGCCGGCGCGCCGCAGCTGCAGCGCGTCGGCGTGCGCCTGCAGCGGCACGGCCTGCTGAACCAG
>Ga0316188_10001651_pt1 | contig 10616 bp, 10 predicted proteins | sample Phiworburrow1_MG_FD_204933 | JGI IMG/M metagenome (GOLD analysis project Ga0316188, IMG submission 204933) | Coastal sediment microbial communities from Maine, United States - Phippsburg worm burrow 1 | ecosystem: Environmental > Aquatic > Marine > Coastal > Sediment | place: USA: Maine... | reverse complement strand
TTTTGCATTGCATCGAGCCGGCGAAATAGCGCAGCAACCCGCGCCATCAGATGCGGCAAGCTGATGTCCTTCGTAAGGTAGTCGTCGGCGCCCAGGCGCAGGCCTGACACCGCATCGAATTCACTGTCCCTTGCGGTCAGGAAGATGATCGGCAGATCGGCAGCGCGTGACCGAAGTTCGCGGCATAGCTCAAAGCCACCTTCCACGTCATCCTTCAGATTGACATCAATGACGACGAGATCGGGCAGGCGGGCTTCGAACGCATCAAGCGCCGGCTGTCGCGCGTCGTAGCCGTCAACGACATAGCCTTCCCGGCTGAACGCTGCCGCGTAGTTTTCCCGTATTGCTGCCTCGTCTTCGACGATTGCTATTCGTTTGGCCACCTGGGTCCCCTTGTTGATCCGTCACAATTTGCCACATTCCGCCCGTGTATTGCCATGACATAGGCCGCGGTCCGGCCTATTGCCCCCTTTTAATGGTGGTCATGCCAAAGGGAGGCCGTAATGCAAACCATCAAATCTGATCTTCGATCCTGGCTATGGATTCTCGCACTGTTGTTCGTGCTGCAGGCGTTTCCAGAGCCTGTATCAGCCAATGAAACCACACCCGGAGCCGCACAGGCCGGCAGTCTCCTGTGGCGCATGGAGCAGGGGTACACGACTGCCACCACGCTTGACACCGACGTCCGCATGGAGATCAGCGGTCTGGTGGCGCGGGTCAGGGTTCGCCAGGAATTCCGCAACGAGGGTGGCGAGTGGATTGAGGGCATCTATGTCTTTCCATTGCCCGACAGGGCGGCTGTTGATCGCATGCGCCTGCATATAGGTGATCGCTTCATCGAGGGAGAAATTCGTGAGAAGGAACAGGCAAAGAAGGAGTACGAGCAAGCCAAACAAAGCGGCAAAAAAGCCAGCCTCGTGCAGCAACAGCGCGCCAACCTGTTTACAACGTCGGTGGCAAACGTCGCACCCGGCGAACTGGTGGTTGTCGAAATCGAGTACCTGGAGGACCTTCGCTATGAAGATGGCCGCTTCAGCATCCGATTCCCAATGACACTGACGCCGCGCTACATACCGGGACAGGCTTTGCCGGACAAGCAGGGAAACGGCTGGTCGGCAGACACCGATCAGGTAGCCGACGCATCGCTGATTACGCCACCGCAGGTTCGCAGTTCCTCGAACCACAGGATCTCACTGACCGCTGACGTGAATGCCGGCATGCCTCTCGAGATTATCGCCAGCCGTTACCACCCGGTTAGCGTTTCGGAAAAGGACGGGCATTACACCGTCGCCCTGTCCGACCAGAAAACCATCATGGACCACGACTTCGAGCTCGTGTGGCAGCCCGTACCCTCTGCTGAACCGCGTGCGATGGCGTTCGCCGAAACGATCAATGGCAGGCCATACCACCTGCTCATGGTCATGCCGCCAACTCAGGAAGACGCGTCGCTGGTACAAATGCCGCGCGAGACAATATTCATTGTCGATACGTCGGGATCGATGCACGGCGTGTCGATGTCGCAGGCAAAGCGCGCCGTGGATCTCGCGATCAGGGCGCTGAAGCCGGGCGATCGGTTCAACGTCATCGAATTTAACTCCTACACCACCGCGCTATACCCGCACAGCATGCAGGCGTCGCCCGGTAACGTGGCGAGCGCGCTTAACTTTGTGCAGCAGCTGCAGGCGGACGGCGGCACCGAAATGCGCCCGGCGCTCAAACTCGCGTTAAGCACGCCGGCCCAGGAGTCGCATCTTCGGCAGATCGTCTTCATCACGGACGGCAGCGTTGGTTACGAAGACCAGATGTTCTCGATGATCGAACAGAGACTTGGCGCCGCGCGCCTGTTCACAGTGGGTATCGGCTCCGCACCCAACAGTCTGTTCATGCGCAAGGCCGCGGAAGCCGGGCGAGGTTCCTACACATATATTAGTGCGCTACACGAAGTCAGCGAAAAGATGGAAGCGCTGTTCAGGAAACTCGAGCACCCGCAGGTCACCGACATCAACATGCACTGGCCGAGCGGCGTGATTGTGGACAGCTATCCGGCCACGGTACCCGACCTGTACCTGGGCGAACCGGTGTCCGTCAAGGTACAGGCCTCGAATGAGTTTCGGCGTGGTGACGCGGTGCGCATAACCGGCAACTCGATGGCAGGCGCCTGGGCCGTCGACCTGGCGCTCGACGCGCCCGTAGAGAGCGAGGGTATTGCTGCGCTGTGGGCGAGAGCACGCATCGGCGAGCTGATGGATGAGGAGCGCCGGGGCGGTGATACCGAAGAGTTGCGTGCAGGTATTCTTGAGACGGCGCTGACTCACCATCTCGTCAGCAAGTACACGAGCCTGATCGCGGTCGATAAGACCCCGGTGCGGCCATCCAGTGATCCACTCTCCAGCGAGCAGGTACCCAACCTGATGCCGTACGGCCAAAGCGCGAACGCGATTTTCGGTTTCCCGGCGACGGCCACGAGTGCGCCAGCGATGCGCATCATGGGTGCCGCATGGCTACTCGCCGCATTCCTCTTCATGATCATGCTGCGAACCGGCAGGCGACAGTCACGTGGCTGGCGTAAGTAAGCTCGGGGGCTGGGTTGTGTCTGCCCTCTTGTGCCTGGGCTTCTGGCAGTTCGGCCAGGGCGCGTACATTCCTGCCAAGGCATGGCTTGCGCAGGAACTGATGCAACGTGCCTGGGTTCGTGCCGGCGCCGGCGAGGAGCGCGCCACGCCCTGGCCATGGGCTGATACCTGGCCGGTCGCCCGGTTGACGGCGAAGCAGCGTGACGTGGACCTGATTGTTCTCGCCGGCGGCTCGGGACGAACGCTGGCGTTCGGGCCAGGCCACCTGAGCGCGAGCGCGATGCCGGGTGAGACGGGTAATGCGATTATCGGCGGACATCGCGATACCCATTTTCAATTCCTGAGAAAACTCGAAGTCGGTGAACTGCTCGGCATGGAAACCACGCGTGGCCAACGTCATATCTACAAGGTCGTTGGCGTCGATATCGTCGACTCGCGCAAGGGCAGTCTCGTTCTCGATACCGATGCGGCAATGCTGACGCTCGTCACGTGCTATCCCTTCGATGCACTTGAGGCCGGTGGGCCACTTCGCTACGTGGTTACAGCAAGGATGATGTTCTAGTGGCGTGCAGACGAAGCAAGGCGGCAGCGCTAATGGCATCGGTGATGTCGCCATCAATCACCATTTGCACAGCCTCCTGTAATGGAAGTTTGCGAATCACCAGATCCTCTGCTTCCTCGAACTCGGTTTCGCCTTCCGTCAGCCCGGTTGCCACAAAAACGTAGCCGACCTCATCGGTTATCGAGTTGCTCGTGTGCAGCCGCATGAGTTCGGACCATTGCCGGGCGGTCAGGCCGGTTTCCTCTTTGAGCTCACGGCGTGCGGCCGCGAGTGGGCGCTCATCGAGCGGTGCACCGCCCATCGGCAGTTCCCAGGAATACTCGCCAAGCGTGTAACGCTCCTGTCCGACCAGCCGGGTATTGCCGTCGTCATCTAGCGGGATAATCGCGACGGCGCGATTCCTGAAATGTACGTGACCGTATTGATTACGACCGCCGCCGGGGTTGATTACCTCGTCCTCGAGAACCGTCATCCAGTCGTTCTCATAGATAACTTTTCGGGAGAGGCGCTTCCACTTGAGTTTCATGGCCATTACCTGTATTCGTCCTGTCTGATCATAACTCAACGAGTTCGAATGAATTCCCAACCGGCCAGACTGACGCAGGGCCCCGTAGGCCGCCACCTGGTCAACATGACCCTGCCTGTGCTTCTGGGCATCACGACGTTGATGGCCCAGTCGTTCATCGACACCTACTTTCTCGGTATGGTCGGCGATCGCGCACTGGCGGCTTACAGTTTCGGCTTTCCAATCCTGATGATCGTCACGAGTGTGGCGATCGGTCTCGGTGCCGGTACGTCATCTGTGGTCGCGCGAGCGATCGGTTCCGGAGATTACCGGCGAGCCAGGCGGCTTGCCACCGATAGCCTGTTGTTGTCGTTCCTGATAACGGGTTCGTTGTCCTTTATTGGAATTCTTACGATCGAGCCGCTTTTCCGCCTCCTCGGTGCGCCGGACGACATGATCCCGATGATTCGCACGTTCATGACAATTCTTTACTGCGGTGTGCCCTTCCTCGTCATCGGTATGGTGGGCACCAGTAGCATGCGAGCGACCGGCGATACGGTCCTGCCAAGCAAGCTCATGGTGGCGGGCGCGGTACTGAACGTCTTGCTGGATCCGATATTCATTTTCGGTCTCGGGCCGTTCCCCGCTCTGGGTCTCAACGGTGCAGCGATCGCGGCGTTACTCGCGAGGGGCGCGATGTTCGCGGGCACAATCTATTTCCTCGCCTACCGGCTGGACATGATCAGCTTCAAGGATGCAGAGCCGGGTGAGATACGTCGTTCATGGCGCGACATTCTTCATGTTGGCCTGCCGGCGGCCGGGACCAACGCTATCGTTCCTGTCGGTATGGCGCTGATCACAGCGATGATCGCGCGCTATGGACCGGAAGCTGTTGCCGGCTTCGGTGTCGCGAGCCGGGTTGAGTCGATGGTACTCGTCATCTATTACGCCATGTCCTCGATCATCGGCCCGTTTGTTGGCCAGAATCTGTCGGCGGGCAGGGGAGACAGAATCCAGCATTCGCTGCGACTGTGTGCGAGCTTTTGCCTCACGAGCGGCCTCGTTATCGCAGTGGTTTTGGCGCTGTTGTCGGGCGTCGTTCCCGGGCTGTTCAGCGACAACCCCGCAGTGACGAATGTGACCCGGCTGTTTATGTGGATCGCGCCGATCAGCTACGGTGCCTACGGTCTCGTCATGGTCGTCAATGCCGCGTTTAATGGCCTCGGCAACCCGATGCCCGGCGTAGTGATCAGTGTCACCCGTATTCTCGTTCTCTATATACCGCTGGCTTTCATCGGCAAAGAGCTGTTCGGTATCGCGGGTATCTTCGGTGCCTACGCTGTGGCGAATATTCTTTCGGGAACCCTGGGATACTTCTGGGCAAAAGCCAACGCGTACAGGCTTTGCGAGAAAGCCGCCTAGAACTTCTTGTATACAACATGCATGCCGATGCCACGGCTCGCGAAAAACAGCATAAACGCAAACCAAAGTCCGTGGTTGCCGAATGACTGCGTGACATACCACGCCGGCAGGAACACAGCGAACGTCGAGAACACCATGATGTTGCGCATCTCCCGGGCACGGGTCATTCCGACGTAAACGCCGTCATAGAGGAAGCACCAAACAGAGATCACGGGCGACACGATGAGCCATGGAAGGTAAACCATCGCCGTCTTACGAACGTCCGGCAGGTCGGTAAGGAGGCGAACGATAAACGGTCCGGCGATCAGGTAGGTGACGGTAAAACCAACCGCAAAGATCAGTGACCACTTCAGTGTGAGCCGCACCGTATGCTGCAACGCGTCCTTATTCTTCTGCCCCACCGCTTTGCCGACCATGGCTTCTGCGGCGTGCGCGAGCCCGTCGAGGCCCAGCGACGTCAGGTTCTGGAAGTTCAACAGTACGGCGTTTGCCGCAAGTATGGCCGGACCAAGTCGTGCGCCCTGCGCAGTGACGAAAGCGAACGTGAACATCAGCGCCATCGAGCGGACAAACAGGCTCGCATTTACGGAGAAAAACGCCCGGTAGGCCGACAGGTTTGTCAGTCGCGCCAGTGGCCATTGTCCCTCATGGCTGCGCAATGCGCTGATCGCAAATGCACCGCCCACCAGCAGGCCGGAGTACTCGGCAATTACCGAGGCCAGAGCGACGCCGTCCACCTTCATGCCGAACACAATCACAAACAGCAGATCGAGCACGATGTTGGTGATGTTGATCGTAAGGAAGATCAATAACGGCACGCGTGCGTTCTGCAGGCCGAGGAACCAGCCGATCAGAGCATAATTGGCGAGTGTGCCCGGAGCGCTCCAGACGCGTATCGAAAAATAGGTCGTTGCATGCTGCTGCGTTTCCGCATCGCCACCCAGAAGACCAATAGCGAACCTGCCAAGCGGAACATGCAGGAGAAGAATGGCGCAAGCGATCGCCAGGCTGACAATGAGCGCCTGCCCGAGCGACACACGCAAGCCATCGTTGTCTGCCGCACCGTAGCTCTGTGCGGCAATGCCGGTCGTTCCCATGCGCAGGAAATTCATGCTCATGTACAGGAACGTAAAGATCGTGCCGCCGATGGCGACGGCACCGAGGTAGGCGGAACTCTCGAGATGACCTGTGACGCCGGTATCGACCATGCCAAGCAACGGCACGGAGATATTCGACAGGATCATGGGCGCAGCTATGCGCCACATGTCCTGGTTGGTTGGCGTCATCCGAATGCGTTGACGCCGGTCAGTTCCTTACCGATGACGAGCTGGTGAATTGTCTCGGTGCCTTCGTAGGTAATGACGCTCTCGAGGTTCAGCATGTGCCGAATAGGCACATACTCAGCGCTGATGCCTGCGCCGCCGAGAATGTCACGTGCGTCGCGGGCGATATCGAGTGCGGCCCGGCAGTTGTTCCATTTTGCGAGCGACACCTGGGACGGTGTTAATTCGCCCTTGTCCTTGAGGCGTCCCAGACGCAGTACCAGTAGCTGTGCGGTCGTGATGCGCCGCGCCATATCGGCCAGGCGAATCTGCATGGACTGGGTATGCGCAACGGGCTTGCCAAACAGCACGCGATCCTGCGAGTAGCTTAGCGCTTCGCTGAGGCACGCCTGGGCGGCGCCAATGACGCCCCACGCGATGCCGTAACGTGCCTGGGTCAGGCAGCTCAGTGGGCCCTTGAGTGTCGACACGCCTGGAAGGACGCTTTCCTTGGGAACACGCACGTTGTCAAAGAACTGGGCACCGGTGACCGATGCGCGCAGGGAGAATTTGTTTTCGATTTCCTGGGTCACGTAGCCGGGCATGTCCTTCTCAACAATGAAGCCCTTGATACCCTCGTCTGTTTTCGCCCAGACAACGGCGGCGTCCGCAATCGTTGCGTTGGTGATCCACATCTTGGAGCCATTGATGATCCAGTCGTCACCATCCCGCTTCGCATGCGTTTTCATGTTGCCCGGATCGGAGCCACCGTGTGGCTCGGTAAGTCCAAAGCAACCGATGGTTTCGCCGCGGGCCATGGCGGGCAGCCAGCGATCTTTCTGCTCGTCGGAGCCATAGGCGTGAATCGGAAACATGACCAGGCTTGATTGCACAGACACGAAGCTGCGCAGGCCACTGTCGCCACGCTCGAGTTCCTGGCAGATCAGGCCGTAGCTGACGCCATTGAGGCCGGCGCAGTCGTAACCCTCGATGGAGCTGCCGAAGAGACCGAGCCCGGCGACTTCGCCGACGAGGTCCATCGGGAATGTATGTTGCTCAAATGCCTCGCGCATGAGAGGGATGACCCGATCGTCGACGAAGCGGCCGACGGTGTCTTTGACCATGACTTCGTCTTCGCTGAGTTCGGAGCGGATATCGTAGAGATCGAGCGGATCGAGTGCTTTTGCGCCCACGGGTTTCTTCCTGGGATTTGGGTTTGGGGCGTAGATTCTAGACGAGTTTTAAGGCCGCGGCACTAGCACTAAAACGGTATGCGCCAGCGCTTGTACATCACCGACAGAAGCCAGGCGGGGCCGATCATCATAAGCTGGAAATCCTGCAAAACACCGCGCAAGCTGCCCGGGCCACGACGACCCAGCCATAGCCCGACAGTGCCGGCCGCCAGGAGGCCGACTGAAACGCCCAGCTGCGGGTAGGGCGACTGCGCCAGCCATAGCTGAAGCGCGGCGACGCCGAGCAGGAACGGCAGCATCCCGATCGCGAGGGACAGCGAGATGATGAAATAGTAGATGGCGGCGGCCATCAGGAATGCGCTGCCCCAGTTAAGTAGCGGGGAAATCTCATAGAATTCCTCAGGGACAGGCAGGTACCAAAGCAGGCCTATCGTGCCGAGCACGACCATTGGGACGGCCGCCCAGTAGACGACCGGGTTTGTGAGACCCTGGTGGCCCCGTTCGTAACGCTCCAGCCAGTTGTCGATATCGGTCATACGTCACAGTTTACCCGGATTCCGGGTAGTCTCTCGACATAACAAGATTAATTAAGCATGTGTTCAGGTACAGAGGCATTACAATACAGTCTGCAATTCGCAAAACCATGTAAGCCAAAGGAAAGATCATGAACAAGCGATCTGGAAAGATTATTCTCGCAATGACCGTTATGACGGTCTTTGCCAGCGGTTGTACGACACTCGACCCGTACACCCGCGAAGAGCAGACAAGCCAGGCGACCAAAGGTGCCCTGATCGGCGCCGGCATTGGCGCCGTTGTTGGCCTGATTACTGGTGATGACGCGTTAGAGCGCCGCCAGCATGCCCTCATTGGCGCCGGGGTTGGGGCGCTCGCCGGTGGTGCCGTTGGTGCCTACCAGGACAAGCAGGAAGCCGAGCTTCGCGCAGAACTCGAAGGCACTGGCGTCAGCGTTTATCGTGATGGCGACAACATCACACTGAACATGCCCGGAAACGTGACGTTCGCGACGGACAGCTCTGACCTCAGTCCGGCCTTCTTTGATGTGCTGAACTCGGTCGGCAAGGTGCTCGGTGAATTCGACAAGACCATTGTTGAGGTGGCAGGCCATACGGACAGCACGGGGACGGACGCGTACAACCAGAGTCTCTCCGAGCGTCGCGCCGGAGCGGTTGCCGCCTACCTGCAGGGTCGAGGTGTTATCTCGCAGCGTCTGATCACCGTCGGCATGGGTGAGTCTCGCCCGGTTGCTGACAACAGTTCAAGCGCGGGCCGCCAGGCGAACCGTCGTGTGGAAATCACGATGGTGCCGGTTACCCAGGGATAGCCAGGGATAGCACTTAGCAAAGAACAAGGAAGCACGGTGGCCAGGGACGGCCCACCGTGCTTTTTTTATGAGCAGAGCATTCACAAAGCGCGATGAAGGCGAGTGGATCGAAGTCACCGGCTTCGTGCGGCGCCTGTTGTCGGATGACGACGACGGCTCACCGCACCAGCGCTTCATCATCGACATTGGCGATGGCCGGACGCTGCTTATCGCGCACAACATTGATCTTGCCGAACGCATCCCGCTCGGGATGGGTGACCGCGTGCGTGTGCGAGGCATGTACGAGTGGAACGATCTCGGCGGGCTGGTGCACTGGACGCATCACGACCCCCAGGGCATCGAAGCCGGTGGCTGGGTTCGCTACCGGCGCAAGAACTACGCCTGATTGCTTACCTGTCCTGCAGGCGCTGAAGCAGCAGATCAGCGCATAAAAAAAGGCCGCCCAAGGCGGCCTTTTAAGTTTCTTGCGGGTTGGCTCTTTACACGGCCATCGCGTCGCGCAGCTTCTTGATGGCATTGGCCTCGAGTTGGCGAATACGCTCAGCTGAGATGCCGTACTCATCGGCAAGCTCGTGCAACGTCGCTTTACTCTCTGCCAGCCAGCGAGCTTCGATGATGTGGCGGGCACGGTCGTCGAGCACATCCAGTGCGGCAGTCATCCGTGTCGATGCGTCATGGTTAAAGTCTGCTGTCTCGACCTGCTTGGCCGGATCGGAATCCGGTGCCGGCAGGTAGGCCGCTGGCGTGTAGTTATGATCGTCATCGACGTCCGGAGTTGGGTCGAAAATCGCGTCGCGCGAGTGCAGGCGCTTTTCCATCTCCGTGACTTCCTTGGCGCTTACGCCGAGGTCATCAGCAACCGCTTTCGTTTCGGCTGCAGACAGCCAGGCAAGCGTCTTTTTCTTCCCGCGAAGATTGAAGAACAGCTTGCGCTGCGCCTTGGTCGTTGCGACTTTCACGATGCGCCAGTTCTTGAGTACGAACTCGTGAATCTCGGCGCGGATCCAGTGGACGGCGAACGAGACGAGTCGTACGTCGTAAGCCGGGTCGAAGCGCTTGACGGCCTTCATGAGACCGACGTTGCCTTCCTGGATGAGGTCATTCAGTGGCAGGCCATAGCCGGTGTAGCCCTTGGCGATATGCACAACAAAACGCAGATGCGCCATAACGAGCTCGCGTGCGGCGTCGAGATCTTCTTCGTCGCGATAACGCGTCGCGAGCGACTGTTCGTCCTCTTTGGACAGGACGGCGATTGAGCCGACAGCCTGAATATAGGCGTCAAGACTGCCTACCGGGCCTGCCAGTGCGAGATCGCGATTAGTCATGGCTAATGCAGTGGTCATCTACTACCTCCGTGATGGTGCTCAATTTTAGCACTCAAGCGGTTCGAGTGCTAATAGGTAGCATAAGTTCCCCCCTATGAAAAAGCAATATTGTTATACAAACCAGCTATTTAGGGTCCGACCAGCTTAATATTATGGTAAATAAGGGCGCCTCGGGACGGTTCCGGGAATCCGGGTGCGCCCGTTGATACCGCGGTGAGAAACTTCGAACGAGCTCTAGCGCGGCTCGATGCGCCGCATGTGCCGTGCAGTGGTGAACCAGGATCCGAACAGCCCGAGGAACACGCCAATGCCGATAATCGCCGCCGCCTCCTTAAGGCTCATGGTGGCAATGGCGATATTGCTTTGGTACAGCCCGGCGAGACGAGCAACGGGCCCCTGCAGCAGGAACAGGCCGTAGTACACCAGGGCGAG
>Ga0316188_10001650_pt1 | contig 10628 bp, 4 predicted proteins | sample Phiworburrow1_MG_FD_204933 | JGI IMG/M metagenome (GOLD analysis project Ga0316188, IMG submission 204933) | Coastal sediment microbial communities from Maine, United States - Phippsburg worm burrow 1 | ecosystem: Environmental > Aquatic > Marine > Coastal > Sediment | place: USA: Maine... | reverse complement strand
TGCTTCACCGACGGCCACGACGTGCTGCGCGTGATGCTGCGGCATCGCCGCGACGGCGAGCGCACATGGCGCGAGGTCGAGATGGCGCCGACCGGCAACGATCGCTGGGTCGGTGAGTTCGTCGCGGGAGCGGCCGGGCGCTATCGCTACACGGTCTGCGCCTGGGTCGACCACTTCCTGTCCTGGCGCGCGGAGTTCGCCCGGCGCGAGGATCCGGCCGACATCCTGATCGCCGCGCGGGTCGGCGCGCACCTCGCGCAGGAGGCCGCCGAACGTGCCAAGGGCGCCGATCGCACCGCGCTGCGCCGCCAGGCCAAGATGCTGGAATCCGACGACGACGTCGCGAGCCTGCGCGTGGCGGCGCTGGACGAGTCGTTCAAGGCGCTGGCGATGCGCTATCCCGACCGCAGCATGCAGACCGACTGGCCGGTCGAGTTGCCGCTGCGCGTGGATCGCGTGCGCGCGCGCTTTTCGAGCTGGTACGAACTGTTCCCGCGCTCCGCGTCGACCGAGCCAGGGCGCCACGGCACATTGCGCGACTGCGAGGCGCGCCTGTCCTACGTGGCCGAACTCGGCTTCGACGTGCTGTATCTGCCGCCGATCCATCCGATCGGCCGTGTCCGGCGCAAAGGGCCCAACAACGCACTGACCGCCGGTCCCGAGGATGTCGGCAGCCCGTGGGCGATCGGCTCGGACGAAGGCGGACACAAGTCGGTGCACCCGGCACTGGGCACATTGGACGACTTCCGCAGCCTGGTCGCGCGGGCCGGCGAATACGGCGCCGAGATCGCGCTGGACATCGCGTTCCAGTGCGCGCCGGACCACCCGTACGTGAAGGAACACCCGGACTGGTTCCGCTGGCGCCCCGACGGCAGTGTGCAATACGCGGAGAACCCGCCGAAGAAGTACCAGGACATCTATCCGTTCAACTTCGAGTGCGACGACTGGCGCGGGCTGTGGAAGGAGTTGCGCAGCGTGTTCGCGTTCTGGATCGGCGAGGGCGTGCGCATCTTCCGGGTCGACAATCCGCACACCAAGGCATTCCCGTTCTGGGAGTGGGTCATCGGCGACCTGTCGCGCGAGTACCCCGACCTGATCTTCCTCGCCGAGGCGTTCACGCGGCCCAAGGTGATGCACAGGCTCGCCAAGCTCGGATTCAACCAGTCGTACACCTACTTCGCCTGGCGCAACACCCGTGAGGAACTCACCGAGTACCTGACAGAAGTCACGCAGGGCCCGGGGCGAGAATACTTCCGCCCGAACGCCTGGCCCAACACGCCGGACATCCTGACCGAGGCGCTGCAGTTCGGCGGGCGCCCGGTGTTCATGTCGCGTCTGGTGCTCGCGGCGACGCTTTGCGCCAACTACGGCATCTACGGTCCGGCCTACGAGCTGGCCGAGTCCGCGGCCCGCGACGTGGGCGGCGAAGAGTACCTGGACTCCGAGAAATACCAGCTGCGCCACTGGGACCTCGACAGTCCCGACAGTCTTCGCGGGCTGGTCGCGCTGGTGAACCGGCTCCGGCGCGAGAACCCGGCGCTGCAGTCGGACTGGAACCTGCGCTTCTTCGACACCGACAACGAGCAGCTGATCTGCTACGCGAAGGCGACGCCGGACGGCGAGAACGTCATCGTGGTCGTCGTCAACCTGGATCCGCACCACGTGCATTCGGGCTGGATCGACCTCGACCTGAAAGCGATCGGCGTCGAGGAAGGGACCACCTTCCAGATGCACGATCTGATCACCGGCGGGCGCTTCCTGTGGCACGGCGCCCGCGGCTTCGTCATGCTCGATCCGCAGCGGGTGCCTGCGCACGTCTTCCGCGTGCGGCGACGGGTGCGTCGCGAGCAGGATTTCGACTACTTCCTTTGAGGAACAGGGGCTTCGATTGGACACGCGCGAGAACCATAAGAACGATGCAATGCCGATGGAGCCGAACATTTCCGGAGACGACGTCCTCTGGTACAAGGACGCGGTCATCTACCAGCTGCACATCAAGGCCTTCTTCGACTCGAACGGGGACGGCGTTGGCGATTTCGCCGGACTGACGTCCAAGCTCGACTATGTGAAGGACCTGGGCGTCAACACGCTGTGGCTGCTGCCGTTCTATCCTTCGCCGTTGCGCGACGACGGCTACGACGTCGCCGACTACCACAACGTGCATCCGCAGTACGGCACTCGGGCCGACTTCCGTCTGTTCGTGCGCGAGGCCCATCGGCGCGGTCTGCGGGTGATCACCGAACTCGTCGTCAATCACACCTCCGATCAGCATCCGTGGTTCCAGGCGGCACGCCGCGCGCCGGCCGGGTCGAGCAAGCGCGACTTCTACGTCTGGAGCGACGATCCGAACAAGTACTCGGGCACGCGGATCATCTTCACCGACACCGAGACGTCGAACTGGGCCTGGGACGACGTCGCCAAGGCCTATTACTGGCACCGCTTCTTCAGCCACCAGCCCGATCTCAACTTCGACAACCCGAACGTGCTCAAGGCGGTGCTGCGTTCGATGCGCTTCTGGCTCGACATGGGGGTGGACGGCTTCCGCCTGGACGCGATCCCGTACCTGTGCGAGCGCGAGGGCACCAACAACGAGAACCTGCCCGAGACGCACACGGTGCTCAAGAAGATTCGCGAGCGACTGGACGCGAGCTACAAGGGCAAGCTGTTCCTCGCGGAGGCCAACCAGTGGCCCGAGGACGTGCGCGAGTACTTCGGCGACGGCGACGAGTGTCACATGGCGTACCACTTTCCGCTGATGCCGCGGATGTACATGGCGATCGCCCAGGAGGACCGCCACCCCGTCGTCGACATCATGCGACAGACGCCCGAGGTGCCGCCGAACTGCCAGTGGGCGATCTTCCTGCGCAACCACGACGAACTCACGCTCGAGATGGTGACCAGCCGCGAGCGCGACTACATGTACCAGATGTACGCGGCCGACCCGCGCGCGCGCATCAACCTGGGCATCCGTCGGCGCCTGGCGCCGCTGATGGAGAACGACCCGGCGCGCATCAAGCTGATGAACAGCCTGCTGCTGTCGATGCCCGGCTCGCCGATCGTCTACTACGGCGACGAGATCGGCATGGGCGACAACATCTTCCTGGGCGACCGCAACGGCGTGCGCACGCCGATGCAGTGGAGCCCGGACCGCAACGCGGGCTTCTCGCGGGCCGATCCGCAGCGCCTGTTCCTGCCGCCGATCATGGACCCGGTCTACGGCTACGAAGCGGTCAACGTCGAGGCGCAGCTGCGTGAACCGTCGTCGCTGCTGAACTGGATGCGCCGGATGCTGGCGGTGCGCCATACGAGCCGCGCTTTCGGGCGCGGGCGACAGACCTTCCTCGCGCCCGGAAACCGCAAGGTGCTCGCCTACCTGCGCGAGTACGAGGACGAGAAGATCCTGTGCGTGGCCAACCTCGGCCGCTCGGCGCAGCCTGTCGAACTCGACCTGCGCCGGTACAAGGGACTGGTGCCGGTCGAGATGCTCGGTCGCACCGCGTTTCCGCCGATCGGCGAGCTGCCGTATCTGCTGACCTTGCCCGCCCACGGCTTCTACTGGTTCCGACTGTCGGCCGACGTCGAGGTGCCTCCGTGGCACGAGGAGTGGCTGCCGCCCGAGGACCTGCCGCTGGTCGTGCTGTTCGACGGGTGGACGAGCTTCTTCAGGGACCGCGTCGTTCCGTGGCGCATCCGGATGGCCGAGAAGACCCGCGAGCAGCTCGAAGTGGAGGTGCTGCCGCGCTTTCTCGCGGCCCAGCGCTGGTACGCGGCCAAGAGCGAATCCACCGAGCGCGCGACGCTCTTCGATCATGCGCACTGGAAGCTCGACGGCAGCGGCTGGCTGTTCACGCTCGTCGACGCGATGGCCGGCGGCGTGTCCACGCGCTACTTCGTTCCCCTGGCACTCGTCTGGGGCGACAGCGACGACGCCGCGGTGCGTGCGCTGGGACCTGCGGCAATGGCCAAGGTGCGCCAGCAGGCCGACGTCGGATTGCTGGCCGATGCGGTCGCCGACGAATCGTTCTGCCGCGCGCTCGCCCAGGCGATCGGTCGTGGCGGTGAACTGAAGAGCGCGCACGGGGCGATCCGCTTTTCGCCGACCGACGCCTACGCGCAGATCGCCGGTGACGGCCTCGGCGACCTCGAGGTGCGCCGCGGTCCGGGCCACAGCAGCAACGCAGTGGTCTCGATCGGCAACCGGCTGTTCCTGAAGGCGTATCGACGGCTGGGCGAGGGAGTGAATCCGGAGTTCGAGGTCGGGCGCTTTCTGACGACCGTGGCGAAGTTCGAGTACTGCGTACCGGTCGCCGGGGCGCTCGAATACGTATCCGGCAACGGCACGCCGACCACGCTCGCGCTGCTGCAGGCCTACGTGCCGAACCAGGGCGACGGCTGGGCCTTCACGCTCGATTACCTGCAGCGCTTCATCGAGGAGCGCAGGGGGGCCGCAGGCGAGCCGCCGCAGGACGTGCATGGCGCGTATCTGGCACTTGCCGGCACGCTCGGCGGGCGGGTGGCGCAACTGCACCTGGCGCTGGCGACGCCCTCCGACGACGCCGCTTTTGGCGCGGAACCGATGGAGCCTGGCGCGCTGACCGCGCTGGTCGACGGCGTCCGGCGCGAGGCGAAGCAGTCGCTCGATTTCCTGCAGGTGCGAATGGAGAAGCTGCCGGAGGGCGCCAGGGCCGCCGCTGCGCAGGTTCTTGCCGCGCGTGACCGGCTCATCGAGCGCATCGACCGCTGCGCGCACCTGGACGGGGCAACGATCAAGTCGCGGCTCCACGGGGATCTGCATCTGGGGCAGGTGCTTCTCGCGCGCAACGACTTCCTGATCATCGATTTCGAGGGGGAACCCGAGCGACCGATCGAGGAGCGCAGGCGCAAGCAGAGCCCGTTGCGCGACGTCGCAGGAATGCTGCGCTCGTTCGGCTATGCGCGATGCAGTGCGCTGCGCGCGGCTGCGGAGCAGGAACCGGCTTCCGAGGATCTGACGGCGCAGGCCGCGGCCTGGGAATCCGCGGTCAGGCGAAGCTTCCTCGACGGCTACTGGCAGGCGGCGCGCGATGGTGCGCTGTATCCGTCGGAGGCGCCGGCGCAGGCGCTGATCGGTCTCTTCGAGATCGAGAAGGCGGTCTACGAACTGCGCTACGAGATCAACAATCGACCGGCCTGGGTCGACATCCCGTTGCAGGGGCTTCTCGAGCTCCTGGCGGATTGACGGGTTGCGCAAGGCGTCGCAACCCGCTTTGGGAGAGTAACGATGGAACGAGTCGACCTGATGTTCGAACCGGTGCGCGCATTCCTGATCCAGGTTGGCGAGTTCGCGCCCAGGCTCCTGATCGCCCTGGGCGTTCTGCTCGCCGGCTGGCTGATCGCCAAGGCGGTGAGGTTCGCCGCGGCGAAGGCGCTGCGCGCGGTGAACTTCAACGTCGTCACCGAACGCGCGGGGGTCGACGCGTTTCTCGAGCGCGGGGGCGTGAGCAGCGACACGACCGGCATTCTCGCGGGGCTGCTCTACTGGCTCGTCGTACTGGCGGCGCTGGTGATCGCCTTCAACGGTCTGGGCCTCACGTACATCACCGATCTGCTCGGCAAGGTCGTGCTGTTCGTGCCCAAGGTCATCGTCGCGCTGCTCATCGTCACCTTCGGCGCCTACTTCGCGCGTTTCGTCGCCGACGCGGTCGAGGCCTACAGCGCGAACGTCGGCGTCCAGGACGCCGGGATGCTCGGGCGGGTCGCGCGCTATGCGATCCTGGTCTTCGTCGTGCTGATCGCCCTGGACCATGTCGACGTGGCCGGCGACATCGTGAGGATGAGCTTCCTGATCGTGCTTGCCGGCCTGGTGCTCGCGCTGGCGCTCGCATTCGGCCTGGGCAGTCGCGACCGCGCGGCCGAGCTGCTCGACCGCTGGTGGCCGAAGGGCAGGGGCGACGATGGAGTCTGAACGTTCGTCGAAGTCGCGCTCCGCGCGCAAGGGGCCGATTTCGGCGGTCTGGCCTGGGCGCCCGTATCCGCGCGGCGCGACCTGGGACGGCGAGGGCGTCAACTTCGCGCTGTTCTCGAGCCGCGCCGAGCGCGTCGAGCTGTGCATCTTCGACGACTCGGGCCGCCGCGAGCTCGAACGCATCGCGCTGCCCGAATGTACCGACGAGGTCTGGCATGGCTACCTTCCCGAGGCGCGCCCGGGCCTGGTCTACGGCTATCGCGTGCACGGACCGTACCGGCCCGAGGAGGGGCTGCGCTTCAATCCCAACAAGCTGCTGATCGATCCGTATGCGAAGGAAGTCGTCGGACGCCTTCGCTGGAGCGACGCGCTGTACGGCTACACGATCGGCCACCACCGCGAGGACCTCTCGTTCGACCGCCGCGACAGCGCGCGCTACATGCCGAAGAGCCGCATCATCGAGACCGCGTTCAGCTGGGGCGACGACCGGCACCCGTCGGTGCCCATGCACGAAACGGTGATCTACGAGCTGAACGTGCGCGGTTTCACGATGACGCATCCCGAGGTGCCGCCGGCGTTGCGCGGCACCTACGCCGCGCTCGGGTCGCGCCCGGTCATCGAGTATTTCCGCCGGCTGGGCGTGACGACGCTCGAGCTGATGCCGGTGCACGCGTTCGTCGACGATCGTCACCTGGTCGAGCGCGGGCTGAGCAACTACTGGGGCTACAGCACCCTGGGCTTCTTCGCCCCGGAGACGCGCTACAGCGCCAGCGGCGGCGCGGCCGAGTTCAAGACGATGGTCAAGGCGCTGCACTCGGCCGGCATCGAAGTGATCATCGACGTCGTCTACAACCACACCTGCGAAGGCAACCAGCTCGGGCCCACATTGAGCTGGCGCGGAATCGACAACGCCGCCTACTACAGCCTTCCGGCGGACAGCGCGCGCCACTACATGGACTACACCGGCTGCGGCAACACCGTCAACGTGGCGCACCCCAGGACGCTGCAGCTGGTGATGGATTCGCTGCGGTACTGGGTCGAGGACATGCACGTCGACGGGTTCCGCTTCGACCTCGCGCCGGTGCTCGCCCGCGAAGAGACCGGTGTCGACCAGTACGGCGGATTCTTCGACGTGATCCGCCAGGATCCGGTGCTCAACCGGGTCAAGCTGATCGCCGAGCCCTGGGACCTCGGTCACGGCGGCTACCAGGTGGGCAACTTTCCGCTCGGCTGGGTCGAGTGGAACGACCGCTATCGCGACGCGATGCGCGCCTACTGGAAGGGCGACGGCGGACTGATCGGCGAGTTCGCCCGCCGCTTCACCGGTTCCAGCGACCTGTACGGGCGCAGCGGGCGGCGGCCGTACGCGAGCATCAATTACGTCACCTCGCACGACGGCTTCACGCTGCACGACCTGGTGTCCTACAACGACCGGCACAACGAGGCCAACGGTGAGGGCGGGCAGGACGGGCACTCCCACAATCTGTCCTGGAACTGCGGCGCCGAGGGGCCGACCGACGACCCGGCGGTTCTCGATCTGCGCGAACGCCAGAAGCGAAACCTGCTGGCGACCCTGCTGCTCTCGCAGGGCATTCCGATGGTTCTGGCCGGCGACGAGATCGGCCGCACGCAGCTGGGGAACAACAATGCCTACTGCCAGGACAACGAGCTTTCGTGGACCGACTGGAACCTGGACGAGCCGCGCCAGCGACTGCTCGAATTCACGCGCAGGCTCATCGCGTTGCGCAACGCGCACCCGGTGTTCCGGCGCCGCGATTTCTTCCAGGGGCGTCCGCTGCACGGCGGCGGTGTTCAGGACCTCAGCTGGCTCAGGCCCGACGGCCAGGAGATGAGCGACGAGGAATGGGAACACGAGCACGCGCGCTGCCTCGGCGTCCACTACTCGGGCAGTGCGTTGAACGAGGTCGACAGACGGGGGAGAGTGCTCCGAGACGACGACTTCCTGCTGCTGTTCAACGGGCATCACGACGCGGTGTCGTTCGTGCTGCCGTCGCTGGGCAACGGGCCGTGGCATCTGGTGTTCGACACGGTCGGTGAGCACCCCGAAGTCCGTCCGCAGGCGTTCGGCGGCGGGCAGGCCTACGAGCTCGAAGGCCGTGCGATGGCCGTGCTGACCCGACCGGCTGCGCCCCTATGAAGTACCAGCACCGCATGCCCTTCGGCGCGGAGCGCCTGTCCGACGGTTCGGCGCGATTCCGTTTGTGGGCGCCCGGCTGCGAACGGGTGACGCTCGAAATCGAAGCGGACGATGCCGCGCCCGGCAGTCCCGCATCGGGCACTCAGGTGTCGATGCGCAAGGTCGCGGGAGACTGGCACCAGTGCACCGTCGAGGCGCTGCCCGTCGGGACTGCGTACCGCTACCGGCTGCCCGACGGCCTGGCGGTGCCGGACCCGGCCTCGCGCTTCAACCCGGGCGACGTCCACGGCGCGAGCGTGCTGACCGATCCGCTCGCTTATGAATGGAAGCACGGGCAATGGCGCGGCCGGCCCTGGCACGAATCGGTGATCTACGAACTGCACGTCGGCACGTTCACTCCGCAGGGCACGTTCGCCGCGGCGCGCGAACGCCTTCGCGACCTGGTGGCGCTGGGAGTGACCGTCGTCGAGCTGATGCCGGTCGCCGACTTTCCGGGGAATCGCGGGTGGGGCTACGACGGCGTGCTGCCGTTCGCGCCGGACGCGGCCTACGGCGGACCGGACGAGCTGAAGGCGCTGGTCGACGAGGCACACGGCCTTGGCCTGAGCGTGCTGATCGACGTCGTCTACAATCATTTCGGGCCCGAGGGCAACTACCTTCACGCCTACGCGCCGCGGTTCTTCGACCCGTCGCGTCACACGCCCTGGGGTGCGGCGATCAACTTCGACGGACCGTCGAGCCGCGTCGTGCGCGACTTCTACCTGCACAACGCGCTGTACTGGGTCGGCGAGTTTCGCTTCGACGGCCTGCGCGTCGACGCGGTCCACGCGATCGAGGACCGGAGCAGTCCGGACATCGTGACCGAGATCGCGTCCGCGCTGCGCGACGGGCCCGGGCGCGAGCGCCACGTCCACATCGTGCTCGAGAACGACCGCAATCAGTCGGGTTACCTGAAGAGGGACGACGGCGCGCGCGCGCGGCTTGCCAGCGCGCAATGGAACGACGACCTGCACCACGTGTTTCACGTGCTGCTGACCGGCCAGCGCGACGGGTACTACGCCGACTATGCGAAGGCGCCGTTGCAGCACCTCGGACGCGGCCTCGCGGAGGGGTTCGTCTATCAGGGCGAACCGTCGGAGTTCAGGGACGGCGAGAAGCGCGGCGAGCCCAGCGCGCAACTGCCGCCGCAGGCCTTCGTCGACTTTCTCCAGACGCACGACCAGGTCGGCAACCGCGCGATGGGCGAGCGCCTGGACGCGCTCGCGGATCCCGCGCTGATGCCGGCGGCGCTGGCCAGCCTGCTGCTCGGACCCGCGGTGCCGATGCTCTTCATGGGCGAGGAGTGGGCGGCGTCGACGCCGTTCCTGTTCTTCTGCGACTTCGGACCGGAGCTGGCGGCCGCGGTGTCCGCGGGACGCCGCGAAGAGTTCGGGCGCTTCGAAGCGTTCCGCGATCCGCAGGCACGCCTCGCCATTCCGGATCCGAACGACGTGCGGACCTTCGAGGCCTCCAAGCTCGACTGGTCCGAGCGGGCGCGTTCGCCGCATCGGGAACGCGAGGATCTGGTGCGCCGCCTGCTCGCGATCCGGCGCGACGAGCTGTTCGCACGGTTCGACGGGATGCGGCGGGGCGGCCGGTTCGCGGTCGACGGACCGTGGGTCACCGTCCAATGGACGCTCGGCGACGGTTCCACGCTGTGCCATCAGATCGCATTGCCGCGGGACGCCGAGGAAGGCGCGCGGCGCTCGTCCGAGCTGCACGGCGCCGCGGCGCAGGCGCCGCTGCCCGGACGCTGCCTGTTCGAGCACGGGCTGCGCGCCGACCCGCAGGGCATGCTGCTGCCGGTGCCGGGCGGGATCCGCATCACGCTGGACAGCGGCAATGAGTGATCCGCAAGACGCGCTGCACCGCCTGTGCCAGGTCCACGGGGTCGGCACCGGGTATCACGACATCTGGGGCAAGTGGGTCGACGCCCCGGACGCGACGCTTCGCGCACTGCTCGGTGAACTCGGCGTGGCCGTCGACTCGAGCGCGTCGATCGAGCGCGCACTCGTTGAGGCGGGCGACGGGGCGGCGCGGCGGATGGTCGAGCCGATCGTGCTGATCGACGCCGATGCGGCCAGCGCGAGTGTCCCGGTCGCGCTTCCGGCGCGGCTCGATGGCACGCAGTTGCGCTGGCAGCTCACCGAGGAGAGCGGGGCGCTGCGATCGGGCCAGTGTGACGTGATGGGCATGCCGCGCCTGGGCGAGCGGCAGGCGGCGGGCGAGACCTACCTGTCCCGATCGCTCGACCTCGGGGTTCGACTGTCCGAGGGGTATCACCGCCTGCAGCTCGAGCCCGACGGCGAGCCGGGCGCCAGCACGACACTGGTGGTCGCGCCGGCGCGCTGCTGGATGCCGGCATCGCTGGAGGGCGATGGGCGGCTTTGGGGGTTCTCGGTGCAGCTCTACGGGCTGCGATCGGCGCGCAACTGGGGAATCGGCGATCTCGGCGACCTGCTCACGCTGGTCGACGAAGCGGGCTCG
>Ga0316188_10001649_pt1 | contig 10629 bp, 7 predicted proteins | sample Phiworburrow1_MG_FD_204933 | JGI IMG/M metagenome (GOLD analysis project Ga0316188, IMG submission 204933) | Coastal sediment microbial communities from Maine, United States - Phippsburg worm burrow 1 | ecosystem: Environmental > Aquatic > Marine > Coastal > Sediment | place: USA: Maine... | reverse complement strand
GCCGGAGAAACCGGCAGCGAACTGCTCCCTCGCGTCCGGATCAATCACCTGTGTACCGAAGATGCGATCAATGAGCGCTTTCTCATTCACCGCGCGCTGGAACTGGTCGAACTTGTTGTCGTTCAGGCCATTGATAACGGCTTCGAACTGCTCGCGCATCTCCGGGTCGGCCGACTGCGCGGTTGCGGGCTGCGGTGCAATTGCCAACACCAGCGCAACTGCCGCGAAAGCCATGATCCTGTTCACTGCATGCTCCTCTGCTTGCGCGCCTATCAGGGCCGCAGCCCGCAACTCAGGCGAGCGTGACGCGTGCGAACTTGCGCTTACCCACCTGGTATATATGCGAACTGCCAGCCTCTATATGCAAGGCGCGATCCTCGACGCGCTCGCCGTCTATCTTGACCGCACCCTGTTTAATCATGCGAAACGCTTCGGACGTGCTCTCGACCAATCCGGCACCTCGAAGAAGGTGCGCAATACCCAGCCTTCCGTCCTCAGCGTCCAGCGAAACCTCCGGGATCTCGTCAGGCATCGCGCCTTTCTGGAAACGCGAAATAAACTCCTGGCGAGCGCCCTTGGCCGCGGCGTCATCATGAAATCTGGCAACGATTTCCACGCCAAGTTCAAATTTTGCGTCGCGCGGATTCATTCCATCGGCCACGGCCTTTTTCAACCCGGCAATGTCATCGAGTGAGCGGAAGCTCAACACCTCGAAATAGCGCCACATCAGGTCGTCAGAAATCGACATGAGTTTGCCAAACATCTCGTCCGGCGACTCCGTGATGCCAATGTAATTCCCCAGGGACTTGGACATCTTCTGAACACCGTCTAGTCCTTCGAGCAGCGGCGTCGTCATGACGATCTGCGGTTGCTGACCGAAGTCCTGCTGCAACTGGCGACCGACGAGCAGGTTGAACTTCTGGTCGGTACCGCCCAGCTCGACGTCGGCCTTCAGGGCAACCGAGTCGTAGCCCTGGACCAGTGGGTAGAGAAACTCATGAATAGAAATCGATTGGCCGCTCTTGTAACGCTTGTTGAAATCATCGCGCTCGAGCATGCGGGCGACCGTATGCCGTGCCGCGAGCTTGATCAGCCCGGCCGCATCCATTTCGCCCATCCAGTTTGAGTTGAACTCGACGCGGGTCAGTTCCGGGTCGAGAATCTTGAATATCTGGCTTTCGTAGGTCTCCGCGTTTGCCTTGATCTCTTCAGGCGTCAGCGGCGGACGCGTGGCGTTCTTACCTGACGGGTCACCGATCATCCCCGTGAAGTCACCGATCAGGAAGACGACCTCATGGCCCAGCAGCTGGAACTGGCGCATCTTGTTGATCAGCACCGTGTGCCCGATATGCAGGTCCGGCGCGGTCGGGTCGAAGCCGGCCTTCACAACCAGCGGCCGGCCCTGCTTCAACTTCGTCTCGAGCCCTTCCTCGGGCAATACCTCGTCCGTGCCGCGGCTAAGCTCCGCGATTTGTTCCTTAATACTGCTCATTGTCCAGTGTCTTTTGGCGCGGCCGGCGCGCCAGCCTGTGGGAGCGGCGCGAGCCGCAATTCGATTTCGCGCACTGTAGCATCCTCGTACAGTTTTGACCTCCAAAATACCAAACGGTAGAGTAGCGACATCCATAAATACGGGGACGCAGACTTGAGTCGTCAGGCCAGCCCACTTCTACACGATTACAAGCCGTCTGCTGCGAGAAAGCCCGCTAAATCCAAAGCCATCCAGTGGTTTGCGGTGGGTCTCGGCATTCCCCTCATGGGCATCGCACTCGTCACCGGCCTCGGCACCAGCGAACCGAAACCAGCCCTGCCAGAGACACCGGTCATAGTCGCTGCCGATACAGCGGTGTTATCTGTCGAAGAGCTTGATGCAGCCGACATCACCCGCGATGCCATTCAGCCGGAAGTCGTGCCCGAACCTGAACCGGTTTTCGACAGATTGTCACTCACCGTCGGCCGCGGCGACACCATGGAAAAGCTGTTCCGCCGCAACAGTCTCGACATCGGCCACCTGATGACCATTGCCCAGCTCGACGAAGCGAAGCAGCGTTTCCGTCGCATTAAGCCCGGCGATGTTTTCGAGGTCACCCACGATGCGGGCAAGATTATCAGCCTGTACTCAAAACTCGACCTGACCAACGCTCTACAGATTGAGCGGCAGGAGGAAGGCGAAGGCTTCACAGCAAAAATCATTGAGCGGCCGATCGAGATCCGCAAGCGTCATGCCTACGGTGTCATCGAGAGCTCGTTGTTTGAAAGCGCAGCCCAGGCCGGCTTGTCCGACAGGACGATCATGAACGTTGCCGGCATTTTCGCCTGGGACGTTGACTTCATCCTGGACATTCGTTCGGGCGATAACTATTACGTGCAATTCGAGGAAATCTGGCAGGACGGTGAGTTCGTTACCGATGGCGAAATCATAGCCGCCGAGTTCAATAACAATGGCCGCCAGATTCGGGCTGTTCGTTTCAAGGACAAAGACAACGTCACCGACTATTTCACGCCCGATGGCAACAGCGTGCGTAAAGCCTTCATCCGGGCACCTGTCGACTTCACTCGCATCAGCTCAAACTTCAATCCAAACCGGCGTCATCCCATCCTGAACACGATTCGCGCTCACCGCGGGGTGGATTATGCAGCGCCGCGCGGCACACCCATTAAAGCCGCCGGCGACGGCAAGGTCATCTTCCGCGGCAACAAGTCCGGTTACGGCAAGGTGGTCATCCTGCAGCATGGTGGCAACATCACGACGCTGTACGCTCACATGTCGAGCTTTGCGGCAAAAGCACGCGTCGGTTCACGAGTCCGGCAGGGACAGACCATTGGCTATGTCGGCATGACCGGACTTGCTACAGCCAACCACCTGCACTACGAATATCGCCTGAATGGCGTGCATCGGAACCCGCGGACAGTCTCTTTACCCGACGCTGAACCGATCAAGGCAGAATACCGCCAGCAGTTCCTCACCGAGGCAGCCCCGATTCTCGAAGAACTCGAAAAGTTCAAGAGCACCCAGGTAGCATCGATCGCCTTCAGCACTCAGTAGCAGCATGCCCGATATCTACATTGGCCTGATGTCCGGCACGAGCATGGACGGCATTGACGCCGTGCTCGTCAGTTTCGACGCGCACAGCGTCAACATCAGGGCAACGCATGAGAAGGCCTACCCTGACACGCTCCGTCGCGCGCTGCTCAAGGCCGTCACGACGCCGGTTGACCAGCCAATCGAAAATATCGGATCTATCGACCGACAGGTCGGCGAGTGCTTCCGTGAAGCCACGCTGGAGCTACTGAGCAAGAGCGGCATTGCAGCCGGCGATGTTCGCGCCGTGGGCAGTCACGGCCAGACGGTCCGCCACCAACCCGATGCCGTCACGCCATACTCATTGCAAATCGGCAACCCCGCGACGATCGCGAGCGGGACCGGGATAAGCACTGTCGCCGACTTCCGCAGCGCGGATATCGCCGCGGGCGGCCAGGGCGCGCCGCTGGTCCCACCCTTTCATGAATGGCTGTTCGGTGGCACGGGGAACAAGCGCGTCATCCTAAATATCGGCGGCATCGCCAACATCACGATACTGGGCGCGGACGACGCACCCGTCGTCGGATTCGACACCGGCCCTGGCAACACGCTGCTCGACCGCTGGGTACAACGGCACCGCAAGACACCATTTGATCGCAATGGTGACTGGGCTGCATCGGGATCCTGTATCGAAGGACTCCTCGAGCAGTTTCTGTCATTCCCCTACTTCAAACTCGGGCCGCCAAAGAGCACCGGACTTGAGGATTTCAATCTTGAATGGTTGCTGCAGCACAACGTCGAGGCCTACGATCCGGCGGACGTTCAGGCCACGCTGGCAGAGCTCACAGCACGCTCCATCGCGGAGGGCATTCAACGGTTCGCGCATGGGACAGAAGAGCTCTACGTATGCGGTGGCGGTGCTCACAATAAGGACTTGTGCCGGCGCCTGGCTCGTAACCTGCCGAACACGATAATCGCCACGACCGCCGCCGTTGGGCTGGATCCGGACTGGGTTGAGGCCGTCGCATTCGCCTGGCTGGCGATGCGCACCATGAACAACGAAACCGGGAACCTCCCGAGTGTGACCGGTGCAGGTCACAAAGTAGTCCTTGGCACGATACACTCACCCTGAAATGAACGAGCTTTACATCAATCGCGAACTCAGCCTCCTTGAGTTTCATAAACGAGTGCTCGCCCAGGCACTCGACTCCTCAGTGCCCCTTCTTGAGAGGCTGCGCTTTCTTTGCATCAGCTGCACCAACCTCGACGAGTTCTTCGAAATCCGCGTTGCCGGATTAAAGCAGCGCATGGAAATTGGGGCGCCGGCACAGGGTCCCGAAAAAATACCGGCGCACGAGGTGTTCAACACGCTTCGCCAGGAAGTCGCGGAGCTCGTGCGCCAGCAGTATGCGTTGCTTAACGAGGTCATGTTCCCGGAGCTGACCAGGGCTGGCGTCCGTTTTGTCCAGAGTCACGAGTGGAATAGCAAGCAGCAGGATTGGCTGAGCCACTACTTTGACGAACAGGTTGTCCCGGTACTGACACCCCTCACTTTCGATCCATCGCGGCCGTTTCCGCGCATCCTGAACAAGAGTCTGAATTTCATCGTGCGCCTGCACGGAAGGGACGCGTTCGGGCGACGCCGGCATCGCGGCATGGTGCAGGCTCCACGCTCTCTGCCACGCATTATTGAACTGCCCGAACATCTCAGCGAACCTGGCGAACACAACTATGTGTTCCTTTCCTCGGTCATACGCGTGCACGTCGATCGCCTGTTCCCTGGACTGGATGTTGGCGGCTGCCACCAGTTCCGCGTCACCCGCAACAGCGATCTCTATATTGATGACGAGGAAGTCAGCGATCTCGTTCGAGCGCTCGAGGGCCAGCTCGAAGCCAGTCGTTACGGCGCGGCGGTACGCATTGAGATCGGGCACGAGTGCCCTGAAGATCTGCAGGAGTTCCTGCTTGATCATTTCAACCTGCAGGAACACGACATGTACCTCGTCGAGGGGCCGGTCAACCTGAATCGACTGAGTACCGTGTGCGGGCTCACGGACCGGCCTGAACTGCTGTATCCGCCATTCACGCAGGGCATGCCAGACGATCTGCTCACGGACGAGACCATCTTCGAGGTCCTGTCGAAGAAGAACGTGCTGCTGCACCACCCTTACCAGTCGTTCGCGCCCGTCATCGATTTCATTGCGCTGGCGGCGGTCGACCCTGATGTGCTTGCCATCAAGCAGACGCTGTACCGGACGGGTGCCGACTCACCCATTGTCGACCACCTTGTTACGGCTGCACGTGCCGGCAAGGAAGTGACAGTTGTCGTTGAACTCATGGCACGTTTTGATGAAGCGGCGAATATCGCGCTGGCCAACCGTCTGCAGGAAGCTGGCGCCCACGTGGTCTACGGTCTGGTCGGATTCAAGACGCACGCCAAAATGCTGCTCGTGGTGCGGCGCGAGGACGACAAGCTGGTGCGCTACGTCCACCTTGGAACGGGCAATTACCACCATGCGACGACGTCCATCTATACAGACTACGGGTACCTGTCGAGCAGTCAGCGCCTCGGCGAGGATGTGCACAAGCTGTTTCTGCAGTTGACAAGTCTGACCGAGGCCGTCGGGATGACGCGCATGCTCGCTTCGCCATTCAGCCTGTTCGACGCACTGATCGACAAGATCAGGCGAGAGACAGAGAACGCGAAGGCCGGAAAAGAGGCACGCATCATCGCGAAAGTTAACTCGCTGAACGAACCGCAGCTGGTCGACGCGCTCTACGAGGCATCGCAGGCCGGCGTCAGGGTCGACCTGATCGTTCGCGGTATTTGTTCGCTGCGACCGGGTGTCAAAGGGCTGTCCGAGAACATTCACGTACGTTCTATTGTCGGCCGCTTCCTGGAGCATTCGCGGGTTTACTATTTTTTCAACGATGGCGACGAAGAGTTCTATTGTTCAAGTGCCGACTGGATGGAGCGCAATATGTTCCGGCGCAACGAGTCGTGCTTTGAGATTCGCCAGAAGGCGATGAAAGACATGCTTCGCAAGCACCTGGAGTTGTTCCTCGCCGACAACTGCCAGGCGTGGGTGCTCGATGGCGATGGCAGGTACGAACGGCTGACACCGGGGAAGAAAAAACGCATTTCAGCGCAGGATATCTTCCTTGAACAACTGACTGCCCAGACCTGACTGCAACCTCTGCAGTTAGTCTGCGGCGTGCGTGCGCCTGAATTCGTTCAGGACCGAATCAATCAGTGTATCGATGAGTTTTACCATCGAGAACGCGCCACCCAGGTACAGCTTGCCGGTCAGCGCCAGGATGCAGATGCCATGGATGCCGCTCCACAGGGCCGTCGCCGTATGGTCGACTTCCTGGGTGATGTGATTCGGTGACAGTTCCCGCAGATTGTCAGCGACCATCTCAAACAGGACGTCACGCCTTACCTTCATGAGCTCCGGTGTCGGCAGTCCCCGCGGTGCCTGGTGTTCAAAGACCAGTCGCCAGCGATCGGGGTGCTCCGTGGCGAAGTCCACGTAGACCCCCGCCATCGTCCGAATGCGGGCCTCGGCGCTGCGCTTTTTCTTCACGCTCTTCTGGACAAGCACCGCCATCTCGTCGATCGTCCGGGCATTCAGGTGGATCACAATATCGTCGAAATTGCGGAACACGTGGTACAGCGTCCCCACCGTGTAGCCGATCTTTGCGGCCACCTTCCTGGCGGTCAGTGACTTGAACCCCTCGGTCTCAACGATCTTCGCGGATGCGTCGATCGCCATCTTGCGGATTTCGTCCCGGCTGTGGTCGCTGCGCCTGCCCATACATTATGTCCAATAGAAAAATGGCTTACCTAGGCCGAACAGTAACATTATTTGAACAACGTTCAATAAGCATGTATAAATTAAACACCGTTTAATAAAGCGGTTTTTATTTGGCTTGCAATTGAACGATGTTTAATTAGGAGAACATCATGAAGACCAAGAGCTACATCAGTCTCATCGCGGTCGTCCTGACCCTGCTTGGCGCGGCCTCGGCCAATGCCGCCGGGCTGCTTGTTCCGCAGGGGCAATCCAGCTCCCTGAACATCAGGGACCACAAGGTTAGTGTCGTCGTTGAAGACGGCTATGTGGTCACCGAGATCGACCAGGTGTTCATTAATGCGGGCGGCAGCGATGTCGAAGCTGTGTACAGCTTCCCAGTCCCCTCCCACGCTGCCGTCGCAGAATTTACCTACTGGATCGATGGCCAGCCCGTTACGGGCGAAGTCCTGAAGAAACAGGCAGCGCGGGATCTCTATGAACAGGAGAAATCACAGGGTCGTGAGACAGCACTGGCCGAGAAGGACGAGTACCGGACGTTCGACATCTCGGTATACCCGGTTCGCGCCAACAGCGACGTTCGTGTTCGCCTCGTCTATGTCCAAAGTGCCATCACGGACACCGGCATCGGGCGCTACGTCTACCCGCTTGAAGAGGGCGGCGTCGACGAAGAACGCAAGGCATTCTGGGAAGTACGGGATGCCGTGACCGGTGCCTTTAGTTTCAATTTCGAGCTGAAATCGTCCTATCCGGTTGATGCTGTGCGTTTGCCCGAGCAGCCCCATGCCATTCTGAACAGGATCGACGCAGGTCACTGGACCATCGATCTGCACTCGACGGGCTCCTCGCCTGTCGACGAAGAGTTCGAGTCACAGGTGGCCGCACTCGAGGCAGGCGAAACGCCGGCACCCGCGTCTACCTCGTCGGGCATCGCCAATCTTGACACCGACATCGTGGTTTACTGGCGCCACGCGCCCGATCTGCCCGGCGCTGTGGATCTCGTTACCCATAAGCCGGATGCGTCGGGTCGCGGCACGTTCATGCTGACGTTTACACCGGGCGACGACCTGCCGGTTATCGAGAACGGGCGCGACTGGGTGTTTGTCCTGGATTCCTCAGGGTCGATGCAGGGCAAGTTCGCAACGCTGGCCAATGGCGTGCAACAGGCCCTCGGCAAGCTCAACCCCCAGGATCGATTCCGCATCTACACATTTAGCGACTCCGCGCGCGAACTGACCAGTGGCTTCGTAAACGCGGACACCCAGAACGTCACCCAGTACGCACAAAGCGTGGGCAACCTGCAGTCCGGTGGCGGCACCAATCTCTACGCGGGTCTCGACGCCGGATTGAACGGCCTGGACAGCGACCGGACGTCCGGTATTGCGCTAGTGACGGACGGTGTCGCGAACGTAGGTGTCACGGAGAAAAAGGAGTTTCTCAGGATGATGGAGAAGCACGACGTTCGCCTGTTCACGTTCATCATGGGTAACAGTGCCAACCGGCCGCTGCTCGAAGCGATGACCGAGATATCGAATGGTTTCGCCATGGAGACCTCCAACAGTGACGATATCTCCGGTCAGCTCATGCAGGCCACGGCGAAGATCCGCCACGCAGCCTTGCACGATGTCGTACTGAAGATCGACGGTGTGAAGGTCGCTGACCAGACACCGGAGCGCATCGGCAGTCTGTACCACGGCGAGCAGCTCAAAGTACTTGGCCATTACTGGGGCGGCGATGAAGCCCGGGTCGAACTGACAGGCAAGGTCGCCGGGCAGGATGTCGAGTACCGGACACGCTTCATGATGCCGGTGCAATCGGACCTTAACCCTGAACTTGAGCGCATCTGGGCCTATGCCACGATCGAAAACCTGCAGTCGAAGATGGACTACTTCGGTGCCGACCAGGATACAGAGGATGCGATCACCGACCTCGCCATTGAGTACGGCCTGGTCACCGACTTCACATCGATGATCGTCGTTCGCGATGAGGTCTTCGCGGCGCAGGGCATCAAGCGCAGCAATCGCGATCGCGTTGCGGCTGAGACTGTCGCACGGCAGGCGCGTGCAGCACAGCCACCACAGCAGCGTCGCGTTGACCAGAACCAACCCATGTACTCGAAGCCGAGACCGTCGACCGGTGGTGGTTCCGGCGGTGGTGCGTTCGGTTTACCGATGTTGCTCGGCTTGTTCGGCCTGGCCTGGTTTCGCCGCAGAAAGGAGGTTTGATCAGTAGGACCGGGGCCCCGTAAGGGGCCCTTTTTAATTATAAGCTATTGTTTTATCGTTTCTTTTTGACTTGATACTGTATATAATAACAGTATCATTTCTCTCACAAGGACGTGCCATGAACCGTGTCGCTGACCTCACCCCGATCGAAGATCTTGATCGCAATATCCTGACCCTCTGTACCCATATTAATGCCGCAACCTACGAGCTGCTTGTCCTCGTTCGCGAGTTCGATGAACGGGCGGGCTGGGCGCAATGGGGACTCAAGAATTGCGCCGAGTGGCTGGCTTGGCGATGTGACCTCAGCATGGCGACAGCGATGGAGAAGGTGCGGGCAGCGCATGCGCTGAAGATGCTGCCTTTGACCTCAGACGCGTTTTCATCCGGCGAGTTATCGTACTCGAAGGTCCGTGCACTGACACGAGTGGCAAACAGGAATAACGAACGTGAGTTGCTGGCCTTTGCATTGCGGCATACAACGGCAAATGTCGAAGCTCGCTGTCGTGAGTTGCGTTACGGACGAGAGGACTCCATCGACTGTGCTGCTCGGGCCTACGCCAACCGCTCGCTCCAGATCCGTCGTGATCGTGAGCGCAGCATGATGGTGGTGACGGTTGAACTGCCGATGGATACGGGTGAACTGATAGAGAAAGCGCTGGATAAGGCGCGTGACGACGAGTGTCTCGGCACCCCGGACCTGGTGGATACATCCTGGCCAACACGGCAGGCTGATGCCTTCGTGAACATGGTCAGCGATTATTTATCTGGTAAGAAGAACGTGGGTTCTACAAACGACAACTACCTGGTAACGGTGCACGTCGACCAGGCGGCACTGGTTGGTGGTGAAGGACGCTCTGCCCTGCCGATCGAGTCCGTAAAGCGGCTTTGTTGCGACAGCAAGGCGGTAGTGATCACCGAGAACGAGAATGGTGAACCGCTGAGCATCGGCCGCAAGACGCGCATTGTGCCAGCCGCTATCGAGAGAGCACTACGTGCGAGAGACAACAACTGCTGCACCTTCCCTGGTTGCCGTAATCGCCGCTACCTGCACAGCCACCATGTCGAGCACTGGTCGAACGGTGGTGAGACCAGCCTGGATAATCTGATGTCGCTCTGCACCAAGCATCACACGCTGGTGCACGAAGGCGGCTTCCGCATAGAAAAAGACTATGCCGATCGCTGGTATTTCCTGCGACCCGATGGCATTGCCGTACCGGAGTGCGGATATGTTTCCAGGCCGTACGAAAATCCTCCATGTGGAGGATATTTGAGCGTCGCGGAAAAATCTGTTTCAGAACTGCCGCCGCCGGTTTATTTGCACTAGCTCAGCTATACGACAGCCCCAATTCGATGAAAAACGAAGTCCGCAAGGCAGCGGAGGGGAAAGTTGTGACCCTTTACTTTGCATTGAATCTGAGCGGCTGCTTCTAGGACAAGCCGCCGTCCAGGCCGCTGCCAACTAATTTTCCATTCCGGATAAAGAAAAGCCCTCTCACCCCTGCGTGTTACTTGCAGAGGTGGAGGGTGTTTTTTCCTCGGGGATATATCTATACCCCGGCCCCGCGAG
>Ga0316188_10001647_pt1 | contig 10632 bp, 8 predicted proteins | sample Phiworburrow1_MG_FD_204933 | JGI IMG/M metagenome (GOLD analysis project Ga0316188, IMG submission 204933) | Coastal sediment microbial communities from Maine, United States - Phippsburg worm burrow 1 | ecosystem: Environmental > Aquatic > Marine > Coastal > Sediment | place: USA: Maine... | reverse complement strand
GCTCGACGGCGTGCTCAGCTGCTCAGCCGCCGCCATCGAGTGCGTGGCGCAGCGGCCGCTGCGGTCCGACAATCCCCTGCTGGAGCGGGGCCGGCTCCACGCCATGGCGCTGCTGGAATACGGCGCCCAGGCCGCTGCCGTTCACGCCGCCATGGCAGGTGGTTCGGCAGCGCCCGCCCGGGGCGGTGCCGCGACGGCGGGGCGGCCGGCCTATCTGGCGGCCGTGAAGGATCTGGCGGTGGCCGGCGACTGGCTCGACGCCGGGGTCGCGGCGCTCACCGTGCGCGCTTGCTGCGTCAGCGCCGGCGCCGGCGGCGCCATCTACCGCGTCAGCGTCGAGGCCCTCGGCGTGGTGCAGCTGTCGGCGCGCATCACGCTGGCACAGCCCGGCTGAGGCCGTCCGCAGGGTCAGCTCAGGCGCTGCGGCGGTGCCAGGCGCAGCCAGCGGTTGCTGCGGCAGATCAGCAGGAACAGTTGAAACCGCCACCACAGCCTGAAGTCGGGCTGGGTGTTGCCGGCGACGATCGAATTCACTGCGCTGAACAGCTTGAAGCGATTGCTCGGCGCCATGAAGACCGGGAATCGGCTGTTGTCGTAATAGACTTCGATGAGGTCCCGCATCACCCGCACGTTTTTCTTGAGGGTCCGCGTGTAGTGCCGGCATTCGCGCGGGGTGAGGCCGCGCTGTTGTCGGTGAGCCAGCGCGATCGCGTCCGCCGCCATCTCGGCGGAGCGCATGGCGAGGTAGACGCCGGAGGAGAACACCGGGTCGATGAAGCCGGCGGCGTCGCCGACCAGCAGCGCGCGGGTGAAGGCATAGTTCCCGAAGGAGTGGGCATAGTCGCCGGTCGTGCGGTAGTCGCCGATGAGTTCCGCATCCTTGAGCAGCGCGGTGACGAAGGGCGAGCGCTGCGCTTCCCTTGCAAAGAAGCTGGCCGGCGTGAGCCGGCTGGAGATCCACTCGTCCTTGCGCCGCTGGGAGACCACGCCCACCGAGGTCGTCGTGGCGTCCAGCGGAATGCTCCAGAACCAGCCATCGCGCAGGCGGGTGACGATGATATTGCCGGGGTAGGCGCTGTGCTCGCGGTGGCGGACGCCCTTGAAGTGGCCGTACACGGCGAGCCGCTTGGGGTAGGGCAGCGGGTCTTTGGGCAGCCGCCGGCTGCGGCCGTAAAAGGCCTGGCGTCCGCTGGCGTCCACCAGCCAGCGCGCCTGCAGGTTTGCCGGCGGCGCCGTGCGGTTGCTCAGCGCCAGGGCCCAGTGCCCGTCCTGCCACCGGGCGTCCTCGACTCTGGCGGGCTGCAGCACCTGGCAGCCCCTGGCGCGGGCGTTGTCGAGCAGGAGCTGGTCAAAGCGGCAGCGCTCCACCTGATAGCTGTAGTCCATGCCCTTGACCAGGCCGTCGGAGAAGATGTTGTTGACCCGACTGCTGCCGTCGCTGCTGATGAACTCGCCGCCGTACTTTTTGGTGAAGCCGGCCTGCTCCATCTGCTCCCATACGCCGATGCGACGCAGAATGGCATTGCCGGCGGGGAGCAGTGACTCGCCGATCTTGAAGCGCGGAAAGGCGTCCTTTTCCACGATGCAGACCGTCAGTCCGGCCGCTGCCAGCAGCGCTCCCGCAGTGCAGCCCGCGGGGCCTGCTCCGATGATCGCGACGTCAAAGCTGGAGTGCATGCAGAGGGTTCTCCTGCTGCGGTGGGCGGGGGTGGTGTGGCCGGACGGGCGGCGGCCTGCCCGCGCCGGGGCCGGGCCGCGCGCCATTCTCCCTTGGCATGACGTTAAACACAAGCCGTCGCGGCCGGGGCGCCGGGATTGGACAAAACAGATGAAGGCGGCGCGCTTCCGTGGTATTTTCGGCGCCTTTGTGGGGATTCAGCGCATGTCGACGCGGCTGCAGAGCTGTCTGCGATGAGGTTGGAGCACGATCATATCCACCTGTGGCTGGCCCGCTGTTCCGAAATCGACGACCCGCAGCTGCTGGCGCGCTATCGCAGCCTCATGAATGCCGAGGAGCTCGCGCGCCTGGAGCGCTACCGCTTCGAGCGTGACCGGCAGCGCCACCTCGTCACCCGAGCGCTGGTGCGCACCTGCCTGTCGCGCTACGCAGCGGTCCCGCCGCACGGCTGGCAGTTCACCACGGGCGTCCAGGACAAGCCGGAGCTGCGCGTGGCGCCGCTGCCGCTGCGCTTCAATATCAGTCACAGCGGCGACTTCGTCGTCTGCGCGGTGGCGCTGGAATTCGATGTGGGGGTGGATATCGAGCACATGGAGCGCGCCAACGATGTGCTGGCCATCGCGCGCCATTTCTTTTCAGCCGCTGAACTGGCGGCCTTGCAGGCGGCGCCGGCGGCGCGGCAGCGCGACCGCTTTTTTGACTACTGGACGCTCAAGGAAGCCTATATGAAAGCGCGGGGAGAGGGCATAGCGCTGGGGCTGGGCAATTTCAGCTTTCACCTTGCCGATGAGCGGGAAATAGCCGTCGAGTTTTCCGCCGCCATCGACGACCATGCGCCCGCCTGGCGTTTCCGTCTGTTCGACCCGGCGCCGGGTTACCGCATGGCGCTGGCCTGGAAGCGGGCCGCGGCCACCACCGTATATCAGTTCCACACGATTCCGCTGCTTGCGGACGCGCCGCAGTCAGCGCCATGAAGGTCCCCTCGAGCACCGGGCGCGTTGCCCTGAATCGGCGTCGCTTGATCGGGTTGCTGCAGGTTGTCGCCGGCGTCGTCGCGCTGGTCCTGCTGCTGCGCGGCCACTGGCCGCTGGGCGGGGACCGGTCCGTCGGCGAGCACCCCGCGCCGGAGCCCGAGCTGCCCATGGACCCGGCGCTGGCGCAACTCTACCACCAGCCCGAGAACGATCTGCCGCTGCCGTTCAGCCGCGCCGAGGGAGCCAGTGCGCCGCTGCTGGCGCTGGCCCCGCTGGGCGAGCGTTGGACCGGCGACCTCGACGCGCTGGTCCAGCGCCGTCTGATCCGGGCGCTGGTGGTGTATTCGCGCACGTACTTCTTTCTGGACGGCGTGGTGCAGCGCGGCCTGGCCTACGAGGCCATGAGCCGATTTGAGACCTGGCTGAACCAGCAGTACGGCAAACGCCATGCCAGAATTCATGTGCTGATGATCCCGATCACCACCGAACAGCTGATTCCGGCCCTGCTCGCTGGCGCCGGGGATATCGCCATCGCCAACCTGACCGATGTCGCCAGCCGCCGCGAGCTGGTCGACTTCTCCCGACCGGTGATGGAGAACGTGTCGGAGATCGTCGTGACGGGCGCTGATGCCCCTGCCATCGAATCGCTCGATGACCTCTCGGGCACGCAGGTCTTCGTGCGCGAGTCCAGCAGTTACTTCCAGAGCCTGCTCGCTCTCAATCAGCGCTTCGAGGCGGCGGGCAAGGCGCCCGTCGAGCTGGTGCGCGTGAACCGCTATCTGGAGGACGAGGACCTGCTGGAGATGGTCGACGCCGGCATGGTGCCGACCATCGTGGTGGACCGCCACATCGCCGAGCTCTGGGCCAGGGCGCTGCACAACATCGCGTTGCACGAGGATGTGGTGCTCAGGAGCGGCGGCACGATCGCCTGGGCCATGCGCAAAGACAGCCCCCGCCTCAAGGCGGCGCTCGACCGCTTCATAGGCCGGCACGGCAGGGGCACCACCTTTGGCAATATCATGCGCGATCGCTACCTGCGCAGCGATCGCTACGTCAAGAATCCGCTGTCGCTGGCAGCGCGGCCGTGGCTGCGCGAGTCGATGGACTATTTCAAGCTGTACGGCGAGCGCTACGGTTTCGACTGGACGCTGATCGCGGCGCAGGCCTATCAGGAGTCCGGCATCGACCAGTCGCAGCGCAGCCGCTCAGGCGCCGTCGGGGTCATGCAGGTGCTGCGCAGCACTGCGGCGGATCGCAACGTGGGCATCCGGGAGATCGACAAGCTCGAGAACAACATCCACGCCGGCGTGAAATACCTGCGCTTCATTACCGATTACTACCTGAGCGACGCCGCAATCGACGATTTCAATCGCGTGCTGCTGGCACTGGCCGGCTACAACGCCGGGCCCGGGCGCCTGCGGCAGCTGCGGCGGGAAGCCGGAGCGGCAGGGCTGGACCCCAACGTCTGGTTCGACAACGTGGAGGTCATCGCCGCGAGGAGGGTGGGCAGAGAGCCCGTGCAGTACGTCGGCAATATCCTCAAGTACTGGGTGGCCTTCGAGTTGTCGCTGCCCCGGCAACCCCTGGCCGGGCTGGTCTCCGACGATGGGGGCGGGCGCTGAGCGCGAGCCGCCTCAGGAGCGCTTGCCGGCTTTGCGCGGGTCCTGGCGGATGCCCTCGATGTCCAGCAGCAGCTCCAGCGTGGTGCTGGCCGGGCCCAGGTATTTGTCGATGCCGAAGTCCTTGAGCGCGATGCGGGTAGTACCGGAAAAGCCCACCCGGAATCCGCCCCAGGGGTCCGGTCCGCTGCCGACCTTGGTGGCCTCGATGACCACGTCCCGGGTGACGCCGCGCAGCGTCAGCTGGCCGGAGAGCGTCAGCGCATCGGCGCTGTGCCACTGCACGCCGGTGCTGGCAAAGGTGGCCTCGGGATATCGGCTCACGTTGAGGAATTCCTCGTCGCGCAGATGCTTGTCGCGCTTGGCGTGGTTGCTGTCGATGCTGGCGGTATTGATGGTGACCTTGACCCAGGACGCTTCGGGTTGCGCGGCGTCGTAGGAGAAGCTGCCGCTGAAAGCATTGAAGCGGCCGTACAGCCAGCTATAGCCCAGATGCTGGATGCGGAACTGGATCGATGCATGCATGCCGTCCGTATCGATCAGGTAGGTGTCGGCATTGAGCGTGGCTGCCGGCAGCCACTGCAGGGCGACGGCCAGCAGGGCCGTGCGCAGGGGTGTTGCGTGCATAGTACAGGACCTCAGGGTTGGGTGCGTCAGTCGAGCTGGATGCGGGCCCGCCTCAGCGGCCCAGCATCCGTCTCAGGGTATCGTCGCGGTCGATGAAGTGGTGTTTGAGAGCGGCGGCGGCATGCACTGCGGCCAGGGCGATGAGCGTCCACGCCAGCCATTCGTGCCACAGCCCCGCGATGTCCTCCTGACCCTCCAGTGCGACGGGCAGAGCGGGCACGGAAAACCACGAAAAGACCGCTACGGCGGTGTCATCGGCGCTGGCGATCAGATAGCCGGTCGCCACGACCAGCAGGATGAGCAAATATAGCAGGCCGTGGGCGATGCCGGCCAGCGCTCTCTCGGTCGCTGAGACGCTCGGCAGCGGCAGCGGGGGTGGCAGGGCCAGCCGTACCCCCACGCGCACGAGCAGCAGCAGGCCGACCACCATGCCCAGGCTCTGATGAAGCTGCGGCGCCGAGTTGTACCAGGGGTGGTAGTAGTCCAGGTCGACCATATAGAGGCCCAGCGCAAACAGGCCGACGATGGCCAGTGCCATTACCCAGTGCAGTACCACCGCCGGCCGACTGAAGCGGCTGCTATCGGAATTGGTCATTGGCGTCAGCTTCGTAGCACCCCTCCGGCCCCTTCCAGCGGGGCGCGGTGAGTGAATTGCCAATTGCCCCCCGCTTCCAGCGGGGGCATGAGCGCGTCACTACTGGGCCAGTTCGACGCAGTATACCCCGGTGTCGCTCTTGATCAGCGCGGCACACTTGTTGCAATGGGTGCAGGGGTTCCTGTACTGCGGGTTGCTCGAGGCATGTTTCACCAGCGCAGGGTCGGCGATCAGGGCACGGGCCATCTCGATAAAATCGAACTCGGAAATGGCCTTCTCGATGCTTTCGACGGTGCTGACGCCGCCGATATAGCAGACCTTGGCGTTCTTGACCGTATCCCGCACGCGCCGCGCGCCATCGAGGAAGTACATCTCCTCATAGGGGTAGTCGAAGAACATGAAGGGCTTCATCATGAATATGCCCAGCCACAGCAGCGGGTTGGTCTCGGCCTTGAGCAGCGGCCCCCAGATGTTGTCGCCGCGGAACAGCAGCATCGGGTTCATGCTGCTGGTGCCGCCGCTGGGTATCAGGCAATCGATGCCGCCTTTATCCAGCAGAGCCGCGACTTTCAGCGCCTCGTCGATCTCCAGGCCGCCCTTCACCCCGTCGGTCAGACCCATCTTGCCGAGAATCGGGAAGTCGTCACCCACGGCCTTGCGCACGGCCTCCAGCACCCGCAGCGGCAGCCGCATGCGGTTTTCGATGGAGCCGCCGTACTCATCCTTGCGCTTGTTGGTCTTGGGGCTGATGAACTGGCTCAGGCCATAGCCGTGGGCGAAGTGGATCTCGATGGCGTCGAAACCGACGGACTTCATGAACGTCGCGGCATCGTGGAAAGTCTGCACCAGGCGGTTCATGTCCTCGGTGCCCATGGCGCCGGCGAAGGGCAGGCCGTAGGGCACGCCGCTGAGGTTGAAGGCGCGGCTGGGGCCGAGCGGGCGCTTGCCGCGGAAATCCTTGTTCTGGGTGAAGTTGCCGCAGTGGCCGAGCTGGCCGGACAGCGCGCCGCCGTGCTTATGGACGCTGGCAGCCAGCTCTTCGAGCTGGGGCCGGATGCCCTCGTGCATGTACATCATCTCTTCCATGACCCGGCCGTCCGCCTCGGCTGCGCAGTAGGCCACGGTGGTCAGGCCGACGCCGCCCTCCGACAGTTCGGAGTGGTGCTTGATCAGTCTCTCGTTCGGTACGCCCTTGGGGGTCATGCCCTCGAAGGCGCCCGCCTTGATGATGCGGTTGCGCAGCTGCAGTCCGTTCAGTTTTGCCGGTGAGAAGGCTTTGTCGAGTAGTGCGGACATCGTGGTTGTTCCTCTTGTTATTGTTGGGAATCGCTGCGCGGCGGTGATCACGCCAGGAGCCTCAGGGCAGCCGTCGATGCCGTCATCTACCACCCCCTGGCTGCTCCACGGCACCAAAGAGAGCACCGGCAACGGGGCACTGGGGTTCTGTCCGGCTCGATGAAGGTCCTGGGGCACCGCACTGCTGGCACGTTGTCACAGGCGCTTTTTTTTATCCTACTCTCGTTTCAGGGTGTTTTGTAGCCATTTTCTTGCGGCCGCTGCGCCTCGGCAGGTCCGTCACGGAGCGCGCCCGCGCAGCGTCGCCAGCTGCAGCTGCCGCAGGCTCTGCTCAAGGCAGGCGCTATAGCGTTCCGGGTCGGGCAGCATGTCGCGGCAGGCGACGAAGCTGATGCTGGTGCGGTCCCGTCCCGAGGTCGCGGTATGGCACAGGCCGATCTGATCCATCAGCGTCCCCAGCGCGACCACCGATTGCAGTATGGCGCCGGAGAAGTAGCGGGGCGCGGTGGGGCAGTGCAAGCGGGACAGGAGTACATTGAAAGGCGCTGGCGTGCGCTCCAGCACTTCCCGCAACGCTCCCTGATGCAGGCAGAAGACGGAATTGCGGGCCGCATCGCTGTCGCCTGGCTGCGGGCTGTGCCTGGCCTCGACGGCACGCAGGCCGGCCTGAGCCTGGCGGGCGGCGCTGTGGATGTGGCTAAGGCGCTCGATCGGGTTGTCGATGGTGGTGCCCAGGGAGAGCTTGATCAGGCTGATCCGCGCCCGCGCTGCCGCGCCATGGGTATTGCGGCCAACGCTGACGGGAACGGCGGCGGACAGGGACTCCGCCGGCAGTTCGGCCTTCTCTATCAGGTAGCGCCGCAGGGCGCCGCCGACGATACTGGCGATTACGTCATCGCTGGTCACGCCCGGTACCGCTTGGGCGATCGCGCTCAGCGCCGCCTGGTCGATGTCGATGCTGCCCATGACGCGCTCGGTGCCCAGGGGCGCATTGAAGCGGGTGCGCCCCGCAGCGCCCGCAGCGGTGGTGTCGGCTGGCGTCGCGCGCCGCCGCAGCGAGTCCAGGGCCGCACCGGCGGTCCGCAGCAGCCGCGTGGGTTGGCGCACGCCGTCGACATAGGCCCGGGACAGCATGCGCCACGCCGGCAGTGCCGGCTCCGGGCGCCAGTCGTCGGGCTGGAGGGTTGCCGCGGGCTCGGGCGTGGTAGTGTGGATGGCGTCGATGAGGCCGGGAAAATCCAGCTTCTCGACCGCCGCCAGGTGGATTTTGAACAGCAGCGCGAAGCTGGTTTCGCGGTGCTCCGGCAGTGCCGACAGGCCCTCGATGACATAGACCTCCCACAGCGGCCTGGACAGGTCCAGCGGCACGCCGTGCAGCCTGGCGAGCAGTTTTTGCAGCTGCGCCGAGCCGCCGGGTCTGGGCAGGGCGATGTGGCGCACGTGGTATTCGAAATCGAAGTGCTCGCCCTCGATCCAGTACGGCAGCTGCAGTCTCAGTGCGGTCACCAGCTTGCGGCGGAACAGCCTGGAGGATGGCAGACTGCGCTGCAGTGCCGCCAGGATCTCCCGGTACAGCACCTGCTGCAGGGGTGCCGAGGATGGGTCGTAGATCAGCAGCAGGCTGATGTGCTGCGGTTGGCGTTCGCCTTCCTGCTGGATCAGCATGGCTTCAGTGCCGGTCAGCTGTAGCACCGCTGCCTCCCCGCTCGGCTCGGTGGGGGGCGCCCGCAGCGGGTGCTCCCGTCCTGCGATTGTATAGTGGCCGGCGTCGGCAGAAAAGCCTGGGCTGGCCCGCTACGCCGGGGGCCCCGGCGCGAGCAGCCTGGTCGCGGCGACGGTGATGGCATTTTCGACGCGCAGTATGCGCGGGCCCAGGTCAACTGTGCTGCAGCCGGCACGCTCCAGCAGCTCGATCTCGTAGGGGATGAAACCGCCTTCGGGCCCGATGCACAGCAGCAGAGAATCGCCGTTGTCCGCAGGTGGCGCCGCGGCGGCGGCGCCGGGGTGCGCGGCCAGCGCGCGGCGGCCGCGAGTCAGTGCGGGCAGCTCGTCTTCGGCGAAGGGCTTGAAGCGGCGGCGGTACTCGATGAGCGGCAGCACGGTGTCGCGCGCCTGTTCCAGCCCCTCGCAGAGGCTGTGGCGCACGGCGTCCGCGGCCAGCACCGGGCTCTGCCAGAAGCTCTTTTCGACCCGGCGGGTATTGACGATGACGGCGTGCTTGATGCCGAGCTCGGCGATGGTGCGGAAGATGCGGCGCATCATCTTCGGGCGGCTCAGGCCCAGCACCAGCGTCAGCGGCAGCGGTTCGGGCGGTGCCTGCGCGAGCTCGACCTGCAGCTCGACCGCGGTCGGCGTCGTGGCGGTGACGCGGCCCTGCCCCATCGGGCCATCGATGACGCCGACGCGCAGCTGCTGGCCTGGCTGCACTCCCAGTACCTCGCGCAGATGCCGGCAGCGGCGCCCGGTCAGGCGTACCCGCTGCGCCCCGATGAAATCGTCCGGCTGCAGCAGCAGCAGATTCACGCGGGCAGCACGACGGCTTCCAGGTCGTACTCGTCTGCGGCCACGACCCGGGCCAGCAGGATATCGCCCGGCGCCAGCTGGCTGGCGCCCGGCAGGTGAACCTGGCCGTCGATCTCGGGGGCGTCGGCATAGCTGCGCCCCAGGGCGCCATCGGCGCCCACTTCGTCGATGATGACGGGAATCTCCCAGCCGATTTTCTCCTGCAGCCTGTCGGCCGATATGCGCTGCTGCAGCGCCATGAAACGCTCGCGGCGCTCGGCCTTGAGGGCGTCGGGCACGTGATCGGCCAGCGCGTTGGCGCTGGCGCCGGCGACGGGGGAGTATTCAAAGCAGCCCACGCGGTCGAGTTGCGCCTCCTCGATAAAGTCGAGCAGCATCTGCACGTCGTCCTCGGTCTCTCCCGGGAAGCCGACGATAAAAGTGCTGCGCAGGGCCAGTTCGGGGCAGATGTCCCGCCACTGCCGGATGCGCGCCAGGGTTTTCTCCTGGTGGGCCGGGCGCCGCATCGCCTTGAGGATGCGCGGGCTGGCATGCTGCAGCGGGATGTCCAGATAGGGCAGTATCAGGCCCTCGGCCATCAGCGGGATCACGTGATCCACGTGGGGATAGGGGTAGACGTAGTGCAGCCGCACCCATACGCCCAGCTCGCCGAGCGCTTCGCACAGCGTCTGCAGATCGCTCTTCAGGGGGCGGCCCTGCCAGAAACCGGTGCGGTACTTGCTGTCGACGCCATAGGCGCTGGTGTCCTGGGAGATCACCAGCAGCTCGCGCACACCCGCGTCGACCAGGCGCTGGGCTTCGTCCATGACCTCGCCGATGGGCCGGCTGACCAGGTCGCCGCGCAGGGAGGGAATGATGCAGAAGCTGCAGCGGTGGTTGCAGCCCTCGGAAATCTTCAGGTAGGCGTAGTGTCGCGGGGTCAGCTTGATGCCCTGCGGCGGCACCAGATCGATGAGGGGATCGTGCCGGCGCGAGTGGGGGGCGTGCTGGTGGACGGCCGCGACCACTGCCTCGTAGGCCTGCGGACCGGTAACGCTGAGCACCGCGGGGTGGGCCTGGCGAATGGCCTCGGCGTCACCCCCCATGCAGCCGGTGACGATGACCTTGCCGTTCTCCTGCAGGGCTTCGCCGATGGCCTCCAGGCTCTCGCGCTTGGCGGAGTCGATAAAGCCGCAGGTGTTGACCACCACCACATCGGCGCCCGCATAATCTGCCGCGATCTGGTAGCCATCCAGGCGCAGCTGCGTGAGGATGCGCTCGGAATCGACCAGGGCTTTGGGGCATCCGAGAGAGACGAAGCCGACTTTGGGTTCAGGCATG
>Ga0316188_10001646_pt1 | contig 10633 bp, 9 predicted proteins | sample Phiworburrow1_MG_FD_204933 | JGI IMG/M metagenome (GOLD analysis project Ga0316188, IMG submission 204933) | Coastal sediment microbial communities from Maine, United States - Phippsburg worm burrow 1 | ecosystem: Environmental > Aquatic > Marine > Coastal > Sediment | place: USA: Maine... | reverse complement strand
CTGCGGCGCGCTCGAGCAACGCGGGAACTCGCGGCACCACATGGCAGATCCCGCGGAGGATCACCAGGCCGAACTCGCCCAGCAGGCTGCGGATCTGGTTGGACTGCGCTGTGCGCGCCTTCACGACCCCCTGGCGCACCCGGTGCACCGCCAGGATCGACTGCTGCTCGACGCTCTTGATCGCAACGAAGCGCATGTTGGGCCGAGCGACCGCCCCGCAGATCACCTCCGCATCCGCGGCGTCGTTCTTGTTCGTCTTGACGTAGGGCTTGACGAACTGCGGCGCCATCAGCCGAACCGTGTGACCGTAGCGCTGCAGGCTACGAGCCAAGTGGTGCGCGCCGCCGCACGCCTCCATGCCGACCAGACACGGCGGCAGGTTCGCGAAGAACACGCAAACCTGTTCACGGCGCAGCTGCTTGCGTAGCACCACCTTGCCCCGCTCGTCGGCACCATGTACCTGAAACACGTTCTTCGCCAGGTCAACGCCAATCGTCGTAATCTTCATCTCGGACGCTCCCCTCGGTAAGGGGTTGATCGCACTTCCACTTTGGCACGTCGATGCCGATTCGAGTGGGGCGTCCATCCCATTGCTTCGCGTCGACAGCGCCGCCGAGTGGCCGCAATCAGGAACGCTCACTTGCGGCATGAGACGGTCGTCGGGGAGTCCAAGACTGACTTCGGGTCCTGGCCGACCGCGGTTGTTCGCAAACGTCGTGGAAACGAAAAACCCCGCCGAAGCGGGGTCAAGCGAATACGAGTCAGTGCTCCTGGGAAGAGATTCAACCCTTCGGAGGCTTGTAGCTCGCCTTGATCTTCTTGGCGATCTTCGAGGCCTTCTGCACGTCGCCCGCGGTGTACAGCGGAATTGTCTTGAACGACGAGAACGTACCGGACATGATCACCGGCGCGATCGCGCCGATGTATTCCGCGTTGCCCGCCAGTTCCGCGATGATCGCGACGTTGTACTCCTGTCCGTACATTCCGTAGAAGCCGTGGAGCTTGCCGCCCGCCGCTTCGAGCAAGTTCCTCGCGACTGCTTCACGATCCGACCCGCCCTCGAGAATGGCCTTCATCGCATCTGGCGAATACTTCCCCATCAACATGTACAGTGCCATGTGAAAACTCCCGTCAAGTTGTCCCTTCTTGGAAGGGCTTGCACCGCGTACCGCCACCATTGAGTAGGCGGCCGTCCTCCGGCAACGTGACAGAGCGGTAAATGGAATACCGCTAAAGGCGGGCTCCGTCGTCCCAAATTGGGAATGGCGAATCGATCCTTGCCGCCGATTCGCTCACTTGCAGGCTAAGTTAGCTCTGGGACGGCATACGCGTCAAGCCTCCGCGCAAAGGCATCGTCTGGTTTGGATTGACTCGTGATTCTTGCGATCCTTTGAAGGATTGCCGGGCATGCGTCGGGAAATCCGCTCCGACTCGCGACGACATGTCTGGCCGCTTAAGCACGATGTCCGCAACGCGTCGATAGCAGCGCCGAATGTCCGGAATAGGGAACGCCTGCGTGCGGCACGGAGCGGACGTCGGGGATGTCTACACCGCATAGGCCGGAAGATCTAGACTGACCGCACGACGCACGCAGGCGAGAGACTCGCGGCGAACTATGCGATCGGGGTTGGTCTCGCCGGACGAGCAGCCATTCGATCCGCGGGGCTGGCGCCACCTCCGGCGCACTACGTCAATCGGCGCTGTCGAGAACCCGGCTGACTTGTGCTGGCTTCTGGTTCAAAATCCTGGAACCAAGATCCCGAGACGGGCTTCGTCAGATGCGCACGCAAAGACGATCCCTCTCTCAACCTTCGTGCTGCGAGGAATACGCCCGATGCAACTGCCACCAATCAACGAGCGCCTGTCGATGCTGGAAAAGGCGCTACGGAATCGCGCCCCGGCGACGTACGCCCGCCTTGCTGCCGACCCGGATCAGCTGAAGAAAGCGCTGATGCGACGGTTGGAGGATTGGGAGGCGGCGTACCGGTGGGCCGTCGCGCAGGGGCAGCCGGCGGCGGACGGTGCGGCGGACCCGGTGGCGGCGACGGCGTTGCTCCATCAGACCGCGTGGGAGCAAGCAACCGCGCTCGCCCTGGAGTTGCCGGCAGACCCGACGACCGACTCGCCAGCATCGTGACCCGCGAGGGTAGAAAGGTGGATATCGTCGATTGCGCGGGCCGGGTAGTGCTGAGTCTGGTCCGGGGCCAAGCGGCCCGACCGTCAGGGTGGATCCGTACACGACCACTCTGATAGACCACCGCTGCCGGGTTCACCGGCTCGCAACGGACAGCTGCTGACCCCGACGATCGCGACCAGGGCGCCGGGTCCGGTCACCTCACGGACGAGAAAGATGGCGTTTGAACGGACTAACCTCGGTCGTCGCGCGCACCAACACGCGCGTCACCCTGGGCCAGGACGGGGCACTGCGCCTGATGGGCCTTGAAGATTCGCCCGGCATCTATGGCCACTAAGATGCGCCGGCCTGCGCCAGATACTGATGCACGAACGCGATCGACATGCTGCCCTCCCCGACTGCGGCCGCAACGCGTTTGACCTTGCTCGCTCGCACATCGCCGCAGGCGAAAATGCCGGGGACGCTCGTTTCGAGCAGGTACGGATCGCGATCGTGCGACCAGCGCCCGGCCTTGCTGATGTCGTCTCCGGTCAGGACGTAGCCGTGCGCATCGCGCGCGATCTCGGCCGGCAACCACTCGGTCTCCGCGTCGGCCCCGATGAAGACGAAGAGACCATCGCTGTCATGCCGGTGCGTCGTCTTGTTCGCGTCACGAATGTCTATCGCGGTCAGATGCGTATCGCCGTGGACCGCCGTGACTTCCGAGTGCAGCTGGACCGCGATGTTCGATTTGCCGCGCAACTGCTCGATCAGGTATTGCGACATGCTCTTCTCGAGGGAGTCGCCCCGGACGATCAGCGTGACTTTGCGAGCGTAGTTGGCGAAGTACATTGCCGCCTGACCGGCGGAATTTCCGGCGCCGATGAGGTAAAGGTCCTGCCCATTCGTGGCGCCTGCCTCGCTGCGCGCCGCTCCAAAGTAGATGCCCTTGCCAAGGAGCCGGTCGAAGCCCTCGATCTTTAGACGGCGCCACTTGACGCCGCTGGCAATGATGATGGTCCGCGTCCGGATGACTTCATCGCCGTCGAGGACGACCTCACGCTTCTCCGGATCGATGCGGGTGACAGCGCGGGTGACCACGATCTCGGCCCCGAGTCGCTTTGCCTGCTGCAGCGCGCGACTGGCAAGCTCGTCGCCGGAGACGCCGCTCGGGAACCCGAGATAGTTCTCGATGCGCGAGGACGTCCCGGCTTGCCCCCCCGGCGCCTCGCGTTCGATGCACAGCGTGCGCAGCCCCTCGGACGAACCGTACACCGCGGCCGCGAGTCCGGCCGGCCCGCCACCGATGATGACGGTGTCGTATTCGACCTGGTGCGCGCTGGTTTGCAGGCCGAGCAGCCGCGCAACGTCGCGCACCTTCGGCTTGGTGAGCACCGTACCGTCCGCCAGCCGCAGCACCGGGCAATCACCTTCCTTGGGCAGCGGACCCTGCCAAAGCGTCGACAAATCGGGGGAGTCCGGCGTTATCCAGTCAAAGCTGATCTGATTGCGGGCGAGGAAGCGGCGCATGTCGGCACAGGCGGGATCCCAGCGTTGCCCGAACATCGTGACGAGCGGCTTTGGCGGTTGGGCGGAGTAGCCCTGCATCCCGCCGATGCGTTCGCGCGCGATCGCGCTGACCTTCATGAAAACATCGGGCGCCACCGCCGCTATCGCGAAGTACTGCCGGGCCTCCACGCGCATGAGACGCGTGGGTTCCGCCGCCCGATAACTTCCGTAGAACGGGGAGCCAATGGCGATCGGGATTTCGCCGAATATCGTGCCGGTGACGCGGAAGCCGAGGGTGCGCTCGATCCCGTCGAACAACTTGACGACTTCCATCTTGCCGGAGAGAACCGCGTACAGCACGCGATCCGTATCGCCCTCGTGCACGACGAACTCCCCGGTACCGAGGTGGATGTCTGCAGACGTCTTGGCGAGCAGTTCGAGTTCGGCCGCCGCGAGCGTCGAAAACAGCGGAACAGCCTGCACTTCTTCAGGGGTCAGCATGGTCCACCCTCGTCTCTAGCGTTCGTTGTACCAGCAGCGGCCATCGACAGTACTTGTCGGGGCCTGCCAGAGGCCGGCTTGTTCTTATTGGTCGCGAGGGCGCGCGTGGGCAGTATATCTCCGAACCGGAGCACCGGCGCTACGGCTCGGTCTCCTTCGGCTGGAATTCAGACCAGCCGAGCATCGCCACGGACTCGACTTCCGCTCCCGCGTGGCCGTCCCGGTCCGTATAAGATGCCCCACCAAGCGCGCAGGCCTGCGGGCGGGGCTGCATGTCCTGCTCAGCACTCCAAGGGAAAGGATCGCGATGAAGTCTCGAGTTCTTGTGTTGGGCGCCGGTTTCGGCGGCATGGAGCTGTCCACCCTGTTGTCGGAGGCGCTGGGGGAAACGGCCGATGTGACCGTGATTGAAAAGAGCGACACCTTCGTCTTCGGCTTCTCCAAGATCGACGTGATGTTCGGACGGGCAACACCGGAGGCGGTGCGCCTGCCCTACCGCAACTTCGTCAAGCCCGGCGTGCGCTTCGTGCAGGAGACGATCACCGCCATCGATCCCGTGGCGCGGCGCGTGACCACCAGCGGCGGCACCCACGAGGCCGACTTCCTGGTGGTCGCGCTGGGCGCCGACTATGATCTGGCCGCGACGCCGGGCCTTGAAGAAGACGGCAACGAGTTCTACTCGGTGGCGGGTGCGGGCCGGGTGCGCGAGATCCTGCCCGCGTTCTCCAAAGGCCCGGCAATCGTGGGAGTCTCCGGCTTCCCCTTCAAGTGCCCGCCGGCGCCGAGCGAATGCGCCCTGATGCTGCACCACTACCTGACGACGCGGGGCGTGCGGGGGGCATGCGAGATCACGCTGGTGCTTCCGCTTTCCAGCCCGATGCCGGCGTCGGCAGACCTCTCCCGGGCGCTGGTCGCCGCCTTTGCTGAAAACGGGATCAAGCTGCTGCTCGGCCGCACCGTAAAGGCGCTGGAGCCGGGGCGCAAGACCGCGGTGCTGGACGATGGAACGGAGCTGCCCTATGCGCTGTACCTGGGCGTTCCCAAGCACCAGGTGCCGCAGCCGGTGCTGGACAGCGGGATGGCCGAAAACGGCTGGGTGCCGATCACCGTGCGCACGCTGGAGACGCGCTTCCCCGACGTGTACGCGATTGGCGACGGGGCCGCCACGGGGATGCCGAAAGCCGGGTCCTTTGCCGAGAGCGCGGCCCACGCCGTGGCGAGTTCAATCGTCGCCAAGCTCAAGGGCGGCGAGGCGACACCCTTCTCGGGGACGGGCAGTTGCCTGGTCGAGTTCGGCGACGGCCGCCTCAGCTGGGCGGACCTGGACTTCTTGACCGGACCGAAACTCACGAGCATCTATCACGCGCCCTCGATCGCGGGGCGGGCGCACAAGGAGCAGTTCGGTGCCACGCGCAAGGCCCGCTGGTTCGGGCTCTGACGCACCCCCGTTCATCGCCAGGTGGCGACGCGTATCGAAACACCACTCGATACGATTCGTATGGCCGAATTCCCGCCCTTCCCGGCGTCATTCGACCGTCGCGGCTGAGTGGGTTCCCCCCGGCGCTCCCGTCGCCGCCTCCCCCGGGATGCCGGCTGTCGGTCGCCCGGGTTTCGGGTGCACGCGCCTGCGTAGCGCCTTGAACATCCGTGGTTCCCAGGCCCGCACCGCCAGCCACACGCTCAGTGGGTGGCGCTGCTCGAGCGGCAGGCCGGCGTCTGCCACGTGCTGCTCGTTGTACGCCTCGGCGACCTGTCGCAGGCGGCTGAGCAATGCAACGCGCGACGCGTCGGACACCCGCACGTTGAGCACCTGCAGCAGTTCGCCCGAGGCGTCGAAGGTGTGGTCGAAGAAGTCGGTCATCTCCCGCTTCGCGAGCTGCGTGATCGGCCCGTCGGGAATCCATCGGAAGGTGCGCGCAACCAGCAGCCGGTACCTGTTGCCCGGGTGCAGCTCGAGAAAGCCGATGCGCTCGAGCCGCAGCAGATTGCTCAGGCACTCGGCCTCGGTCATCTCGTAGTACTGCAGCATCTCCTCGACGCGCAGCAGGTGAAGCGCGCAGACGGCGACGACGAACAGCTTCAGGTCGCCGGTCACCTCCTCCTCCTGCTGGAGTGTCAGGCACTCGAGCAGCTTGCGATTGCGCGGCACCGTGCGCACCAGGTCGGCGAGGTCCACTTGCAGGAATTCGCAGATCGCGTCGAGCTGCGCGGTCGAGCAGCGCCGGCGCGAGAAGATGCGCTTGACCGTGCCCTGCGACACCTCAAGCCCCCTGGCCAGATCCGCGTAGGTCAGCGAGCGCGAGCGCAGGTGCGCCTTGAACGCCTCGAACAGGAACGTACTGGTCGCCATCGTCCCTCCCAAGAAAGTCACATTTCTTGTGACTTTAACCCCATATCCATGCAACGCGGTAACGAATATTAGACTCTGGCGATCCGTGCGCGCCAAATGATGTTGCGGGATTCCCCGCAGTCGAATGAGGAGTCGACCATGTTCCCGAAATCGAATCCGCTGCGCGTCGCACGCGGCTTGCTGCTCGCCGCCGGAACGACAGCGGGGCTCAGCGCCTGCTACGTGGTTCCGATCGCGCCCGACGGTTCGCCGGCCTGGCAGTACCTGCCACCCGGTGTCGCAGCCCCCGCCCCGGCCGTGGCGCTGCCCGCGGTCCTGCCGGCAGCCCCGACGACGATCGCGATGCAACAGATGCCGACTTCCTACCAGGCGCGGCTCTATCCGATGAATGCGCAGGCCGCACAGACCGGCCAGCTGGTGGCGACCATCACCGACCTGAACACCGGACGCGGAATGCTGTCGATGAACCTGGCAGGCGAATACCTGTCCGGCGAGGCGACCCGCGTCTCCGACGGTCACCCGGGATTCGGGAGCGTCTACGAGAAGGTGCTCAAGGTACCGATCCAGGTGAAACCGGGCGTGCCGCGCGGCGTCGCCAATGCGACCGGCTCGCGCGGCACCTGGGTCAACTGCGAGTACGTGCTCGAGGGCGGCGGCCGAGGCACCGGCGCATGCCTGATGTCCACCGGTGCGGCGTATCAGATCCACTTCGGCAACTGAGTGCCGGCGCGCGACCGGGCGTCCCGCCCGGTCCGCCCTCGCTGCGCGCCGAGGCGACCGCTCGGCTCCGTGGGATATGATCATTTCCGGCCGCAGCGTTGCACGCGAGGCCCCGCTCCGGAGGCATCGTCATGGACGTCGTGCAACTCGGCTACTTCGGCATCGGGTCTTCCCGGGTCGACGACTGGCGCGCGTTCGGTAGCGATTTTCTGGGGATGCAGCCGGTGGACGTCGGCGCCGGCCATCTCGCGCTGCGCATGGACGATCGTTCCCACCGGTTCCTCGTGCACCGGTCCTCGCGCGACGGCATGGCGTATTTCGGGTTCGAGGTGCCGGAGGCCGCGGCGCTCGAGCGGGCCGCTGCGCGACTGTCGAACGCCGGCGTCGGCCTGACCCGCGGCTCGACCGCCGAGCACGATATTCGCCGCGTAGCCGGCATGATCTGGTTCGCCGACCCCGACGGCAATCGCGTCGAACTGTTCCACGGCGCGGCGCCGTCGGAAACGCCCTTCGTTCCCGCGCGACCGATCGGCGGCTTTCGCACCGGCACGCTCGGACTCGGACACGTCGTCCTGATGACCGACGACTTCGAGACCATGCAGCGCTTCTACCTCGAGACGCTCGGCTTCCGGCTGAGCGACTTCGTGACCGCCCCGTTTCGCGGCGCCTTCACCCACGTCAACGCGCGCCACCATTCGCTCGCCATCCTGGAGGGCCCGAAGAAGGCCTTCCACCACGTGATGGTCGAGTACAACTTTCTCGACGACGTCGGACGGCTCTACGACAAGGCGCTGATCGAGCCGGAACGCGTGTCGGTGACGCTGGGTCGGCACGCGAACGATCACATGCTGTCGTTCTATTCGCGCACGCCGGGCGGATTCATGATCGAGACCGGCTGGGCGGGTCGCCTGATCGACGACGCGACCTGGAAGCCGCACGAGGTCTACGGCCCCAGCATCTGGGGGCACGAGCGCAGCTGGCTGCCGCCCGACGCCCGGCGCCAGGCGCGCGCCCTGACGGACGCGGCTGCCGATCTGGGAGTGATCGAGCCGCTGCAGGTGGTCGATACGCCCGGTTTCGACCTGTCGCCGCTGATCCCGCGCTACTGAGCGGGATAGATGTCGACGAGATTGCGCCCCCGAACGACGCGCACCGCTGGCCCATTACGGGCGCAATAGGCATCATGACGCGTCCACGTCCGCGGAGCCCCTGACCATGCGCCTCACCGAAGCCCTGCTACACGCGCTCGCGAGAGCCGGTGCCCGCGAAATCTTCGGCATCCCCGGCGACTTCGCGCTGCCCTATTTCAGGATCATCGAGGAGTCGAAGATCCTGCCGCTGTACACGCTGTCGCACGAGCCGGGCGTGGGCTTCGCCGCCGACGCGGTGGCGCGCGTGCGCGGTGCCCCGTCGGTCGCGGCGGTCACCTATGGCGCCGGCGCGCTGAACATGGTCAACAGCATCGCGTCGGCCTTCGCCGAGAAGTCGCCGGTGGTGGTGATCTCGGGCGGCCCCGGCAAGGGCGAGTCGACCTCCGGGCTGCTGCTGCACCATCAGGCCAAGACGCTCGACTCGCAGTTCCGCATCTACAGCGAAATCACCTGCGATCAGGCGCGGCTGGACGACGCGGCGCGCGCGCCAGCCGACATCGCGCGCGTGATCGGCAGCGCGTTGCGGCACTCTCGGCCGGTCTACATCGAAATGCCGCGCGACATGGTCGCCGCAGAGGTGGCCGAGGTGCCCGATCCGCAGCCGGCGAGTTTCGACCCGGAAGCGCTGGACGCCTGCGTCGACGAGATCCTGCAGCGGCTCGCCGGGGCGAATTCGCCGGTGCTGCTGGTCGACGTCGAGGTCCGGCGATTCGGGCTCGAGGCACAGACCGCCGAGCTGGCGCGCCGTCTCGGGCTTCCGGTCGTGACCTGCTTCATGGGTCGCGGGCTGCTGGTGGAAACCGACGCGCCGCTGATGGGCACTTACATGGGCGTGGCGGGAACGCCCGAGATCACCCGACTGGTGGAATCCTCCGACGGCCTGTTCCTGCTCGGCGTAATCGTCTCGGACACGAACTTCGCGGTTTCCGAGCGCGCGATCGATCTGCGCAAGACGATCCAGGCGCTCGACGGCCAGGTGACCATCGGCTATCACACCTACGGCGACATTCCGTTGGCGGCACTGATGGAGCGCCTGCTGGAAAAGACGACGCCTTCCACGCGCCGGTTCGAAATCGCCAAACCGTCGTTCCCGCGCGATCTGGTCGCCGACGACCAGCCGATCTCGCCGAACGACGTCGCGACGCTGGTCAACGACCTGATGGCGCAGCGCGGAAAGATGCCGATTGCCTCCGACATCGGCGACTGCCTGTTCACCGCGATGGACATCGAGCACACCAAACTCGTCGCGCCGGGCTACTACGCGACGATGGGCTTCGGCGTGCCCGCCGGCCTGGGCATGCAGGTGGCCACCGGCGAGCGGCCGCTGATCCTGGTGGGCGACGGCGCCTTCCAGATGACCGGCTGGGAGCTCGGCAACTGCCGCCGCTACGGCTGGGACCCGATCGTGCTGCTGTTCAACAATTCGAGCTGGGAGATGCTGCGCACCTTCCAGCCCGAGTCGCGCTTCAATGACCTCGACGACTGGCACTTCGCCGACATGGCCGCCGGCATGGGTGGCCACGGCGTGCGGGTGAGCACCCGCCGGCAGATGAAGGAAGCGCTCGATCGCGCGGTGGCCAGCCGCGGCAGCTTCCAGCTGATCGAGATCGTGATTCCCAGGGGCGTGCTGTCGAACACGCTGCAGCGCTTCGTCGACGGCGTGAAAAGGCTGAACGCGCCGAAGTGAGCGGCGCCGCGCGCATTTGAGTGCAGCGAGGGCTGATACCCCACGCCCGGTAAAGGATCGCCGCCGGCCCGACCCGCGCGTGCGTGGCGTCATTGAAGCGTCGGACCCAACAGCCTGCGCCGGGGCGCCGGCAAGCTTACGCACAGTTGCACAGCCCGTGCAAACCAGGAGGAACGCGCAATGAAGACCACGAACCGTACAACAGAGCCCGGCGCAAAGCGCAGACATGGTCGCCTCGCGGTGACCGCGATCGCGCTGGCCGCCGGCTTGACCGGCAGCGCCGTCGCAACGGCCGAAACACCGGCGCAACGCGGAAGATACCTCGTCGACACCATCCTCGCCTGCGGCAACTGCCACACGCCGAAAACGCCCGACGGCCTGCCGCAGCCCGGGCAGGATCTCGCCGGCGGGGGTCTCGCCTTCGACGCGCCGTTCTTCTCGGGTTCGGCGTCCAACATCACGCCGGACAAGGAAACCGGCATCGGGACCTGGACGGACGACGAGATCAAGCGCGCGATCACCCAGGGAGTGCGCCCGAACCACGGGCGCCTGGCCGGCGTCGCGCTGGCGCCGATGATGTGGGTCAACTTCTACAAGGCGCT
>Ga0316188_10001645_pt1 | contig 10633 bp, 10 predicted proteins | sample Phiworburrow1_MG_FD_204933 | JGI IMG/M metagenome (GOLD analysis project Ga0316188, IMG submission 204933) | Coastal sediment microbial communities from Maine, United States - Phippsburg worm burrow 1 | ecosystem: Environmental > Aquatic > Marine > Coastal > Sediment | place: USA: Maine... | reverse complement strand
TGTTCGGTATACGACCTTTGCCTTCCGGGCTGGCCGCGCCCCCTAACCAGCGATCCTCAAGCAGGCCACCAGAGAGACCACGCGGCGTATGGCATTCCCCGCAGTGACCCAGTCCTTCAACCAGTTCGCGGCCGCGCTCGACCAGCGGATCGCCAGCAGAACTCTCCATGACCGGCGCTGCATCAAGGTACAGGCGCTTCCAGGCGCCGATACCCCGGCGGACCGACCAGGGAAACGACAGTGAATGGTCCTCGGAGTGACCAGCCACCGCCGGCAGCGTATCCAGGTAGGCCTTAAGGTCCATGACGTCCCGGGTGGCGGCCTTTGCATAGGAGGTGTACGGGAACGAGGGATAGTAGTGCTTCCCCGCCGGCGATACGCCATGTTGCATGGCATTTACAAACTCCAGCATTGACCAGCCACCGATGCCATCCGCGTGCGGCGAAATATTCGGTACACGAAATATGCCGTACGGCGATTCGAGTTCCATGCCACCGCCGAGTAGCAGCTTGTCGGGGCCTTTGGCGCGCTTGCCATTGACCGGCGTGGCATGACAGGACGCGCAGCCGCCGGCCCAAAAAACGCGCTCACCAGCGACCGCGTCGGGTGCGTGATCCGGCAGCTCTCCCTGTGAAAAGCCTGACGGCGCGGTTACCCACCACGCCGCGAGCAGGAGAAGCACCAATGATGCGACGACAAATCGGCGCATGAGAGACCCGTCTCGTCCCGAGCTTAGTCTTCGATGCGGTAGGTGTCGTGGCAGTCCTTGCACTTGCCGAACACGGGGCCGATAACAGGCTTGGCATCATCGAGCGTTGCCGGGTTCGCTGCGATGGCCGCGTCTACGGCGTCGCTCCACGCGGCGAGCGCTGCATCGAAGCCGGCGCGATCCTCCCAGATGGCCGGGGCCGCTTCGGTATCCTCGCCGGTTTCACTGCCCTCCGGGAACAGATCACCAAATCGTGCCGCCGCGCTTTGCCACGATGTGAGTGCCTTCATTGCAGCCGCATTGTCATACTCGGCCTCACCCTTGAGCATCGGACCGACAACTTTGGCGCCCTTTAGCACACCCTCCATCAGTTCATGGCGCTCCTTCTGCGGGCTGTCGCCAGCAACGGCAACCGAGGCGATGGCCAGTGCGGCCGCGATAACTGGGAGGCGTAGCAAGTTCTTGTTAATCATAGGTATGGCTTCTCTCTTAAGTCGGAATATTGAATCTGTGACCGCGAAATCTACTACAAGTCGCCGGACTGCGCGATCCAGTCGTGAACGGTGGACTCGATGAAAGGCAATGGCGTCGAGGCGACCTCCAGCACAGCCTGGTTGAAATCACGAATATCGAACTGCTCGCCAAGTTTTTCCCTGGCCTCCTCGCGCAGTGCGAGGATCTTCAGCTGCCCCAGCTTGTAACCGAGAGCCTGTGCAGGCCACACCACGAAGCGCTCTATTTCCGATGTCGCCGTCGCCTCGTCGAGACCCTCGACGCCCACCATGTATTCGATCGCCTCTTCCCGGCTCCATTTCATGGCATGCATGCCCGTGTCGGTCACCAGTCGAACGGCACGATGCAGCTCGGCCTGCAGGCGACCGAGATCGCCATAGGGATCATCGTCATACACTCCCATTTCGGCGGCCAGACGTTCTGCATACAGCGCCCAGCCTTCCCCACTCGTATTCGACCACAAGGCCTTGACGATCGATGGAACATCACGGTCGATCGACGTCGCTCCATCGAGGTGATGTCCGGGCACAGCCTCGTGATAAGTCAGCGTCGGCAAAGTCCAGCTCGGGTGCAGTGCCGTGTCGCGCAGGTTGATGAAATAGTAGCCGGGCCGGGACCCATCGGGCGCGGGATTGTTGTAGTAGCCGATCGGTGCGGATGCCTGGCTGAATTCCGGCACCATACGTACCTCGACCTTATGGTCGGGAATCTCGCGGAACCACTCTGGCAATTTCTCGTACATGCCGTCAACGTAGCCGCGCACATCGTTCAGCAGCTCTTCCTTGCCTGCGGCGTTGTTCGCATACAGAAACCGGGCTTCGACGTTGAGTTGCTGCATGCGTTCGCCCACGGTTCCTTCGGTGTAGCCCGCAGCCTTCAGAATCGCGTCCATCTGTGCCGTGATGCGCTTAACCTCGCTGAGCCCCGTCTGATGAATATCGTCTGCCGACAAATCCGAGTCTGTCATGTGGCGGATCATGGCTGCGTACAAAACCTCACCATTGGGAAGCCGCCAGATCCCTGCATCATGGGGTGCTGATGAGCGCACTTCACCGAGGTAATCGGCAATACGCTGATACGCGGGCAAAACATCCGCATCGATGATGCGCAGCGCCCGGTCAGCATAGGCCTCGGCCTCTTCGATACCGGCCTGTTCGAGCTTCTCGACGTACGACAGGTAAATCGGGTTCCGATCTGCGCCCGGCTCGATGAATGCCTCGGCGACAGCCAGCGACTTGTCCACGATGAAATCCGGTGGGATAGCACCCTGTTGCACGCCGTGACGATAGCTCTCGAGCGCACCATTGAGGGCGGCCCCAACCGTCGCCAGGCGCACAAGATACGCTTCCGCTTCCTCGTCGTTCGTCACCGGCTGTTGCGACGTCAGGAAATTCGGTATGTCGACCGTGGGCCCGGAATTCTGCACGATCGGGTACGGGAGATACCACAGGGTCCACGCGCCGGCAGTAGTGCCGTAGTCGACGAGCCGGGACGGCCCAAGCGCGCCCTCGAACAAGGTTGTCAGCACCGCATGCGTACTCTGGCGACCGGCGTCCAGAGACTCTGCATCGATGGCGGCAAGCGATGCCAGCGCCGCCTCGAGGGCCGCGTTACGGGCCGCGTTGCCAGCGACCGATCGATCCATCATTCGGGTGGACGTTTCGGGCACGAGATCTTCAGAAATACCCAGCTGCGTCGCGGCTTCCGGGACATGGTAAAAATAGGCGCTCGTCATTTCGTTGACAGCCGCATCGAACTGCTCATCGGCCGACGGCGCTGCCGCAGCCTGCGTGCCTGGCTCGTCGGCTGGCCCGCAGGCCACGAGAACTGCACATGCCACAAGCGCAAAACTGAACTTCAATTTCATAGGGACTCCCACGGATAGTCTGGTCCAACAGGGCACAGTATTCTGCACCTGTTCTTTTTCTTGTCGGCTCATCATACGCGCTAGGGAGGCTTACGCCATGACCGATCAAAAGAAGTCACCGATCATGCCAGCACGCGTCGCGGACATTATCGCCTGCGGGTTTGCCACCTGGGCTACCGATGGAGTTGACGAAGCGCTGCGCGCCCGGTTCGATGCCCTGCGGATTCCTGTTACCGGCGTTCGCAATGTTCGTGTCTGGGGCCTGCAGGTTGATGACGAACGCGAACTGCCCGGCCGCGAACGCACCAGCATTCCGGACGATGAAATCTGGGAGATCAACCTCGAAGCGCTGAACGGCTCACACTACGAGGTGGACTCAAGAATGCTGAAAGCGGCCGACTAACTTTGGCCGGACCTACCTTCTTCGAGAGCTCGTTCCTTTATCCGGCGGGCTGTGCCGCGAAACAATAACGCGTGGAACGGCAATGTAGCGTACCAGTACAACAATCCCCACACGCCTGCCGGGTGCCAGTAGGCCTGTACCGAAATTCGGCGCTCTGCGCCAAGATCGTCAACGGTGAACTCCAGCACGCCCGCGCCGGGCGCTCTCAATTCCATGAGGAACGTCAGTCTTTCCTCCGGCACACACTCGATGACACGCCAGGCATCAACCACATCACCCACGCGTAGTGCTGCCGGGTGACGACGCTGGCGTCGAAAGCTGGGGCCGCCGACGAGCCAGTCCATTGCGCGCCGCAACCACCAGAGCCCGCGCCCATAAAAGAAATCGCCGCCGTTGCCAAACTGACACAACACGGTCCAGATATCGCCGGAATGCGCCGTCGTCACTGCACTGCCCTGCGCCTGTTTGGCGTAGTACCCGTACGCCGGGCTGAATTCCCGGCAGGCAACGGCACTTTCGACCCAGTGTGCGGGCAGTGCATGTTGCCGCTCGGCGCGAAGCGCCTCCCTGGCGGCGGCATCGAAGTCCAGCAGCTCTTGCGGAATGAGCGCCGCGAGTCGCTGATCCCGCGCTATCACATCCTGCGTCAACCCACCGATTAACGCGCGTGCCACGTTGGTCGGCACCGAAGTCACCAGTCGTAACCAGTAGGACGAAAGCCGGGGCGTCAACACGGGCACAGGAATGATGATCGGCCGCTTCCCGATGAGGTGGGCGTAGCGCAGCATGATTTCCTTGTAGGTCAGAATCTCATTGCAGGCGACGTCATAGGTTTGGCCGGCCGTCTCGTCAAGTTTGGGAACGTCTGCGAGGTAGCGCAGCAGATTGCTCAAGGCGATCGGCGTAGACCGGGAGAACACCCACCGGGGCGTGATCATAACCGGCAGGTGATTGACCAGGTCGCGAATCACCTCCCATGCGGCAGAGCCCGGGCCAATGATCATGCCGGCGCGAAGCTCGGTCACCGGGACGGCGCCGTCGCGCAGGATATCGCCCGTCTGTTGGCGTGACCGGAGATGAACGGATTGCGGATTGTCCGGCGTCAGTCCACCGAGGTAGACGATGCGCCGCACAGCCTGGCGCTCAGCCGCGGCGGCAAAGTTGCGCGCCGCGAGCGCGTCAATTTCGGGGAACGCGTTGCCCGCCGCCATGGAATGGACCAGGTAATAGGCTGTATCGACATTCTGGAGCACGGCATCAAGCTGTTCGGGATCCAGCGCATCCCCGGCGCACAGTTCAGCGCCCTGCCAGCCCCTGCCACGCAGCACTTCCACGTTTCTTGAAGAGGCGCGTACGCTGCGACCTTCGGCAAGCAGAAACTCAACGAGGTTGGTGCCGATGTAGCCACTTGCGCCGAATACCAGGTCGGGCTTTGATGTTTCATTTGTCATGCATGTCAACCGAAAGACTGTTACTACTTGTTACACAAAAGTGCTGCAATCCACCCGCGTATCAGGGCAGGATAAACCTCTTTAATTTCCAGCGCGAAAAAAAACGCGCGCCCCCAATCTGGAGACCGCACATGCGCATCTTGCCCGGAGTGTTATTACTCATGACCCTGTCAACCTCAGTATCCGCGGACGAGTCCCTGCTTGATCAGGATTTTCGTCGCCTCGCCTCCGATGAGACTGTCAACCTTGGCGAAGAATACGGTGGCAAGGTGCTGCTGATCGTCAATACGGCGTCCAAGTGTGGCAATACGCCCCAGTATGACGGTCTTGAGAAGCTCTACCAGGATTATGGCGACGATGGCCTGGTCGTTCTCGGCTTTCCTTCAAACGATTTCATGGGACAGGAACCCGGAACAGAAGAGCAGATTCAGGAGTTCTGTCGCCTGACCTACAAGGTCAAGTTCCCCATGTTTGAAAAGGTCACCGTAAAGAAAGGTAATGCACATCCTTTCTATGACCAATTGGCCGCGAAAGCCGGTACCTACCCGACCTGGAATTTCCACAAGTACCTTATCGGCCGGGATGGGCAGTTGATCTCCGAGTTCAGCCCGCGCACGCAACCGGACGACGAGCGCCTGGTTGATGCGATCAAGGCTGCTCTCTAGAGCGGGACTCGCTTCAGGGAGACGGCCACTCAATTTCGACCAGTAATTCGTTGCGGCGCATGAACCACGGGGTGAATGGGCTGTTGTAGCGAGCGAGATACGGCTCGCCTGACAAGACGACGCCATCCTTAGCCAGGGCCGCCATCAGTGCAGACTCGTGCTTCTGGTAATTGCTGGTACTCCAACGTCCAGAGTAACGGCGCGCAGCAATAACGCGCGCCGGTTTCTCGACCAGCCTGATCCGGGAGTCGCTGGGCTTCGGCAAGGTTTCCAGCGTGTACTCGGATTCCATGAAAAACGCGTAGGTGTACCGCTCTCGCTCACCTTCCCCGACCGCCTGCGACGTGACCGGCGCCGTCATCGACATTTTTGTCTCCGCCTCATTGTCGCCAAAAATATAGCCAGCGAGAATCCTGAACGCTGCGCGGCCAGGGTCACCGTCGTCTCCTGCGACATCGACCTCTGCAACGATATGAGGCGTATACAGGCGAACCTCATAGTCGTCAGTTGACTGCAGGACTTCAAACTCGGGCTCTTCAATTGCCATTGCCGGCTGCACCATAAGAATAAGTATGAAAAATGCTACGAAACGAGATTTCAATTTGATTGTACTCCTGTGGCCATGAGTTATGGCTCAATCACCTGGCCGTCCCAGGCGAAGCATCGCCCGGTATCGGCCGGTGTCAAGCGATCGACGACTTGCAGCAGCTGGTTTACGGAATGAGTCGTTGTGAACAACTGGTCCGCGGGGACCCGCCGCTGAAATGGTTTTGACAGATTGGTATCCACCGTACCGGGATGCAAACCAACGACGACAGCTTGCGGAAAACGCCGCGTGTGTTCGATCGAAATGGTTTTTATGAGCATGTTGAGAGCGGCTTTTGACATGCGATAGGACGCCCAACCGCCGAGGCGGTTGTCCGAGATGCTACCGACCCTCGCTGACAGTGCTGCGAAAACCGTTTTTGCATCGCGCCGCATCAGTGGCAGGAAGTGCTTTGCTACCAGCGCCGGGCCAACCGTGTTCACTCGCAGGACGTCCAGCATCGCTTCAGGACAGATGTCTGCCATACTTTTCTCGGGCTGGATCGAAAAGTCATGGAGAACGCCGGTTGTAACAAATACGGCGTCCAGGGGCGCGACCATGCTGGAAGCGACTGCGGCTTCACGAATACTGGTTTCGTCGAAAAGATCGACTGTACCGAGCCGCACTTTCGGATCGGCGACTTCAATCTCCGTCCTGGACCATGCATGGATATGCTCGACTCGAGCGTCGGCACAAAGCTGACGAAGAAATTCCGCACCAATTCCTCCGCTCGCGCCGATGATGGCGACATTGGAGTGAGGCGACAGGCTGCTTAGAGATGGCACGTTAGTGTGATGGCGAAACGCCCACAAAGAATAGATACGTAGCTTAGCAGGGCCAGCGCCCCGGGAGGTTTCAGGACTGTGTAGGTTTGTAACCGGTTGTATCGCTCACTGCCGCTCCGCCCTGCTATCGCCATGGCTGATCTCGATCCGTGGAAAGACTATGAGGTCAGCGATGCAGTCTGGTCAGTCACTACGGTTAAAGTCCACTCCAACATGGGCGACGCCTACCTTGAAGGGCTTAAAGAGACCTGGGTACCGGGAAACAAGGTTTCGAAAGAACTGGGCCAGATCGAAGACTGGTGGATCTACCGCAGCGATAATTTCATGGCCAAGTTCACCAAGGCACAGTCGGACAAGACGTCGGCATATGCCCAAAAGAACTACCCGGGGATGCGCGACATCACCGGTGAATACCAGATGCGCCTCATTACTATCAAGTAAGTAAGCGGTTGCCGCCGTGCGAGCAGATAGCACTGCACGCACGGCGAGCGGCTTGCACCGGGCTCTGCGCCTGCGCGATTCCCTACAGGCCCTTAACCTTGAACTTCTGGCCGCCCACGGCAGCCTCGTACATCAAACCGCCTTTTGCCAGCGTGAAAATAGCTACACCGCTTTCATAGCCAGCATCAATTGAAGCGCCTGCCGTAATCGCAACAGCCGATGCCTGTGCGCCAAGCTCGTAGTTGCCCTTTTTGAAATGCTGCAGTGCCACATCATCTTCAAAAAAAACGAACTCGCTGTACGCCTGCCCGCCCCACTGAAATCCGATAGACAACTGCGTCATTGTCACTTCCGCTGTTGGCGTGCCGTTTTCATATAGCAGTCCCTTACCCCTTGCCCCGCCAACTCCGAGACCTGCCTTACCAACAGTCGGAATTACGACGTAGCCGGCGGCTGCATCAAAGTAGCGTTGCATTGTCGAGTCACTTTCAAGCAGTGCATCAATGGCTGCCTGACCCTTAGCTATGTCGTCATCTTTCCCTTTTGGGTCCCACGCCTGTGTTGACGTAAATGCGAGCAGCATGGTCAGGCAAATGCCTGTTGTCAAAGTGCGATTCATTTCTACTCTCTCCATCGGTTTAATACCTAAGCGGAATGGTAACACCGAAGCGGGAATCTTTCGGCCTTCGTGCTGCCCGAGCATAGGTTTTTTGCCGGATTGTCACACGTGAATTCCCGGTCTAGCTTGCACTCAGCCGGGCGCACAGGAGAACACCATGTCAAACGAAGAACTGATTGTCGGTGGCCATTCCCTGCTCAATCAGGTCGAGGGCGCCGAAAAGCTGTTTCTCGCAGGCCGACGCAGTCGCGGAGCAGATCTCGAGAGCGCCGTGAAAATCTTCCTGGAGTTCCTGCGCGGCTTCGAGAGTTTCGACTTCACAGAGCCCTGCGTCACCGTGTTTGGCTCGGCGCGCTTCGACCAGGACCACGAATACTGCAAGCTGGCTCGAAACATGGGTGCCGCCCTCGCCAACGCGGGCTACGCCGTCATGACCGGTGGCGGCCCGGGCATCATGGAGGCCGCGAATCGCGGCGCCAAAGAGGCCGGCGGCCTGAGTATCGGCTGCAATATCCGGCTGCCCAGGGAGCAGAAACCGAATGCCTACCTGGATAAGTTCATACAGCTTGAGCATTTCTTCATTCGCAAGGTCATGCTCGTCAAGTATTCGTCAGCATTCGTCGTGATGCCGGGTGGCTTCGGTACTCTTGACGAAGCATTCGAGGTTGCGACACTCATCCAGAACGGCAAATTAGAGCGCTTCCCTATTGTTGGCATGGGGCTCGATTTCTGGAATCAACTGCGGAAGTTCGCGGAGGAAACAATGATTCAATCCGGTGTGATCAGCAAGGACGATATCGCGTTCGTACATCCGGTAACGAGCATCGAAGAGGCGCTGGAGATTATCCGAGCCTGATCTGTTGGCCCTGGAATACGGCTGCAGTACCCTGGTCGGGTTGCCGCCCATGGCACCTGAAGACTCATTTCTGTACGCTATTCCGTCAGAATAAGGCGCTCGGAAATAATCATGAAACATCAGGTTCTGCTGCTACTGGTATCGGCCATGCTGCTTGGCTGCACGGCCGATACAAACGACCGGTATAACGTCGATATCCGCTGGACAAGTTACGGCATTCCACACGTCAAGGCGGATGACTGGGGCAGCCTGGGCTACGGCTTCGCATACGCGACGGCCACCGACGGCATCTGCGTGTTTGCGCGTGAAGTCGCCAGAGCGAACGGAACGCTGTCAGCCGACTTTGGTGTGTCCGACGAGAATCTCGCCAGTGACACGTTCCATCGCACGATTATCACGCCGCAGAGGGTACAAAAGAATGCGGCGGCCATGTCCGAGAACATGCGCAACTACAGCACGGGTTTTGTCGCCGGCTACAACCGATTTATTGAAGACAAGCGTCAAACCCTCCCTGCTGCCTGTGCCGGCGAGCAATGGGTTCGACCCATCAACGAACTCGAACTCGGCCGAATGTTCGTCGCTTTCGGTATTCGCTACGGCGCCGGCAACTTCACGGCTGGAATCGCCGCCGCCGCACCGCCGGGTGAGCCGGTCGCTGCGGTACAACTTGACTACGACGTGACGCCACGGATTGGCAGTAACGCGATCGCACTGGGCAGCGATCTCACCCAGTCGGGCAGCGGCATCCTGTTCGGAAACCCCCACTACCCGTGGCAGGGTCCCGCACGCTTTCACATGATTCATACGACGATTCCGGGCGAGCTCGACACGATGGGCGCGAGCCTGTTGTCAGGAAGCTTTATCGTTATCGGCTTCAACAAGGACGTCGCCTGGACACACACGGTATCAACGGCTCTCCGTATGACCCTGTTTGAACTGGAACTGAACCCGGACAACCCGATGCAGTATCGCTACGGCGACGAGTTCCGCGACATCGAAATGATCGAGGTTTCCGTACCGCTTGCGGAAGGCCAAAGCAAGCAAAGCATCTACATGACGCATCACGGCCCTGTTCTCGTCAGTGACAAACTGCCGTGGACCCAGGCGCGCGCTTTTGCCGTTCGCGACGCAGTCCTGAACAATGACGCGGGGTTTTCGACCTACGAGGCAATGCAGACCGCGGCGTCCGTAGCTGATGTCGAGGCGGCAATCAGCAAGCAGGGGATTTACTTCGTCAATACGATTGCTGCCGATCGTCACGGCAATGCGTTTTACGCCGATATATCGTCGACGCCGCATCTCGACATGGACATCCTTACGAATTGCCGCCGCGACGTGACAGGTTTGCCGCCCCAGGTCGTCATACTCGATGGTTCAAATCCCGCATGTGACTGGCGCGTTGATCCGCGGAGTACCGTCCCGGGCAATTTGCCCGCCGCTGACATGCCGCGCGCAACAAGCACGCGCTACTTTACGAATTCAAACGACAGTTACTGGCTTTCAAACCCCGATAAACCCCTCGAGGGTTACTTGCCAACGATCGGCCCGGAAAAGACAGCACGCACGTTGCGTACACGCGCCGGCCTCGTCTTCCTGAATGAACGCCTTGCGCAGGACAGCAAAGTCAAAGCAAGCGATATCCAGTCACTCCTGTTAAGCCATCGGCACTTCGGCGCGGAGCTGCTGCTTGACGACGTGCTCGCACTCTGTGAGAACGATGACGAAATCGCGATGAGCT
>Ga0316188_10001644_pt1 | contig 10639 bp, 4 predicted proteins | sample Phiworburrow1_MG_FD_204933 | JGI IMG/M metagenome (GOLD analysis project Ga0316188, IMG submission 204933) | Coastal sediment microbial communities from Maine, United States - Phippsburg worm burrow 1 | ecosystem: Environmental > Aquatic > Marine > Coastal > Sediment | place: USA: Maine... | reverse complement strand
CCTTCGCCTCGCCACCAAACTTCGACGACAGCACCGACGTCATCGCCGCCGTCAACGTCGTCTTGCCGTGATCCACGTGCCCAATCGTGCCCACATTCACATGCGGCTTGGTCCGCTCGAACTTACCCTTGGCCATTTCGATTCTCCAGTTTCAAAGAACGCTGCGCGAGGACAGCCCTATTTCGTACGTGCCGAGATGATGGCTTCCGCCACGTTCTTCGGCGCTTCCGCGTAGTGTTTGAATTCCATCGTGTAGGTCGCGCGGCCCTGCGTCAGCGAACGCAGCGTCGTCGAGTACCCGAACATTTCCGCAAGGGGAACCTCGGCACGGATCACCTTGCCGCCGCCCGCCATGTCGTCCATCCCCTGGACCATGCCCCGGCGCGACGACAGGTCGCCCATCACCGTTCCCGCATAGTCCTCCGGCGTCTCGACTTCGACCGCCATCATCGGTTCGAGCAGCACCGGGCTGGCCCGGCGCATGCCCTCCTTGAACGCGATAGACCCGGCCTGCTTGAACGCGTTCTCGTTGGAATCCACGTCGTGGTACGAGCCGAAGTGCAGCGTCGCCTTCACGTCCACCACCGGATAACCGGCGAGCACGCCCGAAGGCAGCGTTTCCTCGATTCCCTTCTGGACCGCCGGAATGAACTCGCGCGGGACCACACCACCCTTGATGGCGTCGACGAACTCGAAGCCCTTGCCGCCCGGCTCGAGCGGCTCGACCTTGAGCACGACGTGCCCGTACTGGCCTCGCCCGCCCGACTGCTTGATGAACTTTCCCTCGACCTCTTCGACCACCTTGCGGATGGTCTCGCGGTACGCGACCTGCGGCTTGCCCACCGACGCGTCGACGCCGAACTCGCGGCGCATGCGGTCGACGAGGATCTCAAGGTGCAGCTCTCCCATGCCGGAAATGATCGTCTGGCCGGACTCCTCGTCGGTGCGCACGCGGAACGACGGGTCTTCCTGCGCCAACCGGCCCAGCGCGATGCCCATCTTCTCCTGGTCGGCCTTTGTCTTGGGCTCCACCGCCTGCGAGATCACCGGCTCGGGGAACACCATCCGCTCGAGCAGGATCACGTTGTCGGGATCGCACAGCGTCTCGCCGGTGGTGATCTCCTTCAGGCCCACGCAGGCCGCGATGTCGCCCGCGCGAACTTCCTTGATCTCGGCGCGCTCGTTCGCGTGCATCTGCAACAGGCGCCCGATCCGGTCCTTCTTGCCCTTGATCGGGTTGTAGACGGTGTCGCCGGAATTCAGGACACCCGAGTACACCCGAATGAAGGTCAACTGGCCGACGTACGGATCGGTCATCAGCTTGAACGCGAGCGCCGAGAACTTCTCGCTGTCGTCGGCCTTGCGGAAGGCCTCGACGTCGTGCTCGTCCATGCCCCTGACCGGCGGGATGTCGATCGGCGAGGGAAGATAGTCGATGACGGCGTCGAGCATCGCCTGCACGCCCTTGTTCTTGAACGCTGTGCCGCACAGCATCGGCACGATCTCGCCGGCGATCGTGCGCTGGCGCAAGGCGAACTTGAGGTCCTCGAGCGAGAGATCGCCTTCCTCGAGGTACTTGTCCATCAGCTCCTCGTTCGCCTCGGCGGCCGCCTCGAGCATCTTCTCGCGCCACTCCTTGCAGGTGTCGACGAGCTCCGCCGGGATCTCCGCCAGTTCGAACTTCATGCCCTGGGTCGTGTCGTCCCAGATGATGGCCTTCATGCGCACCAGGTCGACCACGCCGGTAAACGAATCCTCGGCGCCGATCGGCACCTGGATGGGCACCGCGTTGGCGCGCAATCGCGCGCGCATCTGGTCATGGACCTTGAAGAAGTTCGCGCCGACCCGGTCCATCTTGTTGACGAAGGCCAGGCGCGGAACGCCATACTTGTTGGCCTGGCGCCAGACGGTCTCGGATTGAGGCTGCACACCACCGACGGCGCAGTAGACCATGCACGCGCCGTCGAGCACGCGCATCGAACGCTCGACCTCGATCGTGAAGTCAACGTGCCCCGGGGTGTCGATGATGTTGATGTGGTGTTCCGGATAGGACAGGTCCATGCCCTTCCAGAAGCAGGTGGTGGCGGCCGACGTGATCGTGATGCCGCGCTCCTGCTCCTGCTCCATCCAGTCCATCGTGGCCGCGCCATCGTGGACCTCGCCAATCTTGTGATTGACGCCGGTGTAGAAAAGGATGCGCTCGGTGGTCGTGGTCTTGCCGGCGTCGATATGCGCCGAGATGCCGATGTTTCGATAGCGCTCGATCGGGGTCTTGCGAGCCATGGTTCAATGCTCCAGTACTGCGGGCCGGATCTCGTGAATCCGTGAGGGGCCGGATCGGGCCCCGGGCGTCGGGTTTGTCCTCGGGTTTGTCAGAAGCGGAAGTGCGCAAACGCCTTGTTCGCTTCGGCCATGCGGTGAACTTCGTCGCGACGCTTGACGGCACCGCCACGGTTCTCCGAGGCCTCGAGGATCTCGTTGGCCAGCCGCTGACCCATTGACTTCTCGCCGCGCTTCTTGGCGGCCTCGCGCAGCCAGCGCATCGCCAGTGCCATCCGGCGCACCGGACGGACCTCGACCGGGACCTGGTAGTTCGCGCCACCCACCCTGCGGCTCTTGACCTCGACCATCGGGCGACAGTTCTGCAGCGCCATCCCGAACACCTCGACCGGGTCCTTGCCGGACTTGGTCCGGATCTGGTCGAACGCGCCGTAAAGCATCCGCTCGGCGACAGCCTTCTTGCCGTCGAGCATCAGCACGTTGACGAACTTCGAGACATCGACGCTGCTGTACAGCGGATCGGGAAGAATCTCGCGCTTGGGAACCTCACGACGACGTGGCATTTCTCACCTCTTCATAAACTTCAGCCGCGCGGCACACCCCATGCGCACCGCGCCTGGTTGCCTGACTCGTCCTTCGCACCAGTGGCGCTTTTGGACGGAAGCAACCGCTTACTTGACGCGGCGACCCGAAGGCTCGCGCCATAAACAAGAACGCGAGCCCCCGGTTCGCCCGGGGCGGCTCGCGTTCATTTGAACCCTGCAGCCCCGCTCAGGCTTTCTTCGGGCGCTTTGCGCCGTACTTGGAACGCGCCTGCTTGCGGTCCTTGACCCCCTGCAGGTCGAGCGAACCGCGCACGATGTGATAGCGCACGCCGGGCAGGTCTTTCACGCGACCGCCGCGGATCAGCACCACCGAGTGCTCCTGCAGGTTGTGGCCTTCGCCGCCGATGTAGCTGATGACCTCGAACCCGTTGGTCAGGCGCACCTTGGCCACCTTCCGCAAGGCCGAGTTCGGCTTCTTCGGGGTGGTGGTGTACACGCGCGTGCACACGCCGCGGCGCTGCGGGCTGGTCTCCAGCGCCGGGCTCTTGCTCTTCACGACGGCCGTTTCACGACCGCTGCGAACGAGCTGATTGATCGTAGGCATTCGATTTATCCCTTTGTGACTGCCCGAGCGCGGCCCGTTAGGGCCCGGATCGGGCTCGCCCCGGCGAACGATTGCGCCGGCCTGATTTTCGGAAAGCTTTTAAGTATAGGCTCGTTGGCATTGCTTCGCAAGCGAGTGTGCCTGCCAGCGCACACCGCCCCCCGGTTCGCCGAGGGCCCTCAACACTCTGCAGTACCTCTCCCGCGGGGGACGCAGCACCGGGCAAGCCCGGCGCTATGTGACGCCTTGTCCCGCCAGGCGCCCGGCACGTTCGGCCCGGACGCCAGACGGATCACGAGGCGTCGGTACCCGAAGCATCCGCCTCCGACGCAGGCTCGGCCTCGGCTTCGGCAGCTGCCGGCGCCGGAGCGAACAGCGCTTCGGCTTCCGCCGCCGCGAGGGCTGCCTGCTCCTGGGCCTCGACCTGCTCCCTGACCTTGCGGGCCCGGTGATACGCCAGCCCGGTTCCGGCCGGAATCAGTCTCCCGACGATCACGTTTTCCTTCAGCCCGCGCAGATCGTCGCGCTTGCCCATGATCGCCGCCTCGGTCAGCACCCGGGTGGTCTCCTGGAAGGAAGCCGCCGAGATGAACGAGTCGGTCGACAGCGACGCCTTGGTGATGCCGAGCAGCAGGTTGATGTAGATCGCCTCCCGCTTGTCGGCGGCGCGGGCCTTGTCGTTCTCGTCGAGCAGCTCCGAGCGCTCGACCTGCTCGCCGGTGATGAACGGCGCGTCGCCCGGATCCGTGATCTGCACGCGACGCAGCATCTGGCGAACGATCACCTCGATGTGCTTGTCGTTGATCTTCACGCCCTGCAGACGGTAGACGTCCTGCACTTCGTCGACGACGTAACGCGCGAGCGCCTCGATGCCGAGGAGACGCAGGATGTCGTGCGGATCGGCCGGACCGTCGACGATCATCTCGCCCTTGTTGACCACCTGACCGTCGTGGACCAGAACGTTCTTGTCCTTCGGGATCAGGAATTCGTGCGAATTGCCGTCGAGGTCGGTGATCACCAGGCGCTGCTTGCCCTTGGTGTCCTTGCCGAACGAGACCGTGCCGGTCACTTCGGCGAGCATTCCGGCGTCCTTGGGCGAGCGCGCCTCGAACAGCTCCGCCACCCGCGGCAGGCCGCCGGTGATGTCGCGGGTCTTCTGCGACTCGATCGGGATCCGCGCAAGCGTGTCGCCCACGCCGACGTCCTGACCGTCGCGCACCGTGATCAGCGCGCCGACAGGGAAGCTGATCGTCACCGCATGGTCGGTGCCCGCGATGCGGACCTCCTCGCCGGCGTCGTTGATCATCTTGACCTGCGGACGCACGTTCTTGGCCGCGGCAGCGCTGCGACGCTTGGCGTCGATCACCACCAGCGTCGACAGGCCGGTGACCTCATCGATCTGCTTGGCCACCGTCGAGCCTTCCTCGACGTTCTCGAACTTCGTGCGCCCCGCGTACTCGGTGATGATCGGACGGGTCATCGGATCCCAGGTCGCCAGCTGGAAGCCGGCCTTGACCTGCTTGCCGTCGACCGCGAGCAGCACCGCGCCGTAGGGCACCTTGTGACGCTCACGCTCCCTGCCATTGTCGTCGGTGATCGTGATCTCGCCGGAGCGGGAGATGACGATCTGTTCGCCGCGCGCATTGGTGACGTAGCGCATCGTCGCAGTGAAGCGAACGGTGCCGTTGGACTTTGCCTCGACCGAACTCTCAACCGCCGCCCGCGAGGCCGCGCCTCCGATGTGGAAGGTGCGCATCGTGAGCTGGGTGCCCGGCTCGCCGATGGACTGCGCGGCGATCACGCCGACCGCCTCGCCGGAATTCACCAGGACGCCCCGGCCCAGGTCGCGGCCGTAGCACTTGGCGCACAGCCCGTAGCGGGTCTCGCAGGTCAGCGGCGTGCGAACGCGCACCTCGTCGATGCCCAGCCGCTCGATCTCGTCGACGCGGTCCTCGTCGAGCAGCGTGCCCGTCTCGAACAGCGTCTCCTGCGTCTCCGGATGGACGACGTCGACGGTGACCACGCGCCCGAGGATCCGGTCGCGCAGCGCCTCGATGACCTCGCCGCCCTCGATCAGCGCCTTCATCGCCACGCCGTTGCTGGTGCCGCAGTCGTCTTCGGTCACGACCAGGTCCTGGGTCACGTCGACCAGGCGCCGGGTCAGGTAACCGGAGTTCGCGGTCTTCAGCGCGGTGTCGGCAAGTCCCTTCCGGGCGCCGTGCGTCGAGATGAAGTACTGGAGGACGTTCAGGCCCTCGCGGAAGTTCGCGGTGATCGGCGTCTCGATGATCGAGCCGTCAGGCTTGGCCATCAGGCCTCGCATGCCCGCGAGCTGGCGGATCTGCGCCGCGGAACCGCGGGCGCCGGAGTCCGCCATCATGTAGATCGAGTTGAACGACTCCTGGTCGACCGTGTTGCCGTTGCGGTCGGTGACCTTCTGCACGCGCAGCTGGTCCATCATCGCCTTGCCGACTTCGTCGCCGGCGCGGCCCCAGATGTCCACGACCTTGTTGTAGCGCTCGCCCTGGGTCACCAGACCCGAGGTGTACTGGCGCTCGATCTCCTTGACCTCGTGTTCGGCGTCGGCGAGCAGCTTGGTCTTCTGCGGCGGAACGAGCATGTCGTCGATCGCGATCGAGATGCCTGCGCGAGTGGCCAGCCGGAAGCCGTTCTGCATCAACTGGTCGGCAAGGATCACCGTGTCGCGCAGCCCGCAGCGACGGAACGATGCGTTGATCAGCTTGCTGATCTCCTTCTTCTTCAGCGCCTTGTTGATGAAGTCGAAGGGCAGCCCCTTGGGCAGGATCTCGGACAGCATCGCGCGACCGACCGTGGTCTCGACGCGGCGCACCGCGCTCGTGATCTCGCCGGTCTCGCGGTCTTTCGTGTACTCGGGCAGGCGCACCGTGATGCGCGTTCCGAGCTCGACCTCGCCGCTGTCGTAGGCCCGCAGGACCTCGCCGAGATCGGAGAAGAACATGCCCTCGCCCTTGGCGTTGATCTTCTCGCGGGTGGTGTAGTACAGACCCAGCACGATGTCCTGCGACGGGACGATCGAAGGCTCGCCGTTCGACGGGAACAGCACGTTGTTCGAAGCGAGCATCAGCGAACGCGCCTCGAGCTGCGCCTCGAGCGAGAGCGGCACGTGGACCGCCATCTGGTCACCGTCGAAGTCGGCGTTGAACGCCGCGCAGACCAGCGGGTGCAGCTGGATTGCCTTGCCTTCGATCAGCACCGGCTCGAAAGCCTGGATGCCGAGCCGGTGCAGCGTGGGCGCCCGATTGAGCATGACCGGGTGCTCGCGGATCACCTCCTCGAGAATGTCCCAGACGATCGGCTCCTGTGTCTCGACGTACTTCTTCGCCTGCTTGATGGTGGTGGCGATCCCCATCGTCTCGAGCTTGTTGAAGATGAACGGCTTGAACAGCTCGAGCGCCATCAGCTTGGGCAGGCCGCACTGGTGAAGCTTGAGCTGCGGACCGACCACGATCACCGAACGGCCCGAATAGTCGACGCGCTTGCCGAGCAGGTTCTGGCGGAAGCGCCCGCCCTTGCCCTTGATCATGTCGGCGAGCGACTTCAGCGCGCGCTTGTTGGCGCCCGTCATCGCCTTGCCGCGGCGTCCGTTGTCGAGCAACGAATCCACCGACTCCTGCAGCATGCGCTTCTCGTTGCGCACGATGATCTCGGGCGCCTTCAGCTCGAGCAGCCGCTTCAGCCGGTTGTTGCGGTTGATGACCCGCCGATAGAGGTCGTTGAGGTCCGACGTGGCGAAACGGCCGCCGTCCAGCGGCACCAGCGGGCGCAACTCGGGCGGCAGGACCGGCAGCACCTCCATGACCATCCAGTCGGGCTTGATGCCCGAGCGCTGGAAGCCCTCGAGCACCTTGAGCCGCTTGGCGATCTTCTTGATCTTGGCTTCGGACCCGGTGGCCTCGAGCTCACGGCGAAGCTGCTCGATGTCGCGATCGATGTTGATCGTGCGCAGCAGTTCACGCACGCCCTCGGCGCCCATCTGCGCCTTGAACTCGTCGCCGAACTCCTCGGTCTTCGCGAGGAAGTCGTCCTCGGTCATGATCTGCGCGCGCTTGAGCGGCGTCATGCCCGGCTCGATCACCACGTAGGCTTCGAAGTACAGCACGCGCTCGATGTCGCGCAGCGTCATGTCCAGCACCATGCCCAGGCGCGACGGCAGCGACTTCAGGAACCAGATGTGCGCGACGGGCGAGGCGAGTTCGATGTGGCCCATGCGCTCGCGGCGCACCTTGGCCAGCGTGACCTCGACGCCGCACTTCTCGCAAATGACGCCACGGTGCTTCAGGCGCTTGTACTTGCCGCAGAGGCACTCGTAGTCCTTGATCGGGCCGAAGATCTTCGCGCAGAACAGACCGTCGCGCTCCGGCTTGAAGGTGCGGTAGTTGATCGTCTCCGGCTTCTTGACTTCGCCGAACGACCACGAGCGGATCTTCTCGGGCGAAGCCAGCCCGATCTTGATCGCATCGAAGTGCTCTTCTTCCTGAACCTGCTTGAACAGATCGAGCAACGCTTTCATCGAGTACTCCTTGTTTGCTCAGGCTGGAAATCAGTCGCGCTCGAGATCGATGTCGATCCCGAGCGACCTGATTTCCTTGACCAGCACGTTGAACGACTCCGGCATGCCGGCGTCGATCGCGTGCTCGCCCTTGACCAGGTTCTCGTAGACCTTGGTCCGGCCGTTCACGTCGTCAGACTTCACCGTCAGCATCTCCTGCAGCGTGTACGCCGCACCGTAAGCCTCCAGCGCCCAGACCTCCATCTCGCCGAAGCGCTGACCGCCGAACTGCGCCTTGCCGCCCAGCGGCTGCTGGGTGACCAGCGAGTACGGTCCGGTGGAACGCGCGTGCATCTTGTCGTCGACCAGGTGATGCAGCTTCAGCATGTGCATGTAGCCCACCGTGACCGGGCGATCGAACGGGTCGCCGGTGCGGCCGTCGTGCAGCATGACCTGCGTCTTGCTCGGCGTGAAGCCGATGCGGGTCATGCGCACGTCGTCGTCCGGAAACGCGATGTCGAGCATCTGGCGGATCTCCGGCTCGGAAGCGCCGTCGAACACCGGCGTGGCGAACGGCACGCCAAGGCGAAGGTTGCTGGCGAGCTCGATCACCTCGTCGTCGGTCAGGCCTGCGACGTCCGCGCCCTGGCCGCTGCCGTTGTAGATCTTGTCGAGCAGCTTGCGCACTTCGGCGGCCTTTGCCTGGCGGTCGAGCATTTCGCCGATCCGCAGGCCGATCCCCTTGGCCGCCCAACCCAGGTGCGTCTCGAGGATCTGTCCGACGTTCATCCGCGAAGGCACGCCCAGCGGATTGAGCACGATGTCGACCTGCGTGCCGTCGGCCATGTAGGGCATGTCCTCGACCGGAACGATGCGAGAGACGACGCCCTTGTTGCCGTGGCGCCCGGCCATCTTGTCGCCGGGCTGAAGGCGCCGCTTCACGGCCAGGTAGACCTTGACCATCTTCAGCACGCCCGGGGGCAGCTCGTCGCCCTGGGTGAGCTTCTTGCGCTTTTCCTCGAATGCGAGATCGAACTGGTGGCGTTTCTGCTCGACCGACTCCTTGAGCGATTCGAGCTGGCCCGCCGCGGTCTCGTCGGCCAGGCGCACCTCGAACCACTGATAGCGGTCGACATCCGCGAGGTATTCCTTGGTGACCACCGTGCCCTTGGCAAGCCGCTTGGGCCCACCGTTGGCGGCCTTGCCGATCAGCAGTCGCTCGATCCGGGAGAACGAGTCGTTCTCGACGATGCGCAGCTGGTCGTTCAGGTCCTGGCGGTAGCGCTTCAGTTCGTCGTCGATGATCGACTGCGCGCGCTTGTCGCGCTGGATGCCCTCGCGGGTGAAGACCTGGACGTCGATCACGGTGCCGCTCATGCCCGAGGGCACGCGAAGCGAAGTGTCCTTCACGTCGGACGCCTTCTCGCCGAAGATCGCCCGCAGCAGCTTCTCTTCAGGCGTGAGCTGGGTCTCGCCCTTCGGCGTGACCTTGCCGACCAGCGTGTCGCCGGACAGCACCTCGGCGCCGATATAGACGATGCCGGACTCGTCCAGCCGGCCGAGTTGCGACTCGGACAGGTTGGAGATGTCGCGCGTGATCTCCTCGGCTCCCAGCTTGGTGTCGCGTGCGAGCACCGACAGCTCTTCGATGTGGATCGACGTGTAGCGGTCGTCCGACACCACCTTCTCGGAGATCAGGATCGAGTCCTCGAAGTTGTAGCCGTTCCAGGGCATGAACGCCACCAGCATGTTCTGGCCGAGCGCGAGCTCGCCGAGATCGGTGGACGCCCCGTCGGCGATCACGTCGCCGCGCGAGATGATGTCGCCCTTCTTGACGATCGGACGCTGGTTGATGTTCGTGTTCTGGTTGCTGCGGGTGTACTTGATCAGGTTGTAGATGTCGACGCCCACCTCGCCCGCGGCGGTCTCGTCGTCGTTGACCCGCACGACGATCCGGTTCGCGTCGACGTAGTCGACCAGCCCGCCGCGCTCCGCAGTGACCACCGTTCCGGAGTCGACCGCGCAGGTGCGCTCGATGCCCGTGCCGACCACCGGCTTCTCGGGCCGCAGGCAAGGCACCGCCTGGCGCTGCATGTTCGAACCCATCAGCGCGCGGTTCGCGTCGTCGTGCTCGAGGAAGGGGATCAGCGATGCGGCCACCGACACGATCTGGGTCGGCGCGACGTCCATGTACTGGACGTTCTCGGGGCCGGTCAGCTCGGTCTCGCCTGCCTTGCGCACCGACACCAGCTCGCCGGTCAGCTTGCCTTTGGCGTCCATCGTTGCATTGGCCTGCGCGATCACGTAGCGGCCTTCCTCGATCGCCGACAGGAAGTCGATCTCATCGGTCACGCGACCGTCGACCACCTTGCGATACGGGGTCTCGAGGAAGCCGTACTCGTTCAGGCGCGCGTAGAGCGCCAGCGAGTTGATCAGGCCGATGTTCGGGCCTTCGGGCGTCTCGATCGGGCATACCCGACCGTAGTGCGTCGGGTGCACGTCGCGCACCTCGAAGCCGGCGCGCTCGCGGGTCAGGCCGCCCGGGCCCAGCGCGGAGACGCGGCGCTTGTGCGTGATCTCGGACAGCGGGTTGGTCTGGTCCATGAACTGGGAAAGCTGGCTGGACCCGAAGAACTCGCGGATCGCCGCGCTGATCGGCTTGCTGTTGATCAGATCGTG
>Ga0316188_10001643_pt1 | contig 10640 bp, 6 predicted proteins | sample Phiworburrow1_MG_FD_204933 | JGI IMG/M metagenome (GOLD analysis project Ga0316188, IMG submission 204933) | Coastal sediment microbial communities from Maine, United States - Phippsburg worm burrow 1 | ecosystem: Environmental > Aquatic > Marine > Coastal > Sediment | place: USA: Maine... | reverse complement strand
GGGCACGTATCCCGATGATATCACCTGCGTCCACCAGCGCCCAGCTCACCGAGAGCGGCAGTCCCTATGTTTTCAGAGTTGTCGGTCGTGACGATAATCAGGGTGTGGCCGCCGGAAATTTTCTGGCCGACCATTTTGGCACTCGGGCCATCGCCGTTTTGCACGACAACCAGACCTACGGCAGGGGATTGGCCGAGGAGACGTTGAAACAGTTGCACAGAAGAAATATCAGCGAGGTCCTCTACGAAGGGTTCACTAACGGAGAACATGATTACGGCCGATTAGTGGATAACCTGAGCAAGGCGAAAACCGAGGTGGTCTATATCGGCAGCTATGTCACCGAAGCGGCGCTGATTATCCGCCAGGCCCGGGAACAGGGGCTCGATCTTCAACTGGTTGCCGGAGATGGATTATCAAGCGATGAGTTCTGGCTGATAGCCGGACCCGCCGGCAACGGCGCCTTGTTTACCTTTCCTGCAGACCCGAGAAAATTGGCGGCAGCCCGGGCAGTGGTCGAGCGTTTCAGAGCCCAGGGCTTCGAGCCGGAGGGCTATACCCTGCACGCCTTCGCCGCAGTTCAGGCCTGGGCTCAGGCTACCCAGACCGCCGGTTCGTTCGAGTCGGACCGCGTTGCTAAGGCACTGCATGCAGATGTATTTACCACCGTGCTGGGAGAAATCTCTTTCAATGAGAAAGGGGATATCAACGAAGCCGGTTTCAGTTGGCATCGCTGGCAGGACGGAGAATATGCTCCGCTCGATGAGCCCAGATAGCGGGATGCGCGATGCGCTCGGCGCGTATTCTCAAGTCGGCGGTGTTGCCACTTCAGCCTGCACAGTCGGCAGGTTGCCAAGCTTTGAGAAGAAGCGATGAAACAGCGAATCGGGGTTGGCGGGCGGTTATTGTTCGCCTTTATCTCTATAAGTGGTTTTGCAGTGCTGGCCGCTGCTGCGGCGCTCTATTCATTTGCCCAGCTGGGCAGCGTGCTGGCCCGGATCACTGAAAAAGACGTGCCTTCGGCCCTGGCCTTTCTCGATCTTTCCCTGCAGTCGCAGCGCCTGGTTACCGCTGCGCCACCGCTGCTGGCCGTCACCGACCAAAGGCAATACGAAGTGGTCTCCAGCGAGGTTCAAAAAGAGGGCAGTCGGCTCGCTGGAATGCTGGCTGATCTGGATAATTTCGCCTCAGGAGCCGATGAGCTGGACCAGATCGAGGCACTTGTGGCAGAATTGCTGGACAACCTCGAAGAGCTCAATGAACTGGTTGCCGATCAGCTTCGTCTAGGAGATGAAAAAGAACTCTTATTACGGCAGCTTTCCAGAACCAATATAGGGGTTCAACGCATGCTGGCGCCCGGCATCCTGGTGATGGATGCTAAAATTTCCCAGTGGCAGCGTATGTTCGAGGCAGAGGACACGGCGCTCGTCACGCAGAAACAGGCCCGGGATATGGCCCGGACCATTGCCCCTTACATTCCGATTAGAAAGGCCCAGGAGCAGGCCGCAATTATCAACAACACCTTACTGCAGGCCGCCGCCTCGAGAACTGAGCCCGAGCTGCGCCTGCTGATGCTGCCCTTGAACCGGGCCTTTGGCAGGCTGGAGGAACTGAGTGCCGATTTCGCGGCTGAACTGCAGCCCCGTTCCCGGGATGTCCTGGCTCAACTTGAGCAGTTGATCGAAGGTCCTACGAGTATTTCGGCAATCCGCAAGCTCGAGATACAGGGTATCGAGCGGGGAGAAGCCCTGCTGCAGCAGAATGGTGTACTGTCTGCCCGGCTTACCACCTCGGTCGATCACCTGGTCAACCGGGCCGGCCTGAATATAAAAAATGCCAACGCCCAGGCCCTGGCAGTACAACAGATTTCCACTCTGATATTATTGTTGGTGGTTCTCCTGAGCCTGTTCAGCTCGCTGGCCATTGTCTGGTTCTATGTGCGCCGAAATCTGGTGGCCCGGCTGCTTGCCTTGAACGATTCGATGCTGGCCATTGCCGGCGGCGAGCTCAACCGTCCTATACCCCCCACTGGGGGCGGCGATGAAATCTCTGCGATGGCCGAAGCTCTGCATGTCTTCCGTGACACCGCCGTGGAGGTTCGGCAGTCCAATCTGCGGGAGATCACTGAAGCCCGCAGGCGTTTGAGCGAAGCCATCGAGTCAATTTCAGAGGGCTTTTCCCTCTATGATACCGACGACCGGCTTATTGCCAGCAACAGCAGGTATCAGGAGGTACTTTATCCCGATATCGCCGACATCGTGCGGCCCGGTGTCTTGTTCGAGGAGGTGGTCCGGACTGCGGTTCAACGCCAATTGATTGGTGATGCGCAGGACGATCCCGAAGCCTGGGTCAGACGACGGATGGAGCTGCATCGAAATCCCACGGGGCCTCATCTGCAGAGGCAGAGCGACGGCCGCTGGATTCAGATAGACGAGCGCAAGCTCTACGACGGCGGCACGGTTGCCATCTATACCGATATCACCGAACTCAAGGAGCGGGAAAAAGAGTTGGCTGACAAATCTAATGCGCTGGAGCAGCTCTCCAACCAGCTTGCCAAATATCTCTCTCCCCAGGTTTATGAATCGATTTTCAGCGGACGCCAGGAGGTCAAGGTATCCAGCCGCCGGAAAAAACTGAGCATCTTTTTTTCTGATATCACTGATTTTACCCAGGCGGCCGACCGGCTTGAATCTGAAGAGCTGAGTTCGCTGCTCAATCACTATCTGACCGAAATGTCCCGCATCGCCCTGAGTTTCGGGGCAACGGTGGATAAATATGTCGGTGATGCGATGCTGATTTTTTTCGGCGATCCGGAGACCAGAGGCGTTAAGCAGGATGCACTGGCTTGCGTACAGATGGCGCTGGCCATGCGCAATAGAATGCACGATCTGGCCCATATCTGGCGAGCCTCAGGCATCGACAGGCCGCTCAGGGTCAGGATGGGGGTCAATACCGGGTACTGTACAGTCGGCAATTTCGGTAGTGAGGACCGTATGGACTACACCATCATCGGCGGCGCGGTAAATATCGCTTCGCGCTTGCAGGCGGCGGCAACACCGGGGGAAATCCTGATTTCCTATGAGACATTTGCCCACGTCAGGGATCAGATCAAGTGTATCGAGATGGGTGAGATAAGTGTCAAAGGCGTCGCCTACCCGGTTGCCACCTTTCAGGTAGTCGATGCGTATCAGAGCCTGAAGAGTGAAAAAAAACACTTTATTCAGCGTCAACCCAATTTGAACATCGATCTCAATATCCAGGCGATGACCGAAGATGAGCGGGGTGAGGCCGCCGCGCTGCTGCGCCGGGGCCTGCGGCTCATAGAAGAAAAGGACGAGTAGCCTTGCAGAGTAATGGTCTGGTACCTTTCCAATGGTCTCTATACACGCCGGTCTTTTCGGCGTGTATAGATATTTCTCGGGGTTTCGGCTTTTTTTTCTAAAAATAACAATTACATTAACTGAGTGTTGGAGCGCTCTGCTCCCCATTAGAAGATATATCATTTGCACATGGGCCAGCTAATGGCTGATGATCCGCAAGGAGAGAAGCGATGAAAATAGGTGTACCCAGGGAAATCCACGAAGGCGAACGGCGGGTTGCAACCACGCCGGATGCGGCACGTCTTATTCAGAAGCTTGGCTTTCAGGTGGCCGTCGAATCCGGAGCTGGAGCGGCCGCAAAATTCACCGATGAGGCCTATCGTGAGGCGGGCGTTGAGGTTATCGAAGATGCGGCCGGCCTGTATGAACAATCGGATGTCATCCTCAAGGTCAGAGCCCCGCGGATCGGTGCGGACGCAGATAACGAGCTTGAGCTTCTGCGACCGGGCCAGGTGCTGATCAGTTTTATTCAGCCGGCCCAGAATGAGGAGCTGATGAAGCAGATGTCCGAGAAAAAGCTCTCGGTACTGGCCATGGATTCCATTCCGCGGATCTCGCGGGCCCAGAAGATGGATGCGCTGAGCTCGATGGCAAATATCGCCGGCTACCGCGCCGTGGTCGAAGCGGCCCAGCATTTCGGCAGATTTTTCACCGGGCAGATCACTGCCGCCGGCAAAATACCCCCGGCCAAGGTTCTGGTTATCGGTGCCGGTGTTGCCGGCCTTTCGGCGATCGGTGCCGCCAAGAGCATGGGGGCGATTGTCCGCGCCTTCGACACGCGACCTGAGGTGAAGGAACAGGTCGAGAGCATGGACGGCGAATTTCTGATGCTCGACTTCCCCGGCGAGGACGGCAGCGGCACCGGCGGATACGCTAAAGTCATGAGCGATGAGTTCATCCAGGCCGAGATGGCCCTGTTTGCCGAACAGGCCCGGGAGGTGGATATCATCATCACCACCGCCTTGATTCCCGGCAGGCCGGCGCCCGAACTGATCACCGAGGAGATGGTGGCCTCGATGCAGGAGGGCAGCGTGATTGTCGATCTGGCGGCTGAGATGGGCGGTAACTGCAAGCTCAGCGAAGCAGACCGGGTGGTGGTCAAGCACGGGGTCACGATCATCGGCTATACCGATCTGCCCTCGAGGCTGGCCACCCAGTCGAGCCAGCTCTATGCCAACAACCTGCGTCACCTGCTCAATGATCTGACGCCTGAAAAAGACGGCTCCATCGTGATCGACATGGACGATGAGATCATTCGCGGCGCCACCGTGATCAAGGATGGTGAGATAACCTGGCCGCCGCCGGCTCCTAAACTGTCGGCTGCCCCAAAAAAAGAACTGGCCCCAAAGCCTGTGGAGGCGCCTGAACAAAAGAAAAAAGGTCGGGGCACCCTGCTGACCATCGTCATCGGTGCGCTTGTGATGCTCTGGCTCGGCAGTGTTGCACCACCATCGTTTATGTCGCACTTCACCGTCTTCGTGCTGGCCTGCTTCGTCGGCTATATGGTCATCTGGAACGTAACACCATCGCTGCATACGCCGCTGATGAGCGTCACCAATGCGATCAGCTCGATTATCATCATCGGCGCGCTGCTGCAGATATCGTCGAGCAGCTGGCTCATTGCTTTGCTGGCCGGTTTCTCGATTCTGATAACCAGCATCAATATTTTCGGCGGATTTGCGGTTACTCAGCGCATGCTGTCGATGTTCAGGAAATAGGGGGAGCACATGTCACAGGGAATTGTCAGCGTCGCATATATTGGCGCGACCATCTTTTTCATTCTTGCCCTGGGCGGGCTCAGTACCCAGGAGACCTCGCGCAGGGGAAACCTGTTCGGCATGCTGGGCATGGGGCTGGCCCTGATCGCAACACTGACCGGGATCGTCACCGGACACTATGTCATCGTCTTCGGCGGTCTGTTGATCGGCGGTACTATCGGCCTGATCCTGGCCAAGAAAGTTGCGATGACCCAGATGCCCGAGCTGGTCGCTATTCTGCACAGTCTCGTCGGGCTGGCTGCGGTTCTGGTCGGCTTTGCCAACTTCATGGACCACAGCACTGCGCTGAGCGGGGCGGAGCGGACCATTCATGATGTGGAGACCTATCTCGGTGTGCTGATTGGAGCGCTTACCTTTTCCGGTTCGGTGGTTGCCTTTCTCAAACTGAGCGCCAGGATCAGCGGCAAACCACTGCTGCTGCCCATGCGTCACTGGCTCAACCTGATCCTGCTCCTGCTGGCCATCTGGCTCTGCATGATCTTTGTCAGCCAGTCCGCCGCCGGAGGCGGTACCCTGGCGCTGCTGGTCATGACCATTATCGCATTGCTTTTCGGAGTGCATATGGTGATGGCCATCGGCGGGGCCGACATGCCGGTGGTGATTTCGATGCTGAACAGCTATTCAGGCTGGGCGGCAGCGGCCACCGGCTTCATGCTCAGCAACGACCTGCTGATCGTAGTCGGCGCCCTGGTCGGCAGCAGCGGCGCGATTCTGAGCTATATCATGTGTCGGGCCATGAACCGCAATTTTATCTCGGTCATTGCCGGCGGCTTCGGCACTGCAGGCGGGGAAACGCTTGCGGGGGACGAGGCTGAAGCGGGCGAGGTCATCGCGGTCGAGGCTGCGGAGGTGGCTGAGCTGCTGCTCGATGCCAGGGAGGTGATGATCATTCCCGGCTATGGCATGGCCGTGGCCCAGGCCCAGCACGTGGTCAACGATATAACCAGAAAGCTGCGCGACAAGAAAATCAACGTGCGTTTCGGCATCCATCCGGTGGCCGGCCGGATGCCCGGCCATATGAACGTGCTGCTGGCCGAGGCCAAGGTGCCTTATGACATCGTCTTCGAACTCGATGAAATAAACGATGACTTTCCCCATGTTGATGTATCGGTGGTCATTGGCGCCAACGATATCGTCAACCCGGCAGCCCAGGAGGTGCCGGACAGCCCGATCGCCGGGATGCCCGTGCTGGAGTGCTGGAAGGGCAGAACCACTGTCGTCTTGAAGCGCTCCATGGCCACCGGTTATGCCGGCGTGTCAAATCCGCTGTTTTACAAAGAGAACACCCGAATGCTTTTCGGCGATGCCCGGGAAAGCCTGACCGAAGTGCTTAAACAGCTCGACTGAGCACTTCGCTGATAAAGGAGATGGTAGAGAAGCCCGCTATTGCGGAATAAGGATTTTAATAAACAGACTGTTCGTTGGCCTGAGCATGCGAGGGGGAAGGTGAGCTACGATCAACCGTTTCAAATCATCGAGCTGGACCAGCAAGGCGGCGGCAGGCTCATCGGTCTCGAAGATCTGGAGGCCGTCCCCGATGCCGGGCCAGGCCTCACCTGGGTTCATCTTGATTACAGCCGGGAGGAGGCGGAAACCTGGCTCAAAAAAACCACGCTGGTCGATGAGGTTATCAAGGATAATCTCCTGGATGACAACGCCCGACCGCGAAGCATGACCCACAAGGACGGCCTGTTTATTTCTCTACGGGGTGTCAACCTCAATCCCGGATCCGACCCTGAGGATATGGTTGCGGTCAGGCTGTGGACGGACGGACGCTGGATCATCACCTCGAACCGGCGCCGGCTGCTATCCCTGGAAGATTTGAGGCAGTCTCTGTTAGGCCGCAGCGGAGCAGTGTCTGCCCAGATGTTTGTCTGCCTGTTGATCGAGCGGCTAGCCGTTCATACCGAAAATGTTATCGAAGCGCTCGATGTGGCCTGTGAGCAGCTCGAAGATCATCCCGCCGATCCAGACGACACCATGCGCCGTCAACAGCTTGGCGACGTTCGCCATCAGGCGATACGGCTCAAACGCTATCTTTCCCCGCAGCGGGATGCGCTTATTCACCTGCTCAACGACGCGCCGTCCTGGATCACGAAAACCGATAAAGTGCATATCCGCGAAAACCTGAACCAGTTCAGCCGCTTTCTCGAAGAGCTCGAATCGATCCGGGACCGGGCCGTCGTCATTCAGGAGGAGATGCTCGGCAGGTTGTCTGAGCAGCTCAACAAGCGCATGTACGCTCTCACGCTGGTGGCCACCCTGTTTATGCCACTGGGCTTTCTTACCGGGCTGCTCGGCATCAATGTCGGCGGCATCCCCGGGGCCGAGAGCCGTTACGGATTCGCCGTGATCTGCGCGCTCATGGTGCTTCTGTGCGGGGCACTGCTGAGCTACCTCAGGTTCAAGAAGTGGTTTTAGATAAAAGAACCAGTCCCTGCTTCGCAGACATCTTTAAGGCTACCTTGAAAAATTGTCTTTTCGTCCTAACTCTGCGTTGCGCGCAAAAATTTTATCCTCTGAATATTACTTATATGCCTGCGGTAAAATTTTCACTCGCGTCTTGATTTTGAACGAAAATCCTAATTTTGCAAGGTACCCTTAAGCTTTCAGATTGATGTAATAGCTGAGCAAACTGGAAAGTGGTGCTGGCCTGGGTAGTTTAGGCCAAGGCTGGAATGAAAGAAAACAAAAGAGCTTTGCAGGAACCATGTGCAATGCAGCCTCAAAGACAAGGCATGGTAAAACCCACGCTGTGGAGATAGGGCAGGTGGTCTCGAGAATATACCGGCAAACCTGCTGTATTGGGGTCCCATGCCGATTTATTCGACGATACCATAAATAATCGAGGAGTCATTTTTCGCTTTGAACGAGTGACGTTTCGGCTGTCTCACCCCGGAGTTCTCTAACATGTCAAATATTTCCTTCTGGGAATACGCACGGCCGCCATTGTCAGCCAGCAGCATATTCAGTGAAAACAGGGCGGGAAACTCAGGCCCATCCTTGTTGTCATTGAGTATGAAGTCATGAATGAAGATCAGGCCTCCTTTCTGCATCACTGAAACACATTTTCTGATAATTTTATAGCACTGCTCCAGTGAATTGCTGTGTAGAATATGAGAAAGCCAGGCAACATCATATGAGCCATCAGCAATGGGATCGGAATTGAAATCACCTGCCTCGAAATCGATACGCTCACTGAAACCAAACTGCGCCACTGTCTGGCGGGCAAATGACTCGGTCGTTGGCCTGTCATAAATAACAGCTTGTAACGCGGGGTTTGCTTTGCAGAAATGAATGGCATAGGTCCCGGGTCCTCCTCCCAAATCGAGAAGGCGCGATTTACCGCTCAGGTCGATCTGGTCAGCTATTTGAGGCGCAATCTGCATAGCCAGATTGAACATACCCATGATAAAGCTCTGTCGCTCCGCAGCTTGCCCAAATGATCTTCTCTGCACCGGCTTCCCAGTCTGGATCACCTGATCAAGTTGCGCCCAGCCGTCCAGCAAATGGTGATGGTGAAGAATGATGTGGCCCAAATAATCCGGGGAAGATTCCACCAGAAATTTCTGAGACTCAGGGCTGTTCTGGTATTTTTCACTTTTTTTAAGCAGCAGTCCCATAGCTGACAGGGCGTCCAGTAAAAGGATGGTGGCCGCAACATCGCTGCCCAGCCGTGTGGCAAGTTCTTTCCCCGAAGTGGGTGTCTGATCAAGATTTGAAAAAACCTTCAGCCTTACTGCAGACTGCAATGTACAGCCACGCCAATAGGCACTGGAAGTACTCAGCAATTGACCCGGATGCCAGTTAGTAGTCATAGTTGCCTTCCTCACATTGAAGAGATATCAAGTTATTGCTAAAAAAATATACCAGTATTAACGGAGCCTTTTGCAAAATGAGGGTTTTCGTCCAAAATCAAGGCATGAGAAAAATTTTAACGCAGGCATATACTTAATATTCCGAGGATAAAATTTTGAGCATAACGCTGAGTTTGGGCGAAAAGGACGTTTTGCAAGTGGCTCAACGGACAATAGTTTATCGGGACATCTATAGGTAGTTCTGAGCCCGTTCTCTTAGCCTAACCACTTGTTTGCTTCGCAGTGTTTAATGATTAATTTTATCCTATCAGTCCGCTTAACCTCAAATCTTTAATTTACGGTTTAAAAATATGATGTGCCCCTGGTTATCCACCTTATGAGCAGGAGGAAACAACATGAAGCCATTCAAGCCACTGGTTTACCTATTTGTGTGGATTGTGTTCTTTCTGGTGCCGCAGCACATTATGGCGAGCGACGCACTAGAGCGCTGGACCATTGGTCCCTGGCAGCCTGAGGAAATGGTTGCCTGGGGAAGTGATCGGCTTGTCGTTGATTTTGGACCTAACGGTCTATGGATCTACGACGGTTCGTGGAATAAACTCTCTTACCTTGACCCCGAGGGGATCATTGCCTGGGGTGAATCTAAACTGGTCGTGAATTTTGGTTCTCGCGGACTTTGGCAATATGCTGAACGTTCGTGGGAGCAGATTGCCCAGGGAGTGGTTCAGGCCGAGAAGGTCAATTAATAGCGCTTTTATTGAAATCTCCAGAAATCTGGATGAAACATTGCCAGAAAGGGGATGATCTCAAGCCTGCCGACGGCCATGTTAACGATAAATATCAGTTTTGTCGGAAGGGAGAGTGCCCCGAAACTCCCCATTGGTCCGATCTCACCGAACCCTGGTCCGATATTGCCAAGCGTGGCGGCGGTGCCGACCAGACCGATTATCCCATTGCCTTCTATTGCCGTGACGGCAAGAGCTGAAATGATCATGATGAGGAGATAGAAAAGCAAAAATCCTATGATCTGCTGCTGGATGTCAGAGTGAACCGTCTTGAGATCGAGTTTGATTGGCTTGACGATCTGTGGGTGAATGATTTGGATGATTTCCCGGCGCAGATACTTTGCCCAGAAAAGGATGCGGACAACCTTGATCCCCCCTCCCGCAGAGCCGGCACACCCGCCGACGAGCATCATGCTGAAGAGTATCACCTGACCGGCCACCGCCCATAAGGCAAAATCGCTTGAGGCAAAGCCGGTGGTCGTAATGATGGAAATTATCTGAAACATACTCTCGCGAAGAGCGTCAAGCGGCGCTGCAGTGTCACTGAAATAAATAACTCCGGCCAGGCCTAACCCAGCCACGAGTATGATCAGGATATAGCCGCGAAACTCTTCGCTGGACAGAAACAATTGAGGTTTGCGGCGCACCAGAACCCAGTACTGCAGGACGAAACTCGAACCCGCCAGCAGCATGAAGACCATGACTATCCAGGTAATCGTATTGTTTCCATAGCCCATGATGGACTGCGGATGCGGGGAGAAGCCTCCCGCAGCCATGGTGGAAAGCGAGTTGCAGACCGCGTCGAACGGATTCATGCCGGCAACCGTCAGAGCTATGATCTCTGCAGCGGTCAACAGGATATAGACGACCCAGAGGGCCTTG
>Ga0316188_10001642_pt1 | contig 10641 bp, 9 predicted proteins | sample Phiworburrow1_MG_FD_204933 | JGI IMG/M metagenome (GOLD analysis project Ga0316188, IMG submission 204933) | Coastal sediment microbial communities from Maine, United States - Phippsburg worm burrow 1 | ecosystem: Environmental > Aquatic > Marine > Coastal > Sediment | place: USA: Maine... | reverse complement strand
GGACCCGGTGCGCGCGGTGGCGACGAAGACCTCGAGCTGGCGCAGGCTCAGGCGCAGCCGGGGATCGATCTGCTGACCCTCTTTGTCGATCATCTCAAGGGGGATTATCCGCGCCCGCCCTTCGGTGACGCGGCTCGGGTTCAAGCCCTTGCCTGGAGCGGCGAGCGGATACGTTTCGCCAGACCGCTGCTCCCGATGCCCGCCCGCGCACCTGCTCCGAACGAGCGGGCTGCCAATGCCCGGCCCGACGTACTGACCTGTTTTTCAGGTTTACATGAGTTGAATTCCAAGCTTTCAACTTTCAGGCTCGCTGCTTAGGATGGCCCTCAGCCATGACCGTACTGGTAGCTCCGCACGGCAGCGTCGAGCTCAGGCCCCTGCTGGTGCCAGCGGGGGATCTCGAACGCGAGCGCCAGCGTGCATCGACTCTGCCGCAGCTGCCGGTGACGTCCCGCGAACGCGGCGACATCATCATGCTGGGGATCGGTGGCTTCACGCCGCTGGACGGCTTCATGTCGCAGGCGGACTGGCGCGGCGTGTGCGACGGCATGCGCACGGCCGGCGGCTTGTTCTGGCCGATTCCGATCACCCTGTCGGCAGCGTCAGCGGCGGTGGACAGCATCGCGGTCGGCCAAGAGATCGCGCTGGTCGACCCTGACACGGCCGAAGCCCTGGCGACGATGTTCGTGAGCGAAAAGTACGGCATCGACAAGGCCCACGAGTGCCAGTGCGTGTTCCGCACGACCGACCTGGCCCACCCCGGCGTGAAGATGGTCATGGACCAGGGCGACGTGAACCTGGCGGGGCCGATCCGGGTCCTCTCGCTGGGCGGCTTCCCGGAGAAGTACGGCGACCTGTTCATGACACCGGCGCAGACGCGAAGCTTGTTCGCGTCGCTCGGCTGGTCGCGCATCGCCGCGTTCCAGACGCGCAACCCGATGCACCGATCGCACGAGTACCTGGCCAAGATCGCCATCGAGGTGTGCGACGGCGTGCTCGTGCACTCGCTGCTGGGCGCATTGAAGCCGGGCGACATTCCGGCCGCGGTACGCACGCGAGCGATTGCCGTGCTGGCCGAGAAGTACTTCGTGCCATCGACCATCGTGCAGGCCGGCTACCCGCTGGACATGCGCTACGCGGGCCCGCGCGAGGCCTTGCTGCATGCGCTGTTTCGCCAGAACTACGGTTGCTCGCATCTGATCGTCGGGCGCGACCATGCCGGCGTGGGAAGCTACTACGGCCCCTTCGACTCGCACCGAGTCTTCGATCAGATTCCCGCAGGCGCGTTGCAGATCCAGCCGCTGAGGATCGACGTCGCCTTCTGGTGCCACCAGTGTTGCGGCATGGCATCGGGGCGCACCTGCCCGCATGGCGACGAGTCTCGCCTGCACGTCAGCGGAACGCAGTTTCGCCAGTCGCTGTCCGATGGCGCCGAAGTGCCGCCCGAATTCAGCCGGCCGGAAGTGGTCGAGATCCTGCGCGCCTACTACGCCGGGTTGGGCGCAGGGTCGTCGGCGGCCTCGGCATCTCGTCGAGTGCGCACATGAAGGTCTGCATCGTCTCGGACAGCCACGACCGCGCCGACGCCCTCACCCAGGCGGTGCGCGAGGCCAAGGCACAGGGCGCCGAGGCGGTCATTCATTGCGGCGACCTGATCGGCGCGCAATCGCTCAAACCTGCGCTGGCGCTTGGGTTGCCGGTGCACCTGATCCACGGCAACAACATCGGCGACCCGCAGGCCCTGCACAACCTGGCGCGAGCGAGCGAGGGGCAGCTGCGCTATCACGGGCCCGATGCACGGATCGAGCTGGCGGGGCGGCGGGTCTTCCTGGTGCACTACGACGACTATGGCTATGCCATGGCCTGCACCGGCCATTGGGCGTTGGTGTGCTGTGGGCATTCGCACAACGGCGAGGTGCGCGAGGTGCCCACCGTGAAGGGTGGCCACACCTGGCTGGTCAACCCCGGCACGGTGGCCGGCCTCGCGGCGCCCGCGACCTGGGTGCTGGGCGATCTCGCGACGATGCGCTTCGAGCTTCGAACGCTGGGCGACCTGGCCCCGCAACCGTCGTCTCGGTAGGCGCACAGCGCAGGTGATGAGGTCAGGCCGGGTACACGACGATCAATATTCCATTCACAGCCGGTAAAAGACGATCGAGGAGCTTGCCACGATGTTCGCCAACAATCCGTTTGCAGCGTTGAACGATGTATTGCCCGAGAGCGCCATGCAGATCTACCTCGTGCTGATGGTGCTCGCGGTCATCGCCGGCACGCTGTACGACATGGCGCACAAGGGCAGCGCCAGGTACTTCTTTGCCCACATGCGCAACGCGAAGAGCAAGGCGCCGCGGCCCGTCGGCGGCGGCGAGATGGTGTCGATCGCGATCAAGACCGGTGTGGTCGACGTGCTGGCCTCGGGCGAGTTCTGCAACATGCGCCGACGCATCGCGCACCTGCTGACCATGTACGGCTTCCTGCTCTACGTGGGGACCACCGCGCTCCTGGTCTTCGGCTACCCGACCGTCGAGACCGCCGCGCCGCCCATCCTGGTGCAACTGTGGTGGCTTGGCGGCCTGATGGTCTGCGCGGGCGGCTACTGGTTCTGGTTCTTCATCCGCGTCGATGTCGCCGCCGAAGGCGGCTCGCCCTGGCGCCTGATGCGCGCGGACCTGTTCGTGGTCTCGCTCGTGATCAGCGTCACGCTGGGCCTGCTCTGGGCCTACCTGCAGGCGCGATCGAGTGCCGCGGCGACCGCCTTCTTCGGCCTGTACATCATCGCCACGACGGTGCTGTTCGGCTCCGTCACGTGGTCCAAGTTCGCGCACATGTTCTTCAAGCCCGCAGCGGCGTTCGAGAAGAGACTGTCCAAGGCCAATGGCACCGCCGCGAATCTGCCGACCCAGACCCGTGACGATCCGGTGCAACAGCGGAGACACTCCATGGAACTGTTGCGAGACGCGCCCATGGACATGGGGCTGGGCATCAAGCGCGAGGCGCCCCGCCACTACTAGGACGCAGCCCGCACGTCCATTTTCGAATCATCAAGGAGACGACTCATGCCTACCTTCGTCTACATGACAAGGTGCGATGGATGCGGACACTGCGTCGACATCTGCCCGTCCGACATCATGCACATCGACAAGACCTATCGGCGTGCCTACAACATCGAGCCCAACATGTGCTGGGAGTGCTACTCCTGCGTCAAGGCTTGTCCGCAGAATGCGATCGATGTGCGCGGGTATGCCGACTTCGCACCGCTCGGCCACAGCGTGCGCGTGCAACGCGACGAGCAGAAAGGCACGATCGCCTGGAAGATCAAGTTCCGCAACGGCACGGAAAAGAACTTCCTGTCGCCCATCACCACCAAGCCCTGGGGGACCGCGATCCCGAAGCTGGCGGACGTTCCCGCGCCGAGCCCGGAGATGCGCGACAGCCAATTGCTGTACAGCGAGCCGAAGTACATCCGGCTGGATGACGGCGGTTTGCATACGCTCAAGTCCAATGGTCTCAAGATGACGAAAGGCGTGGTTTACTGATGGCTCACGACACGATCGTCGAAGACGGCATCGACATTCTTGTCGTCGGTGCAGGCCTTGGCGGCAGCGGTGCCGCATGGGAAGCCCGATTCTGGGGTCAGGACAAGAAGATCGTCATTGCCGAGAAGGCCAATATCGATCGCTCCGGTGCGGTCGCCCAGGGTCTGTACGCCATCAACTGCTACATGGGCACCCGGTGGGGCGAAAACAATCCGGAGGACCATGTCCGCTACGCCCGCATCGACCTGATGGGGCTGGTGCGGGAAGACCTGCTGTTCGACATGGCGCGTCACGTCGACTCCACGGTGCACCAGTTCGAAGAGTGGGGCCTGCCCATCATGAAGAACCCGAAGACCGGGCGCTATCTGCGCGAGGGGCGGTGGCAGATCATGATTCACGGCGAGTCCTACAAACCCATCGTGGCCGAGGCCGCCAAGAAGTCGGCGGACAAGGTCTTCAACCGCATCTGCGTCACCCACCTGCTGATGGATGACAGCAAGGACAACCGGGTCGCCGGCGCGGTGGGCTTCAACGTCCGCACGGGCAACTACCACGTCTTCAAGTCCAAGACCGTGATCTGCGGCGCGGGCGGCGCCTCCAACATCTTCAAACCGCGTTCGGTCGGCGAAGGTTCCGGCCGCACCTGGTATGCGCCCTGGTCGTCCGCGTCGGCCTATGGGCTCATGATCAACGCCGGCGCCAAGATGACGCAGATGGAAAACCGCATCGTGCTGGCACGCTTCAAGGACGGCTATGGCCCGGTCGGCGCCTACTTCCTGCACCTGAAGACCTATACGCAGAACGGCCTCGGCGAAGAGTACGAATCCAAGTGGTTCCCCGAACTGCAGAAGATGGTCGGCAAGGAGTACCTCGACCCGGAAGCTTCGCACCTGACCCATCGCCCGATCCCGACCTGTTTGCGCAACCATGCACTGATCAGCGAAGTCAATGCCGGCCGCGGCCCCATCCACATGGTGACCATGCAGGCCTTCCAGGACCCTCATCTGGAAGAGGTGGGCTGGGAAAACTTCCTTGGCATGACCGTTGGGCAGGCGGTTCTGTGGGCCGCCACCGACGTGGATCCGAAGAGCGAGAACCCCGAGCTGACCACCTCCGAGCCCTATGTCATGGGCTCCCATGCAACCGGCTCGGGTGCCTGGTGTTCGGGCCCCGAGGACGTCTCCCCGCCCGAGTACTTCTGGGGTTACAACCGCATGACGACGATCGAAGGCCTGTTCGGCGCCGGTGACGCGGTCGGCGGCACGCCGCACGCCTTCTCGTCCGGGTCGTTCACCGAAGGTCGCCTCGCCGCGAAGGCCGCCTGCAAGTACATCGACGACGGCAAGGGCGAAGGCATTGTGGTCTCCGATGAGCAGATCAACCGCCGCAAGACGGAGATCTTCAAGCCCATGGAGCACTACAGGCTCTACCGCAATGCGATCGTGGCGGGCAGCGTCAACCCGCACTACATCAATCCCAGGCAGGGCCTGGACCGTCTGCAGAAGCTGATGGACGAGTATTGCGGCGGAGTGACCGTCAACTACATGACCAACGAGAAGCTCCTGAGCATCGCTCTCAAGAAGCTCAAGATCATGGAGGAAGACCTCCAGAACCTGGCCGCGGAGGACATTCACGAGTTGCTGCGGGCGTGGGAATTGATGCACCGTCATCGCGCTGCAGAGTGCGTCACGCAGCACACGCTGTTCCGCAAGGAGACCCGTTGGCCTGGCTACTACTACCGAGGTGATGCCATGAAGGTGGACGACGCGAACTGGCACGTGCTGACCGTTTCGCGTCGCGATCCGGATACCGGCGAATACACCATGGAGAAGGCGCCTTGTTATCACCTGGTTGCGGACGCGTAGCGATGCCCAATCAGACGCTTGAATTGCCCGCCTGCTTGGCACCGGAGGGTCGCGCATGTCGAGTGTCTTGAGCCCTGTCGGGTTGGCCCCTTCCGGTCGCAGCGAGCCGCGCGTGAACATCATTGAAAAGACCGACGACGAGATTCTGGCCCTGGCCAATCCCCTGTGGCGCGGCCTCCTCACCTTTTCGAACGAAGGCAAGTACGGAGAGTTCGTAAGGAACTTCTCCGCCTCCCTGGCGCTGGCCATGAACCATGTGGTGGCGGGACACCAGTTCGCCCACAGCGAGCTGGCGAGGAGTCTGTCTGAAGACTTCGACTTCCTGGGCATCATTCGCCGGGGCGAACACGTGACCGTTCTGTACCGGCAGCGCAGCACCAAGAAACAGGGCGAGTGGCTGGGCCGCCTTGTCCTGGGCTACGAAGGCGCGGAGCTCAAGATCTTTGGAGCGTCCATCTTTTGAACCATGCGATCGGATTCGACATGAGTGAGTCCATCCAGGATGGCAAGTTCGTCGAGCTGACCTACAAGGTGACCGACAAGAAGTCGGGGCACGTGCTCACCCGCGTCGAGTTCCCGTTGGGGTATGTTCACGGACACAATGAAATCCTGGCCCCCTCGGTCCATGCGCAGTTGGAGGGCAGATCCGCGGGCGACGTCATTGAAGTGCCGATCGATGGCAATCAGATCTTTGGCCCCAGAGACGAATCGCTGGTCTTCACCTCTGACCTCGAGAGCGTGCCCGAGGAATATCGGCAAATCGGCACCTCCATCCTCATGGAAAGCAACACCGGCCAGACCCGCAGCTTTCTCGTGACCCGGATGGACGACGAGACGCTGACGGTCGACGGCAACAATCCGCTTTGCGGCAGAGAGATCGTCTTTACGCTCGAGATATTGACCGTGCGCGACGCGACGGATCAAGAGACCCGAGCGGGGCAGACGCTCACCGGGCCCGCGGATATCGACCCGTCACTCATGCGACCCGTTTGACCGGCGATGACGAAGGACGGTGAAGCCACCGCGGCCCTGATACTTGCACTTCCAATTCAGACTTCACGTCGAGAAAGGTGACTTGTGAGCGAGCAAAAACCACCCACCAAAGTGCCTGACGGCCAGTCGCGCTTCTTGACGACGCGTCAGAAGGCGCCCAACGAAAAGGGGTTTGTCGGCTACGAAACAGTCTGGAAACCGTTCCAGAAGGAAGTGGAATACCGGACGCCGAAGAAGCCGTAGGCCGCATGCCGCTGCTCGGATGAGCAGGATCGCGCGGTCCTGAGGCCAACCTTCATGAAGGGATGGTCCTCAGCGGCAAAGGCCTGAATCGCAGGCTGCGATGGGCATGGCTTGGCCCTCGCAGACCGTGGCCCCAAGCACGTCGAGCCCGAACGGCTCCCTCCGTGCCCCAGTGGCCGGCTCGCAGGCCAGCGGCTCGGGCGCATGCACCGAGAGGACCGCGTGCGGCGGTCCGGTACCTGACGCCCATGGAAGGGTACCGACCCTGGGCCGGCGAACAGGGGTCGCGGGACCGGGAGAGGAACGTCCTCCGGACGATCGAGACCATCGTGCGGGGCGCAACGAGGTCACCGCCAGCGCCGAGACGCCCGAAGCCACCTGCCGGCGAACGCTTCGAAAGCTGGGGGGGTTCCCCGGGGACCTTCATGTCCAGCATCACAACGGCCCCGGACTCCAGCTCTGCAATGTCGCCTCGACAGGGAAGCTTGCGCGGCCAAAACCCGACAGCTGACCTGTTTTTCTGATTCATTTGATGATTATTATCCGTTTTGCCTATCAGATGGACCGGCTAGGATGGAGATCCCTGCATCGCGCGAGGTCGTCCTGAACAACATGTCGAATGCCCCCCTGCACGACCCGACCGCCGCGCCATTGGCGGGCGCCAAGACCGAGGTCAAGACGACCACCTGCTACATGTGCGCTTGCCGCTGCGGCATCCGCGTGCACCTGCGCGACGGCGGCAACGGTCCCGAGGTGCGCTACATCGAGGGCAACCCGGATCACCCGCTGAACAAGGGCATCCTTTGCGCCAAGGGCTCGTCCGGGATCATGAAACAGTATTCGCCGGCGCGGCTGACGCAGCCGCTGCGGCGCAAGGCGGGCAGCGCGCGCGGGGCGGGCGAGTTCGAGCCGATCTCGTGGGACGAGACCTTCGACATCCTGTCCAAGCGGCTGGGTGAGTTGCGCGCCACCGACCCGAAGAAGTTCGCCCTCTTCACCGGCCGCGACCAGATGCAGGCCCTCACGGGCCTGTTCGCGCGTCAGTTCGGCACCCCCAACTACGCCGCCCATGGCGGCTTCTGCTCGGTCAACATGGCCGCCGGCATGATCTACACGATCGGCGGCTCGTTCTGGGAATTCGGTGGCCCTGACCTGGAACGCGCCAAGCTGTTCGTGATGATCGGCACGGCCGAAGACCACCACAGCAACCCGCTGAAGGCCTCGCTGTCGAAGTTCAAGCGCGACGGCGGGCGCTTCATCGCCATCAACCCGATCCGTACCGGCTACGCCGCCATCGCCGACGAGTGGATCCCGATCAAGCCCGGCACCGACGGCGCACTGATCCTGGCCATCATCCGCGAGCTGATTGCGCTGGGCCTGTTCGACCGCGACTTCGTCTCCCGCTACACCAATGGCGGCCAGCTGGTGAACCAGGACCCTGCCAGCGACGAGTTCGGGCTGATGATGCGCAACCCCGAAGGCGAGCTCCACAACCCGCTGCGGCCGCACAACTTCTTCTGGTGGGACCGCCACAGCGACGCGCCGGTGGCCGACCACACCGAGGGCACCGACCCGCGCCTGTTCGGCAGCTACTCCATGCCCGACGGGACCGCCGTCAAGCCCGCCTTCCAGCTGCTCGAGGAGCGCGTGCGCGAGTGCACGCCGGAGTGGGCCTCGGCGATCACCGGCATCCCTGCCGCGACGATCCGCAGCCTGGCGCACGAGATGGGCATGACCGCGCGCGACCAGAAGATCGAGCTGCCGATCGCGTGGACCGACTGGTGGGGCAAGAAGCACAACAAGGTCACCGGCAACCCGGTGGCCTTCCACGCGATGCGCGGGCTGGCGGCGCACAGCAACGGCTTCCAGACCATCCGCGCGCTGGCGATCCTGATGTCGCTGCTGGGCACCATCGACCGGCCCGGCGGCTTCCGCCACAAGGCGCCGTATCCGCGCGCCGTGCCGCCGGCCGCACGGCCGCCCAAGGGACCGGCGTCGATCAAGCCGAACACGCCGCTGGACGCGCCGCCGCTGGGCTGGCCGGAGTCGCCGGAGGACCTCTGCGTCGACGACGCAGGCGAGCCGGTGCGCATCGACAAGGGTTTTTCGTGGGAGTACCCGTTGTCGGCGCACGGGCTGATGCACAACGTCATCACCAACGCCTGGCGCGGCGACCCGTACCCGATCGACACCCTGATGCTGTTCATGGCCAACATGGCCTGGAACTCGAGCATGAACACGTCGGAAGCACGCCGCATGCTGGCCGACAAGGGCGCCGACGGGCAGTACAAGATCCCGTACATCGTCGTGTGCGACACCTTCCAGTCCGAGATGACGGCCTTTGCCGACCTGATCCTGCCCGACACGACCTACCTCGAGCGGCACGACGTGATGTCCATTCTGGACCGGCCGATCAGCGAGTACGACGGCCCCTGCGACTCGGTGCGCGTGCCGGTGCTGCCACCCAAGGGCGAGTGCCGGCCGTTCCAGGAGGTGCTCGTCGAGCTGGCGGGGCGCCTGAAGCTGCCCGCCTTCACGACCCCAGACGGTGGCCGCAAGTACAAGGGCTACACCGACTTCATCGTCCACTACGAAACGGCGCCCGGCTCGGGCATCGGCTTCCTGAGCGGCTGGCGCGGCACGGACGGCGAGAAGTCGCTGCGCGGCGAACCCAATCCGAATCAGTGGGAGATGTACGCCGCCAACAATTGCGTGCACCACTACACCATGCCGCCAGAGATCCAGTACATGCGCAACTGGAACGACGGCTACATGGACTGGGCGCAAGAGGTCGGCCTGCGGCGCGACCACGACCCCATCATCATCCACCTGTACTCCGAGTTCATCCAGCGCTTCCGGCTTGCCGCGCAGGGCAAGGGCGAGGGCCGCAAACCGCCCGAGCGGCTGCGCGCGCGCGTCGAGCGGTTCTTCGACCCGCTGCCCTTCTGGTACGAGCCGCTGGAGGTGCAGGCCAGCGACCGCGACGCCTTTCCGTTGGCGGCCGTCACGCAGCGGCCGATGGCGATGTACCACTCCTGGGACTCGCAGAACGCCTGGCTGCGCCAGATCCATGCCCACAACTACCTGCACGTCAACACGAAGACGGCGCTGGCCGCCGGCATCGGCGACGGCGACTGGATGTGGGTGGAGTCGATGTGGGGCAAGGTGCGCTGCATGTGCCGCCACAGCGAATCGGTCGAGCCGGGCACGGTCTGGACCTGGAACGCGATCGGCAAGTCGAAGGGCGCGTGGGCGCTTGCGGACGACGCCAACGAATCCGAGAAGGGCTTTCTGCTGAACCACCTGATCAGCGAGGAACTGCCCGCCGGCGCCGACGGCACGCGCAAGTCGAATTCCGACCCGATCACCGGGCAGGCCGGCTGGTACGACGTGCGCGTGCGCATCCGCAAGGCCGATGCCGGCGAGCCCGAGCAGAGTTTTCCGCAGTTCGGCAGCGTGCCGGCGTTGCCCGGGACGACGCCGAAGACACCGCGCTGGCGGGCCTGGTTCGCCGGCCGCGTCGCGAGCGAGGGAGAATCGTCATGACACAGTTGGCCCTCGTCATCGACCTCAACGTCTGCGTCGGCTGCCATGCCTGCGTGACGAGTTGCAAGCAGTGGAACACCTCGGGCAGCGCGGGCGCGCTGGTGGACGAGAATCCTTACGGCCGCGACCCGACCGGCACCTTCTTCAACCGCGTGATGAGCTTCGAGGTCGGCGAGTACCCGGCGACACAGACGGTGCACTTCCCGAAGAGCTGCCTGCACTGCGAGGACCCGCCGTGCGTGCCGGTGTGCCCTACCGGGGCGAGCTACAAGCGTCCGGAGGACGGCATCGTGCTCGTGGACTACGACAAGTGCATCGGCTGCAATTACTGCTCCTGGGCCTGCCCCTACGGCGTGCGCGAACTCGACGAGCAGCGCAAGGTGATGACCAAGTGCACCCTGTGCGTCGACCGCATCCACGACGCCGCCCTGCCCGAGCCCGAGCGCAAGCCGGCGTGT
>Ga0316188_10001641_pt1 | contig 10641 bp, 7 predicted proteins | sample Phiworburrow1_MG_FD_204933 | JGI IMG/M metagenome (GOLD analysis project Ga0316188, IMG submission 204933) | Coastal sediment microbial communities from Maine, United States - Phippsburg worm burrow 1 | ecosystem: Environmental > Aquatic > Marine > Coastal > Sediment | place: USA: Maine... | reverse complement strand
GCCCGCTATATGCAGGTGCTTTCAGATCGCTTGTGCAAGGAATTAGCGGGCAAGGCTATCAACATCCACCACTCATTCTTACCCAGCTTCAAGGGGGCCAAACCCTATCACCGGGCCCATGATCGCGGCGTGAAGCTCATCGGAGCCACGGCGCACTTTGTTACTCATGACCTGGATGAAGGTCCGATCATCGAGCAGTCAGTTGAAAGGGTAAACCATACCCAGTCCGCTGAGGACCTGGTGGCCGTAGGCCGGGACGTGGAAGCCATTACCCTGGCAAGGGCGCTAAAATCCCACCTGGAACACCGCGTGTTTCTCAACGGGAGCCGCACAGTAGTATTCTGATCAGGGTCCAGGCAGATGGAATCAGCGGGGGTAAAATCACCGTGCCTGGCGCCCCGGAATACTATTTCTGCCCGGCCCTTCCGGCACCCTGGTTAGCGCTATCCTGGGGCATGTAATCAAAGATGAAGGTGATGCGGTCATCCTTGCCTCGATTCATCACACTATGGCGTTTCTGATTATTGATCTCGTACGCCTCTCCCACCTGGAACTGGTAGGGGCGGCCATCGATCATAAAGCGCACGCCACTATTGGTAGTGATGGGAACATGAATCCTGTGGCTGCTACGAAATGACTGATGCGCATCCATGTGAGGAGTAATTCGTCCGCCGGCAACCAGCTTGGCGGCCATGGCCCGGATAATCGTGCCTCCCTTGGGATACAGCCTGCCGATAATATCGTGCATAACCGGCACCGCCACCTCAGCCAACCGATCCCAACCCGGCTCCTTGCTCACCGTCATCTCAGGCCAACCGTCACAAAACACCAGCACGATTGACTGGGTATTGTAGTGGACGTCGTAGGCTTGCTGGCGATGGGTTTGCTCCACCCACGCCTCCTCGTCCTGCGCCAGGATCGCCTCTCGCAAAGCCTGGATATTCACCTTGCCAAGTTCACGCAGGGGAGTATCGATATTCATTCATGCATACCTTCTGTCTTCCTCATCAAGAGTTCGCAAGATATGTCTCCAGGATACTTCGGGTCAAGCCCGGCCCCGGCACTTGTTTCTGGCAATCGGTTCGGGCCACATGGATAACCGCCCAGCCTGCGTGGCGCATCGCAACATTTCGCTGTGACGAGTATGCATTCAGCCAGGTTTTTGCGGAATCCCAATCCCGTTTGGACACGCCTCCAAGGCACTGGTGTATTTTTGGGGTGCAGCAAATTGGTGCGGCGCAATATCCGGCAGTTGCCTGGATTAGAACCAGTATAATTGCACAATTCTCTCTTTTTCAGGCCAGGGAAATGCTGCGGCTTCATACAAAGCGATGCAAAGGTAAGAACAAAAACCAGTACTTATGAAACCTTTTCTGCGGCGAAAATTGTCTCCGGCAATTCCGTGCACTATATTTTCCCCGAGGGAGTTCAAGGTTCAAAGGCAGTTAGTATGTCCAGGACTTCGCAGTCCGCCAACGCAATAAGAGAAACAAAAAAAGACCTTGGCGCTGGCCGTTTTCTGGCTTGTAGCCGGTGGCAGTGCAGTTGCCCAGGATGTCGGTTCCAAAAGAGCTTTTGACAAGCCCGGACCCACGACGAAACGAAAAACGGCGTCACAAGACGCCGGTTTTTTTGTTCGCAGGAAATAACTCAGGCTACGGGCTTACCCAGCCACAGGCTCCGGGCCTTTGCCGCTTCCGGGGCGGCGGCCATGTCCAGGGACAGCTGACATACATCTGCCGGCGCCACCCTTGGAGTACAACGGGTGACTACCAGTTCATCGCGTCTGAACAAGTGCACGGTAACCGGCTTGTCGACAAGCAGGCGGGTACGCAGAATTTCCAACGAGGCATGGGTCACCTTGAGCTCATTCACCGCGATCAATTCATCGCCCGGCGATATGCCGGCGACTTGGGCAGGACCGTCCGCCATCACCGATAACACCTTGCAACGCCCGTTCTCATCACGGGTCTTCATCCCGAAACTGACGCGACTCACCGGGGTTGTGGTGCGTGCGCCATGACCACCCTGGTCCTGGGCGTTCTCTGCAGGACGCAGCGTAAAGGCCACGCCGACATCCTGCAGCAATTCCTGCAGCGGTATATCCTCCACACCCCGGATTGCGGCGTCAAAGAAGCCCTTCAACTCCAGGCCTGTCACCTCGTGAACCAGCACCTCAAATCCATCCTCCGGCATCCCCAGACCAGTCTTGCCGAAACGCTCCCAGGCCGCAGCCATTACATCATCCAGGGACAGTTTCCCGGCGGTTTCCCGGCGTATGGTCAAGTCCAGCGCCAGCGCTGCCAGCGCACCCTTCACGTAATAGCTGACAATCGTATTCGGGGAGTTCTCGTCCTGCTTGTAGAACTTGGTCCAGGCGTCAAAACTGGATTCTGCCAGGGTCTGGCGAAAGCGCCCCGGCGTCTGCCAGACCCGGGTAATCGAATTGGCCAGAAGTTCCAAATAGCCTTCCGGCTTGATCAGCCCGCTACGCACCAGTCCCAGGTCGTCGTAATACGAGGTGATACCTTCAAACACCCAAAGCAGGCGGGTGTAATTCTCTCTATCCAGCACATAGGGTGTGAACGCCAGGGGCTTAATGCGCTTTACATTCCAGGAATGAAAATACTCATGGCTGCACAATCCAAGGAAGCGACGATATCCCTTGTCCATGTTTTCAACCCCTTTCCGGGGCAGGTCTTCGCGCTTGCATACCAGGGCGGTAGAGGCTCTATGCTCAAGCCCTCCGTAGGCATCACCCTGGGCCAGGGTGAGAAACCAGTACCGATCCATGGGCAGGCTGCCACCAAACAGATCCGCATGGGTCTCGCAAATCCGCTTCAGGTCTTTACAGATTCTTGGCAGATCCGCGCTGTGCCTTCCCGAGAGTACAAAATGGTGGGGGACACCTGCCGCCTCAAAACTCGCCACATCGAAATCACCCAGCTCCACCGGGTGATCAATTAACTCGTCGTAATCCGAGGCACGGTAGGAACCAAATCCCAGCTCCCCTGCGCCGTTTGGCAGCAAGGCCGTGGCCACCTTCCAATCGCTATAGCGCTCATCACGCGGTGCCTGGATGTCCACTTCGCAGGCTTGTTGCTCCTGGGACTTCACCGCCAGGAATACACTGGTGGCATTAAAGAAGCCACGCTGGTGATCCAGGTAGGCGCCCCTTACCGACAGGTCATAGGCATACACCTGGTATTCCAGCAGCAACTCTCCCTGGCAGGGATCGCACAACCACTCTGCCTTTCCGATCTTCTCGCAACCAATCTGGCGCCCCCCGCAACTGGCGTCCACCTTGATCACCTGCCGGGCAAAATCCCGAATAAGGTAGCTGCCCGGGATCCAGTCAGGCAACCACAGGCCCTGGCCCTGGGGATCCGGTTTCGGTATCCGGATTTGCACCTCAAACAGGTGATTTTCAGGCTGCACCGGGCAGATGCTGTAGTGGATAGTCATGCTTGATTCCCAATCGATAGCCGTACCCCGCACGGGGCCGGTTTAGCTTAAAACGTAACGTGGTCGCCGGAGCTGTACCCGGACCCCTGGATCAATCGCTACGGGGCAAGAACACTTCCGCCAACATGCAGCGAACGCTGCCGCCGGCACAGTCTTCTATATATGGGACCGGCACTGCAAGAGGCTCAAGGTATTTATTAATAATCTCAAGCTGATCGGCTCGCAAGCTGGCGTGGGCCCGCCCTGACATCACCAGTCTGCCCTTCCCGCCCCGCCCGATTACCTCGAGCATGTTACCGGCAAAGGCTTCCATTTGTGCCAGGCTAATCAGCAGCAGTTCGTGACCGGTGTCGGTAAGACGCTGCAGCACCGCCGCACGCACCGTTTGATCCTTGATGGAGTCCGCACAGATTACCGCGAGACCCGTACCAATGCAGAGCATGACGTTGCTGTGATAAATCGCGCTGCCCCGGGCATCCACGGCTTCGAACAACACCATCTCGTAGCCCATGCGTTGGGCAAAGTCCCCCGCTGCCTGCAAATGCGTGCGCGGCGACAAGCAGGCGTAGGCCAGGCGATTCACCCGGTCGAACACCATACTGCCTGTGCCCTCCAGGAACTGCTCCCGGGACTCATGATCACTCAGGTCCAGGATTTCCCGGATATCAAACCCCAGGTCCTCGTGGAGATACTCCAGCACGTCGGGGCGCCTTTCCAGGCGTCGGCTGGGCGCAAGCATGGGATACAGGACGACCCGGCCGTCGGCATGGAAACTCACCCAGTTATTGGGGAAGATCGCATCGGGCTTTACCGGCGTATCCGTGTCCTCGATAACCAGGACTTCCACCCCGGCGCCCTCCAGGGCGGACACCAGCCCATTGAACTCGGCGACCGCACGGCCATTGTCCGCCGCATCTTTCCCGTGCTTGACCTGGAAGGCATTGGAACCGGCCGTCTCAGGGTTGGACAGGAAATGACGCGGGCGAACCATCAGGACTGTGGAAGTGCTTTGAGGCATGTCGGTCTCTCTTCCCCGGGTATCAGGCTTCCCTGACCGGAATCTTGCCAATCTTCATACGCCACTCTGCAGGTCCGGTCTGGTGTACGGAGCTACCCGCCGAATCCACCGCTACCGTCACCGGCATATCCTTGACCTCAAACTCGTGGATCGCCTCCATCCCAAGTTCCTTGAATGCCACTACCCTGGCAGACTTGATGGCCTTGGATACCAGGTAGGCCGCGCCGCCCACTGCCATCAGGTAAACCGCCTTGTGCTTCTTGATGGCCTCAATGGCGATGGGACCACGCTCCGCCTTGCCCACCATTCCGATCAAGCCGGTCTGCGCCAGCATCATCTCGGTGAACTTGTCCATGCGGGTCGAGGTGGTGGGACCTGCAGGACCCACGACCTCGTCACGCACCGGATCCACCGGGCCAACGTAATAGATAAAGCGGTTGGTGAAATCCACCCCTTCGGGCAGGGGCTCGCCACGGGCAAACATATCTGCAATGCGCTTGTGAGCGGCATCCCGGCCGGTCAGGAGCTTGCCGGAGAGCAAAATTCGCTCGCCGGGTTTCCAGCTGGCGACATCTTCGCGAGTCACCTCATCCAGGTTCACACGGCGGGTATCGGCACTCACCGACCAGGTAATCTTGGGCCAGTCTTCAAGACTGGGCGCTTCCAGCTGAGCCGGTCCGTGACCATTCAGCATGAAGTGGGCATGCCGGGTCGCCGCACAGTTCGGAATCATGGCCACCGGCAAAGAGGCTGCATGGGTTGGGTAGTCCTTGACCTTCACGTCCAGAACCGTGGTCAGACCACCAAGACCCTGGGCACCGATGCCCAGCGCATTCACCTTTTCATATAACTCGAGACGCAGTTCCTCAGCACGATTGGAGGGACCTCGCTCAGCCAGTTCATGGATATCCACGTGATCCATCAGGGACTCTTTGGCCAGCAACATGGCTTTCTCAGCCGTGCCGCCGATGCCAATCCCCAGCATTCCCGGCGGGCACCAGCCGGCCCCCATCTTGGGAACTGTTTCCAGCACCCAGTCGACCACGCTGTCACTGGGGTTCAGCATGACAAATTTCGCCTTGTTTTCGGAACCGCCACCCTTGGCCGCAATCCGCACGTCCACCGTGTCGCCCGGAACCAGTTCCACATGCACGATGGCAGGAGTGTTGTCCCGGGTATTCTGGCGCTTGCCGGCCGGATCTGAGAGCACCGAGGCCCGCAAGGTGTTGCCCTTGTCCGTGTAGGCACGACGCACACCCTCGTCCACCAACTGCTGGACACTGCGCTTGGTCTCAAAGGTCACATTCTGGCCAACCTTGAGGAAGACCACGCAAATACCGGTATCCTGGCACATTGGCCTTTGTCCCTCTGCGGACATACGGGAATTCACCAGGATCTGGGCCATGGCATCCTTGGCCGCCGGTGATTTCTCCCGCTCATAGGCCTTGGAAAGGGCCTCGATGAAGTCAACCGGGTGGTAATAGGAGATGAACTGAAAGCCTTCGGCAATGCTCTGGATAAAGTCTTCTTCGCGTATGACCGTCATGATATTGCAGTCCTTGTAGCAAGGTTTTCGGACAGGATGAGGAATTGTACATCGCGAATCATCAGGATGCCCTCGAGGTTTTCCGAAGGTCGCTACTCACGAATCCACCTGGCTTCGGAGGGGCGGTTAATGACTCTCAAAAGCCCCGGGGAGCCCCAGAATGGACGCGAATTAGCAGGCATCCTGGAGGGCGTGCCTGAGAAAATCACTATATCGATTGAAATTTCGGGGGCCAGGCAAGCGATCCTTCCCCCGGGGAAGGCTTTTCAGAATACAGGGTCCGGGGCCCCCTGACCCCGGGCCTGCAGCCTAATTCAGTGTTTCGTCTACCAGGGTTATCGTATACGGAGCCTGTTCGGTGGCGCTAGCCTGGGCGATAAGAATAGTCAAATTGTCACCGCCATTTAGCTGAACAAGAATTGGCTCAACCAGGTTTGCCTCCCCTGTAGGCCCGAGTTCCGGGCGAGTGGTGATACTCAGGTAATATTCTCCAGGTTCCCCCGCGTAAAGATTGGATGTGGCCCCGTAGGCGAGATTCCTGATAATTCCGGCGGAATATGCCGGCGGCATCGTCACAGGCAGTTCTTCACTCAGATACACATTCAGGATTTCACTGGTATAGATGCCGTGGATCGCCCGAATTCTGGATTCGGTCGACACACTTCTACGGTCATCGGATCCAAGCACACCGATCATTCCATCCGGCGAGGAACCCGTAACAAAGGTGTACTCTTTACCCGCTTCCACAGAACCCTCGAATTCCAGTAAGGACGTGGAGACATCACCCGCAGGCGTGACGAGGAAATTCAGGTCTCCGCCTTCCAGGACAACAAAATCATCCAGGCTCCCGTAGTCCAGAGCGAGAGCTATCGGAGTCTGGGCAGGACCTGCCAGGATATCCAGCGGCCCCTCGACGGCATTAATGTTCAAACCGCGAACCCGGCCTCCGTAGGTCGCGTCTCCCGTAACGGCACTGTCCTGTCCAAGGGTTCTGATCATGGTCAACGAAGCACTTGAGTTGCTGGCATTGTCGACCAGGATCATCTGCCTCTCGGCATCTCCGCTTAAGTTAGCCGTGCCAGAGTCAAACACGACATCGGTCGTGCCGGAATTTGTAACCCGGATCTGGTACTCCCCGGGAGTGATTCCCAGGGACCCGGAAGACTCCCCAAATGAAAGGGTGGTATAGGCAGTGATACCGATAAGGTCCACGCCCGGGTCAGTCAGAAAAATATCCAGCGGCCCAAGATCCAGCGAGGCGTGAATGAATTCCAGGTAGCCACCCGTCACCGGCTTCACTCGCCTGGGATTGCTGGTAATAAATGTAGTCGGATTGGCCAGCGTGCCGGCAGTAATCACCGTGTATTCGACATTTCCTGAGAATTCATAGTCCGGAATGGTTTCTATGATTATTGATTCCCCGGCAGGGGTGAAGGCCTTGATTTCGATAGTGGCTATGTCAGTGGACCCGCCCTTGGAGACCGGGATTGCCATTCGAGTTGCCTTCAAGTAATCCACTGCAGAGTGCAAGGGCAACTCGCTCACATTCATCTGGATAAGAGGCCCATCAACCAACGCATGCACCGCTCGAACATAGTATGCAGTCACTTCATTGTCGGAGCTGCCGCATGAGGCCAGCAGAACAACTATGGCCAGGATGCCAGGGCGAAGGAAAGACAGGTACCGCATAGACATTATCTCGATAATCGTAAACCGTCTATTGTACTCAAGTTCGAGCACAAGGTGATTGATATCAGCCCGACGCATGAAAACCCCCAAAAAAAAGCCCCGCCAGGTGGCGGGGCTTTCTCAGGCTTTGGTCAGACCCCCTGAGCGGGAATTTTGACCTGCATGTGCTTGAATTCCAGTGAAAATCCTAGAATTCGTACCGCAGACGCATGTAGTAGTAGGCACCGTTGAAGCCGAAGGGGCTGTACTGGCTGTACGCATTACCCACGCCGGAAGCAGCACCGGGGTTGTCCTGGGGATAAGTATCCAGCAGGTTCTGGGCGCCAACCATAAGTCTCAGGCTGTCGTTCCACTGGTAAGCAACTTCCGTATCCACGATGTAGTCACCATCGTAACTCAGACCGTCTTCCGAATCGTACCAGCTATCGAAGTAGCTAAGACGAGCCAGGATGGTCCAGTCAGAGATGGAATGGTTGGCAGTGAAGTTCCAGCGCGTCTCAGGCACACCTTCCTCAATCTGCTTGATACGGGTTTCATCAACCGTGGATCCGGCCCGGGTCACCTCGGTGGAGGTGGTGTTGAAGGCCAGGGTCAGGTTGGTGCTACCGGCGCTCTCCCAATCCAGCGGATAGGTTGCCACCACGTCGATACCCTTGGTCTCGGTATCGAAGTCGTTGGTAAAGAAGCGGAAGTTGTCGATACTCGCCGCACTGGTAATACCCTCAGCAATCAACCTTTCCTTATCTTCATCGCTCAATACATAGTTCTGCGAGAGATTCAGCCTGTCGGTCACTTCAATATTGAAGTAATCGACGGTTACGTCCAGGCCGCCCAAGTTGAAGAACACACCGGCAGTCAGGTTGGTGGAATCTTCAGGCGCCAGGGCCTTGCCGCCCTCGGTAGCAGCAATTGCTGAGGTCGAGGGAATGGTGCCGTTATTGATCAGCTCGTTTGCCGCAGTGTCAAACTCGGTTGACACGTTGTAGGCATTGGACTGACCCGGAGTTGGCGCCTTGAAGCCGGTGCTGGCCGTGGCCCGGAAACCCAGGTTGTCGGTCATACGGAAGTTAGCCGCAATTTTGCCATTGGTGGTAGTGCCAAAGTCCGAGTAGTCCTCGTAACGGATAGCAGCCGCCAGCAACAGTCTTTCGGTAGCCTCGTACTCAGCATCGAAATACATGCCCACATTACGACGATCGAAGGTTCCGCCGGCCAGGTTGCTAAAGCCCGGGAAACCGTTAGAGGCTACGCTGAAGCCCTGGGGCGCCAGTGGACCGATCTCGAAGGATTCCTGCTGTCCCACACGTACGGTGAACTCTTCCAGGCGATGCTCAGCACCGAAGGCCAGGTTCAAATTGTCGGTAGGGCTGTAGCCGAAGTCCAGGTTGAAGTTGCGTTCGAACTGGGTATAGGCGCCCGGATCAAAAGCCGTAGGAGTGGCTGGTCCCAAAGAGGCATTAACGGTGTTGCGGATGAAGAAACTCACTTCATTCTGGCCGAGACTGGCGCTCACATCGTAACGCAGGCCATTGTCCATTTCTCCACGGATACCCGCAGCCAGGGACGTGTCGCTCACATCACCACCGAAGCGGGGGGTGAAGCCACCCGGGAACAATTCCTGGAAGCTGAAGCAGTTGGGATCGGCAAACACCTGGGCCAGGGCCACAGGATCAGGCACATTGTCGGTAATAGCTACCGTCGGGCAATTACCGGTTCCGTCAGCGGTCAGGTCACCGATCAACAGGGACTCACCGCCGTCGGCGCTGAATACACCGCTACGGGTGTTGGGATTACGGAAGAAGAAACCGCCATCCACGTGCTTCTTGGAGTAGTTGCCATGGGCGTAGAATTCCTTGTCATCATCAAGGTTCAAACCCATGTTCAACCAGATCTTCATGTCGTCGGTGATCTCGGGCGAACCCCAGATCTGGGCCGGATTGGCAACAGCGGTGTTACCGGCAGCAATCAGGCCAGCAGCATCATCACGCTGCACGCTGCGATCGGTGGCATCGGTAGTGCCGTATTCAAAACTGGCGTTGACAAAACCGTTGCTGGAGAACGGCAGACCAATGTTTCCGGCAACCGTCGTCTGGGCGCCATCACCCTCGGAGTACTCGCCGTACTTCACTTCCATGGATCCGCCTTCGTCATCATCCTTGAGGATGAAGTTCATCACGCCGGCGATGGCATCGGAGCCGTACTGTGCAGCGGCGCCGTCACGCAGGTCTTCCACGCGCTTCAGTGCAATGGCAGGAATCATGGAAATGTCCGGACCCTGGGCACCGTTGGAAATACCGTTACCCAACCAGTAAATAACGGCAGCGCGATGACGGCGCTTGCCGTTAATAAGGACCAGGGTGTGATCAGGAGCCAGGCCACGCAGGTTTGCCGGGCGCACGATGGTGGCGGCGTCACTGATGGGCTGGGTGTTTACATTATATGATGGGACGATCGTACGCAGCAGGTTGCTCAGATCAGTGTCGCCCTGGTCAGCGAAATAATCGCCACTCAGAACGTCCACGGGTGCCGGAGAATCTTCTACTGAACGGGCGCGGGCACGGGTACCCGTGCTAATGATCTCTTCGATTTCCATAGTGTCAGCGGCTGCCTCGTCCTGGGCATTCGCGACCTGTGAGAAACCGACAAAGAAAGGCGCTTGAAGGCCGAGTAATACAGCCAGGCGCAACTTGGTCGATGGTTTCATGGATTTCCCCCTAATAAAACCTTGTTTAAAAATGCGTGGGCCTGAAGTAGCTAGATCGCTTTGGGGGGGTTTAAAACAAGAATTTGAGACACACCCCGCGAGTTCATTGAAACTCAGACTCATTCGAAAGTAGCAACTACGCAACAGGGTTGCAAGCTTTTCCTGATTGGGCTCGATCGGTGGCCGGGGTTTGAAACGCGATCATTTCCTGACTAATCC
>Ga0316188_10001640_pt1 | contig 10644 bp, 11 predicted proteins | sample Phiworburrow1_MG_FD_204933 | JGI IMG/M metagenome (GOLD analysis project Ga0316188, IMG submission 204933) | Coastal sediment microbial communities from Maine, United States - Phippsburg worm burrow 1 | ecosystem: Environmental > Aquatic > Marine > Coastal > Sediment | place: USA: Maine... | reverse complement strand
TCGGTCGTGCCGCGTTCCATCGCGATCAACAGCGGCAGCGTCGGTTTGCCTTCGCGCAGGTCGTCACCGACGTTCTTGCCCAGCGCGTGCGGGTCGCCCTCGTAGTCGAGCAGGTCGTCGATCAACTGGAAGGCGGTGCCCAGCGAGCGCCCGTAGTCGGCGCAGCGCTCCTCGACATCCGGCGGCACCTCGGCAAGCACAGCGCCGAGCCGCGCACTGGCTTCGAACAGCTTGGCTGTCTTGAAGCGGATGACGCGCAGGTAGTCGTCCACGGCCAGATCGGCGTCATGGATGTTCATCAACTGCAGCACTTCGCCTTCGGCAATGACGTTGGTGGCGTCGGCCAGCACCTCGAGCACGCGCATGCGGTTGACCGATACCATCATCTGGAACGCGCGTGAATACAAGAAGTCGCCCACCAGCACACTGGCCGCGTTGCCGAACATCGCATTGGCCGTCTGGCGTCCGCGCCTGAGCGAGGATTCGTCCACCACGTCGTCGTGTAGCAGGGTCGCGGTATGGATGAACTCGACAATCGCAGCCAGTTCATAGCGCTCTTGCCCTTCGAAGCCCAGAGCCTGCGCGAACAACAGCACCAGCCTTGGCCGGATGCGCTTGCCGCCAGCGCCGATGATGTAGTTGGCGATCTGATCGATCAGCGCCACCTGCGATGACAGCCGCTCGCGAATCGTCGCATCGACCATCGACATCGCAGCCGCCATGGGGTCGATGCGAAGTGCAGGGTTGGCTTGGGCTTCGATCACGGCAGCAGCAGGGTAGGACGGCGATTATATGAACGCGGGCCTGTGCCGCGGCCTGCCCAGGGAGGTGACGCAAGGGGGCAAGGCGGCCCCAGCGGGCCATCCAGCACGCGCTGGAAGGGAAGGCTCTCGAATAGGCCAGCCCGTGCTACAATATTCGGTTCTTCGCCATGGCCCGCCCTTGTGAGCACGCAGATGAGAAAACTGCGCACGGCGGAAGGCGCTGGCGTCGATCTCAACGAAAGGGCAGATATGTACGCGGTCATAAAAACCGGCGGCAAACAATACAAGGTTGCAGCCGGCGAAAATATCAAGGTAGAACAGATCGCTGCGGACGTAGGCCAGGAAATCGTCATCGATCAGGTCTTGGCCGTCGGCAGCGGCAGCGACCTGAAGGTTGGCGCACCCTGGGTGTCCGGGGCGAGCGTAAAGGCCACTGTGGTGGGCCACGGCAAGCACGACAAGGTGCGCATCTTCAAGATGCGTCGTCGCAAGCACTACCAGAAGCACGGCGGCCACCGCCAGACCTACACCGAGCTGCAGATCAGCGCGGTCAACGCCTGAGCCTTGCGGCTCGCACCTCGGGAGTACTGATCCATGGCACAGAAAAAAGGCGGCGGCTCCACCCGCAACGGCCGCGATTCCAAACCCAAGATGCTCGGCGTCAAGGTCTATGGCGGCCAGAGCATCACCGCCGGCGCGATCATCGTGCGCCAGCGTGGCACCAAGTTCCACGCCGGTACGAACGTCGGTATGGGGCGCGACCACACGTTGTTTGCGCTGGTCGATGGCACGGTGTCCTTCGACGTCAAGGGCGCGCTGAACAAGCAGACGGTGTTCGTCAGCCCGCGCTGAAGCCGCTCCACCTGCTTGCGCGAAGCCCCGGCAAGCCGGGGCTTCGTCGTTCCGGGCCCTGGCGTTCGAGACCTCCTGCCAACTGACCCGAGCATCCCGATATGAAATTCGTCGACGAAGCCACCATCGACGTCGCTGCGGGCGACGGCGGGGCGGGCTGCGCCAGCTTCCGGCGCGAGAAGTTCATCCCCTTCGGGGGGCCGGATGGCGGCGACGGTGGACGCGGCGGCAGCATCCGTGCGGTGGCCGACCGCAACCTCAACACTCTGATCGACTATCGCTACGCTCGCCGCCATGTGGCGCGCAACGGGGAAAGCGGCCGCGGCTCCGACCAATACGGTGCCGCGGGCGCCGACATCTTGCTGCGCATGCCGGTGGGTACGGTCATCACCGACGCCGACAGCGGCGAGCTGATTGCCGAACTGCTCGATCCCGACCAGCCGGTGCTGCTCTGCAAGGGCGGCGACGGCGGATTCGGCAACCTGCATTACAAGACCAGCACCAACCGCGCGCCACGACAGAAGACACCCGGCTGGCCTGGCGAACAGAAGAAGCTGCGGCTGGAACTTCGCGTGCTGGCGGACGTCGGGCTGCTGGGTATGCCCAACGCGGGCAAGTCCACGCTGATCGCCGCCATTTCCAACGCCCGGCCGAAGATCGCCGACTACCCATTCACGACGCTGCATCCGAACCTGGGCGTGGTGCGGGTGGCTCCCGAAAAGAGCTTCGTGGTGGCCGACATCCCGGGCTTGATCGAAGGCGCGTCCGAAGGAGCCGGCCTGGGGCACCGCTTCCTGCGACACCTTCAGCGCACACGCCTGTTGCTGCACATCGTCGATCTGGCCCCGTTCGACGATGGCGTCGACCCGGTGAAGAACGCGCGTGCGATCGTTGCCGAACTTAAGAAGTACGACCCTGCATTACATGCCAAGCCGCGCTGGCTGGTGCTGAACAAGATCGACATGATCCCGGTTGAGGAGCGCGAGCAACGAGTCAAGGACTTCGTGCGCCGCCTGCGCTGGAAGGCGCCGGTGTTCCAGATCTCTGCGCTGGCCCGGGAGGGCCTGCAGCCGCTAGTGCATCGAATCTATGAGCACGTGTCGCATTACCAGCGGCCGCTGCCACCGCCCGATCCGCGTTTTGTCTCGGATACCGGCGACGGAGACAGTCGTGGCTGAGCCGCTGCGCCAAGCGCGCCGATTGGTCGTCAAGGTCGGCTCCGGGCTGGTAACCGACGAAGGGCGGGGCATCGATGCCAAAGCCATCGGCACCTGGTGTAGTCAGCTCGCCGCGCTGGCACAGCAGGGGCGCGAAGTGGTGATGGTGTCCAGCGGCGCGATCGCCGAAGGCATGCAGCGCCTGGGCTGGAAGACCCGGCCGAAGGAACTGCACGAGCTGCAGGCTGCGGCCGCCGTCGGCCAGATGGGCCTGGTGCGCATGTACGAGACGCAGTTGCACGAGTACGGCCTGCGTAGCGCCCAGGTGCTTCTGACGCATGCTGACCTGGCCCACCGCGAGCGATACCTGAACGCCCGTTCGACCTTGTTGACGCTGCTCGGGCTGAAGGTCATCCCCGTCATCAACGAGAACGACACCGTCGTCAACGACGAGATCAAGTTCGGCGACAACGACACGCTGGCCGCGCTGGTGGCCAACCTGATCGAGGCCGATGCACTGGTCATCTTGACCGACCAGCGCGGATTGTTTTCGGGTGACCCGCGCAAGGACCCGCAGGCGCGCTTCATCCACGAGGCGATTGCCGGCGATCCGGCGCTGGAAGCGATGGCAGGCGGTGCCGGCTCGTCGATAGGCCGCGGTGGCATGCTGACCAAGGTGCTGGCAGCCAAGCGCGCGGCGGGCAGCGGCGCTGATACCGTCATCGCCTGGGGCCGCGAGCCCGACGTGCTGTTGCGCCTGGCCGCCGGCGAGTCGATCGGCACCGCATTGCTTGCCGATACGCCGAAGCTCACCGCGCGCAAGCAGTGGATGGTCGATCAGCTGCAGTTGCGCGGTGCGGTGGTGGTGGACGCGGGCGCGGTCGTGAAACTGCGCAGTGAAGGCAAGAGCCTACTGCCCGTGGGCGTGGTCGAGGTGCATGGCGACTTCCGGCGCGGCGACGTGATCGCCGTGCGCGACGTCAACGGAAAGGAACTGGCACGCGGCCTGGCCAACTACTCAAGCACCGAGTCACGCCTGATCGCACGCAAGCCTTCGACACAGATCGAAGCGGCGCTGGGCTTCATCAACGAGCCAGAACTCATCCACCGCACGAACCTCGTGCTGACCTGAATCCGCGTTCAGGCGTCCTTGCCCCCGGGGTGCGGCACAGGCGGCTCCGACGGCGCGCCGGCCGTTTCGCCGGTGGAGGCTTGGGGCAGGGCAGTGCCGATGCCGTCCTCGTGCCGGTGCGAACGCATGCCCGCACGAAGATAGCGATTGGGGTGGTGCACACGCGGCAGGAAGCGCGACAACTCGGTCAGCGCCATCTCGTAGACGTTGCGCTTGAACTCGATCACCACGTCCAGCGGCACCCAGTATTCGTTCCAGCGCCAGGCGTCGAACTCCGGGTGGTCGGTCGCGCGCAGGTTCATGTCGCTGTCGCGGCCGATCAGCCGCAGCAGAAACCAGATCTGCTTTTGGCCGCGGTAGTGGCCGCGAGAATCCCTGCGGATGAAATGGTCAGGGACCTCGTAGCGCAGCCAGTCGCGGGTCCGCGCGATCACCTGCACATGCTCGGGCCGAAGACCGACCTCTTCGTGCAGTTCTCGGAACATTGCCTGTTCCGGCGTTTCGCCATGCTTGATGCCGCCCTGGGGGAACTGCCACGAATGGGTACGAAGGCGTTTGCCCCAGAAAACCTGGTTGCGCGCATTGAGCAGGATGACGCCGACGTTAGGCCTGAAGCCATCACGGTCGAGCATAATCGAACCCCGATTTCTTGATTGAAATCATTATTGCATCGACACCGCTCTCGAGGCGAGTCATGCTTTCCCGCAGTCGGCCCTTGCCGTGGTCGCGCGATGCCCGAAGCGCCCTCGCAGGCGCAGCCTGACCGATGAAAGCCAGCCAGTTCTTCGTCTCCACCCTGAAGGAAGCGCCCGCCGATGCCGAGGTAATCAGCCACCAGTTGATGCAACGCGCGGGATTCATCAAGCGCCTGGGCGCCGGCATCTACAGCTACATGCCGATGGGCCTGCGCGTGATCCGCAAGGTCGAGGCCATCATCCGCGAGGAGATGAACCGCGCCGGCGCCGTTGAACTGCTGATGCCGGTGGTTCAGCCGGCTGAGCTGTGGCAGGAGTCGGGCCGCTTCCAGGCCTACGGGCCGGAACTGCTGCGCGTGAAGGACCGGCACGAGCGCGACTTCATCATCCAACCGACCAGCGAAGAGGTCATCACCGACATCGCGCGGCAGGAACTGCGAAGTTACAAGCAGCTGCCGAAGAACTTTTATCACATCCAGACCAAGTTCCGCGACGAGCGCCGGCCGCGCTTCGGCATCATGCGGGGTCGGGAATTCACGATGAAGGACGCCTACTCATTCGACCGCGACCGCGAGGCGGCGCTGCGCAGCTACGACACGATGTACCAGGCCTATTGCCGCATCTTCGACCGCTTCGGCCTGCAGTACCGCGCCGTCGCGGCGGACACCGGCGCCATCGGCGGCGATGCCTCGCACGAGTTCCAGGTCATCGCCGACACCGGCGAGGACGCCATCGTCTACAACCCCGACAGCGACTACGCCGCCAACATCGAGCTGGCCGAAGCGCTGCCGCTGATCAAGCAGCGCGCTGCACCGGCGCAGGCAATGGCCAAGACACCGACGCCCGGTAAGGCCACCTGCGAGGAAGTGGCCGAGCTGCTCGGCGTGCCGCTGGCCAGCACCGTCAAATCGCTGGTGCTGGCCACTGACGACACGTCACCCGAAGGCGACCTGAAAGATACGACCTTGTGGTTGCTGCTGGTGCGCGGTGACCATAGCCTGAACGAAGTCAAGGCCGGAAAACTTCCGGGCCTGAAAGGCGGCTTCCGTTTTGCCACTGCCGCCGAGATCGACGCACACTTCGGCTGCAAACCCGGCTACCTCGGGCCGATCGGCACGCGGGCGCCGGTCAAGGTGGTGGCCGACCGCACGGTGTCGGCAATGCACGACTTCGTCTGCGGCGCCAATGCCGAGGACTTCCACTACACCGGGGCCAACTGGGGCCGCGACCTGCCCGAGCCCGATCTCGTCGCCGACATCCGCAACGTCGTTGCCGGCGATCCGTCACCCGACGGCAAGGGCGTGCTGTCGATCCAGCGCGGCATCGAGGTCGGTCATGTGTTCTACCTCGGCACCAAGTACAGCAAGGCGATGAACGCGACCTACCTGGACGATGCTGGCAAGCCGCAACTGATGGAGATGGGCTGCTACGGCATCGGCGTGACGCGCATCCTGGGCGCGGCCATCGAGCAGAACCACGACGCACGCGGCATCGTCTGGCCGCAGGCGATCGCGCCGTTCACGGTGGTGCTCTGCCCGATCGGCTACGAGCGCAACGCCGAAGTGCGTGCCGCGGCCGAGCGCCTGCACGATGAGCTTGCCGCGACCGGCATGGACGTGCTACTAGACGACCGCGGCGAACGCCCCGGCGCGATGTTCGCCGACTGGGAGCTGATCGGAGTGCCGATGCGGGTGGTGATCTCCGAGCGCGGGCTGAAGGACGGCAAGCTCGAGGTGCAGGGTCGGCGCGACGCGCAGCCGACGGTCGTGCCGCTGGCTGAGGTGACTGCGATGCTGCGGCAGCGGCTGGCGGCATGACCGCTGCCGGCGCGCTCGGCCGAAGGCGGCGTTCGCTGGTGGCCGCCCTGCTGCTCGGCCTGTGCCTGGCCGGCGGCGCACTCGCTGGTTCGCAGCGTGAAGAACCGCTGGCTGACAAGGTGCGCACCGCGCTCGCCGCTGCAGTGGGCGACATCGCACCGCCGCGCGCCAGCTTCGCCGACATCGACGACCGCCTGGCCTATCTGCGCTGGCTCGGCGCGATGAGCGATCGGCTGAAGAGGCGCAAGGCCGAACACGGGGTGCGCGTCGAATTCCTCGAGGCGGTGTGGTACGAAAGCAAGCGTGCAGGGCTCGAGCCGGCGCTGGTTCTGGGCTTGATCCAGGTGGAGAGCGGCTTCAAGAAGTACGCCATCAGTACTGCCGGGGCGCGTGGCTATATGCAGGTGATGCCCTTCTGGACACGCAGCATCGGTGACGGCGACGCCGCCACCTTGTTCCACATGCAGACCAACCTGCGTTTCGGCTGCGTCATCCTGCGCCATTACCTAGACATCGAGAAGGGCGACCTGTTCATGGCGCTGGGCCGCTACAACGGAAGCCGCGGCCGTTCCGAATACCCGAACGCCGTGCTTGCCAACCGCAAGCACTGGCTCTACGACGAGCCCGCGCCAGCGGCTTCGGCGCTGGCGGGCAACAACCGCTCAGGCGGCTGAAGACGCGCGCAGACCCTCCCAGCGTTGCGGCGCCGCGCCCGGCATGCGCAGCAGCTGCAGCACCCGCTCCACCGTTTCGGCGACCATCTCGTCGATGTTCTTCGGCCGGTGATAGAAGGCTGGCAGCGGCGGAAAGATGATGCCCCCCATCTCTGTCACGGCCGTCATGTTGCGCAGGTGGGCAAGGTTGAAGGGAGTTTCGCGCACCATAAGAAGCAGCGGCCGGCGCTCCTTCAGCATCACGTCCGCGGCGCGTGTCAGCAGGTTGTCGGACAGGCCGTGCGCCACGGCGCCGAGCGTCTTCATCGAGCAAGGCGCGATGGCCATCGCCGACGCGTCGAAGCTGCCGCTGGCCAGGCATGCGCCGACGTCGCCAGGCGCGTAGCTGTGGTCGGCCAGTGCCTCGATCGCACGGCGTTCCAGACCCAGCTCGTGATGCACGTTGAGCACGCCCGCCGGCGTGACCACCAGATGCGTCTGGACCCCCAGCGCACGCGCGCGCTGCAGCAGTCTCAGCCCGTAGGTCGCGCCCGTGGCGCCGGTGATGCCGACGACCAGGCGCGACGGCATGTCAATTGGCCGCACCCAGCATCTGCTGCAGCTCGCCCGACTGGTACATCTCGGTCATGATGTCCGAGCCACCAACGAACTCGCCATCGACATAGAGTTGGGGGATCGTTGGCCAGTTGGCGTATTGCTTGATGCCCTGACGGATCTCGTCGTCTTCGAGCACGTTCACGGTCTGCAGTTCGCGCACGCCGCAGGCGTTAAGTATCTGCATCGCGCGGCCGGAAAAGCCGCACATCGGAAACTGCGCGGTGCCCTTCATGAAGAGCACCACCCGGTTGCTCTTGACCAATTGGTCGATGCGTTGTTGCGAGTCACTCATCAGAGAGTCCTTGCCCGGCAGGGGCCGTTGAAGTTCAGTCCGCCTTTATAAGGCAAAGACTAGGCCTGCCGCGCCGCACCAGTGCGAAGACCCCCGCAGCGATCGGGCTGGGCGCGCTAAGGGCCTGCTCGCCGAGGCGCTCAGAACGCGTAGTTGACGCCCAGCTGTACCATCGGTGCCATGCGCAGCTCGCGCAGTAGTTCGTCCACGCCTTGATTGCCCGAAAGCACGCGCCCCACGCCCCACGCGCTGCCCGGGCTTTGCACGACCAGGCCGACGTCGGCCCAGAAGCCCCAGCCGCTCTTCAGCGACAGGCCGCTGTAGCCGATGCCGACATAGGGCATCGTGTTGATGGCATAGCCCTGCGCATCGCCGAGCAGCAACCCGGCCGGGCGGCCAGGCGCCAAGCTGGAGCGCGAAGACATCGCCACGTCGGCCAGCGAGATGCCACCCTCGCGGATCAGCAAGGCGCTGCTGGCACGAAAACCGCTGCGCGCCAGCCCATCGTCGGGACGCGCCGCCGAGAAATAGTAGTCGCCGGTCACCGATCCGGCCCGGGGCTGCCAAAGCGACTGTGCGGGCCAAGCCGCTTCGCCGAGGCGCAAGGCCGGCGCCGCCAGCGGTTGGGCATGCAAGCGCAGCCGCGTCTCGCTGCCGAACCAGTAGCCGCCGGCGGCATCGACCTTGAGGCCTTCGGCCAGGCTCGTGCCGGCCGCCAGGGCCAGCCCCATCGAGGCAACACAATGCAGCAGTCGCATGGTCGGTTCCTTCGCGGGTGGCGCAGGGTCACACCTGCAGTTAGAGTCATCCTAATGGCTCGGGGCCTGCTGTGCCAGCCAAGATGTTTCCGGGCGCGACCGTCGGCCTTCGCTTGTGACAAACGGGCGGGTTCTGTGGCGCTGGCGCGTCAGCGGACAGGCAGTCGGCCGCCGGTGCAGCGTGGCCGGCCGGCCAGGTCGCGGCGCGTTTGCCGCTGCGTGAAGCCCGCAAGTGCCAGGCGCTGCTGTACCGACTGTGCCTGCTCGTGGCCGTGTTCCAGCAGCAGCCAGCCGCCGCCCAGCAGGCATGCCGGCGCGGCCCGGACGATGCGCTCGATCGCTCCCAGCCCGTCGCCGCCGGGCGTCAGCGCCTGCTGTGGCTCGTGGCGCAGCGCGGCCAGATGCGGGTCGCCGGCCGCGATGTATGGTGGGTTGCTCACCAGCAGGTGAAAGCGCCGGCCGGCCAGCGGCCGCAACCAGTCGCCCTGGCAGAACTCGATCTCAAGTTCCAGGGCCGCGGCATTGGCGCGGGCCACTTCCAAGGCGGCGGAGTCGTTGTCCACTGCACACACGCTGGCGCGGGGATGGCCGTGCTTCAGGGCCAGCGCGATTGCGCCGCTGCCGGTGCCGAGGTCGGCCACCGCCGGTGCGGCTACGGTGGCGTGCTCGGCCGCCAGCAGCTCCAGCGCCCAGTCGACCAGCGTCTCGGTATCGGGGCGGGGCACCAGCACCGCTGGCGTGACTTGCAGCCGCAGGCCGTGAAACTCGCGTTCGCCTAGCAGATAGGCAAGGGGCTCGCCGTCGGCGCGGCGCCGGCAGGCTCGGGCGAAGGTCTCGGCCTGCGCCGGCGCCAGCGCGTCGTCGTCATGGGCCAGCAGCCACGCACGCGGCTGTGCCAACACATGCGCCAGCAGCATCTGCGCATCCAGCCGGTCCAGCCCGAGTGTGCGCGCCTGCATTAGCGCGGCACCCACACTCAGGCTCACCCGCCCGACTCCAACGCCGCTAGCTGTTCGGCAGCGCGCGCCGCGCGCAGCGCCGCGACCACGTCGTCGAGTTCGCCCTCCATCACTCGGTCCAGCTTATAAAGCGTCAGGTTGATGCGGTGATCGCTGAGCCGCCCTTGCGGGAAGTTGTAGGTGCGGATGCGATCGGAACGGTCGCCGCTGCCGATTAGGCCCTTGCGCGTGGCGGCTTCCCTGGCGGCGCGCTCGCTGCGATCCTTGTCGCGCAACCGCGCCGCCAGCACGGCCATCGCCTTGGCCTTGTTGCGATGCTGGCTGCGATCGTCCTGGCATTCGGCCACCAGCCCAGTCGGCAGGTGGGTGATGCGGATCGCGCTGTCGGTCTTGTTGACGTGCTGCCCGCCGGCGCCACTGGCGCGGAAAGTGTCGATGCGAAGCTCGGCCGGGTTCAGCGTCACCTCCTCGGCCTCGTCGGCCTCGGGCATCACCGCCACGGTGCAGGCGCTGGTGTGGATGCGCCCCTGCGATTCAGTGGCCGGCACGCGCTGCACGCGGTGCCCACCGGATTCGAAACGCAGCGCCTCGTAGACGCGATCGCCCTCGATGCGCAGCACCAGCTCCTTGTAGCCGCCGAGTTCGGCCGGGCTCTCGCTGATGACCTCCGTGCGCCAGCCGCGGCGCTCGCAATAGCGCAGGTACATGCGCGCCAGGTCGCCGGCGAACAGCGCGGATTCGTCGCCGCCCGCGCCAGCGCGAATTTCCAGGAACGCGTTGCGGTCGTCGTCGGGGTCGCGCGGCAGCAGCCCGGCCTGCAACTCGGCCTGCAGCCGCTCCAGGTCGGCGCTGGCGGCGGCGATCTCCTCGCCTGCCAACTCTGCCATCTCAGGGTCGGCCAGCATCTCCTGGCCGGCCTGCAGATCGCGCTCGCGCTGCTCGTACTG
>Ga0316188_10001639_pt1 | contig 10651 bp, 9 predicted proteins | sample Phiworburrow1_MG_FD_204933 | JGI IMG/M metagenome (GOLD analysis project Ga0316188, IMG submission 204933) | Coastal sediment microbial communities from Maine, United States - Phippsburg worm burrow 1 | ecosystem: Environmental > Aquatic > Marine > Coastal > Sediment | place: USA: Maine... | reverse complement strand
AAGACCGCGGTCGGGCGGGCCCGCAAGAGCGCCTCGAAGTCGGCTGCCGTGAAAGGCACAGGCACGGCTCGCAAGTCCACGCGCCGGTAGCCCCAAGACGTCGGCGTGATCCGCGGAGCGCATGCAGCGGGCCCTGATCGTCGTCGGCCTGGTCCTCCTGGTGACGGGCCTGGCCTGGCCTTGGCTGTCGAAGCTTCCCTTCGGACGGCTGCCGGGTGACATCAGCTTCGAGCGCGAGAATTTCTCGGTCTTCCTGCCGATCACGACGTCGATCGTCGTATCGATCGTGATCAGCCTGCTGGTCTGGCTGCTCCGGAAGTAGCGCAGTCGCCGCGCCGCTCCCGCCACGCGCTGCGGCGGCTCCGGTCGACCGCGCCTGCGTGCGACAATCCGCGGCTTCGCGCGGTCCTGCCGGCCACTTCATGCTTCTCTTTGCTTCGACGATCCTGCTTTCGGCGTTCCTGCTTTTCCTGGTCCAGCCGATCATCGCCAAGCAGATCCTGCCGTGGTTCGGCGGCTCCTCCGCCGTGTGGACAACCTGCCTGGTGTTCTTCCAGGTATTGCTGCTGCTGGGCTACGCCTATTCCCACCTGGTCACGAACCGCCTCGCGCCGAGGCAGCAGGCGCGACTGCACATCGCCCTGCTGCTGGCGAGCCTGGTCTTCCTGCCGATCATCCCCACCATCGGGCTGCCGTATTTCCTGCTGTCGACGACGGGACCCCTGCTGCAGAAATGGGTCGCTCCGCGCTTTCCGGAGAAGTCCGTCTACCGGCTCTTTGCGCTGTCCAATTTCGGCTCGCTGGCCGGGCTGCTGGCATTCCCCTTCGTCATCGAACCCTTCGCGACGTCGCGCACCCAGTCTCTCGCCTGGAGCGGCGCGTATGCCCTGTTCGCATTGGCGTGCGCGCTGTCCGCCTGGCGTGCCGCGCGCGGCGCGGGCGCTCCGAACATCGTCGATACGGGCGCTCCGCAGCCGGCTGCTCCGACCGCTGCCCCGCCGCGCCGGCGCGACTACGCGATGTGGATCGCGTTCTCGGCGCTGGGTTCCGCGCTGCTGCTAGCCTCGACCGGGCACATCACGCAGAACATCGCGTCGGTGCCGTTCCTGTGGGTGCTGCCGCTTTCGCTTTACCTGTTGACCTTCGTCCTGGCGTTCGAGGGCCGCGGCGGGCGTGGCTGGTACGAGCGCTGGATGCTGTTCGTCGCGCTGCTGTTCGTCGTCGGCATGGCCGCCGGCCTGTCGGCGGGGCGCGGCGTGCTCGACGTCGGCCTGGCCGTTCCGCTGTACACGGCAGGCATGTTCGTCGCGGTGTTCGTGTGCAATGGCGAACTCGCGCTGCGCAAGCCCGCCCCGCGGTACCTCACGCACTTCTACCTGACGATCTCGTTCGGCGGCGCGCTCGGCGGCCTGTTCGTCGGGCTCGTGGCGCCGCGCCTGTTTCCGGCCACGTACGAGCTGCCGCTCGCGCTGATGGCGCTCGCCGCGCTGGCGCTGGCCGTGGTGTGGAACAACCGGTTCCTGGTCGGCCCGGCCCTCGTCGCGAGCCTGGCGACGGCCTGGTACGGCGCGGAGTACTTCACGTTCCTGCGCGACGACGTCATCTACATGCACCGCAATTTCTACGGGACGCTGCGCGTGCGCGAGCAGGGTGCCGGCAACCAGCAGGTGCGGCGCCTGCTGCATGGCGTGATCCTGCACGGCGAGCAGCTGACGATCGCGCCCGACCGCCTCGAACCGGGCACCTACTACGCCCGCTCGTCCGGCGCAGGTCGCGCAATCGAGGCAAAGCAGGCCGCCGGCCCCGTGCGGCTCGGCGTCGTCGGCCTCGGCGTCGGGACCCTCTCGGCGTACGGCCGGGCCGGCGACTCGGTGCGCTTCTATGAACTCGATCCCGACGTGCTTGCCCTGGCGAAGGAGTACTTCTCGTACCTCGGTTCTTCGCCATCCCAGCTCGAGTTCGTGATCGGCGATGCACGCCTTTCGATGGAACGGGAACTGGCGCGCGGCGCGCCACAGCGCTACGACGTCCTCGCAATCGACGCATTCTCGAGCGATTCGATCCCGGCGCACCTGATCACGCGGGAAGCGATCGAGCTGTACATGCAGCACCTCGCTTCCGACGGCATCCTGGCAGTGCACGTGTCGAACCGGTTCCTGGACCTCAAGCCCGTGCTCGCCAACATCGCCCAGGTCTCCGGCCTGACGCTGCGCCTCGTCAGCGACAATCCACCCGCCAGCAGCTCGGCCTCGATCACGGAGTGGGTGCTGATTGCGCGCACGCCGGCGTCGCTCGACCATGAACTGCTTGCGGTCGCCGAGCCGATCGAACCGAACCCGGCGCTGTCGCTGTGGACCGATCAGTTCAACAACCTGCTCGACGTGCTGAAATCCCGGCCGATCGACGAGTTCCGCCGCCTGTTCGGCATGAGCTGAGCATGGCTGGCGCCTTCGTTCCGCCCGGCTCGTCGCCCCAGGCGCTACCTTTCCCTTGACCAGACTGCGAACACCACAATGACTGCCACGCGCACAACGCGCATCATCGTCAGAAACTCGAAGGTCCACGGACGCGGCGTCTATGCGGCCCGCAAGCTGAAAGCCGGCGAGCGCATCATCGAATACCGTGGGGAGCGGATCGGGTGGAAGGAGGCCGACCGGCGTCCGCCCTCCGACCCGGATGATCCGCATCACACGTTCTTCTTCTCCCTGTCGGACGGCAAGACGGTCATCGACGCCGCGTCCGGCGGCAATGCGGCGCGCTGGATCAATCACTCCTGCGACCCCAACTGCGAGACCGAGGAAACCGACGACGGCCGGGTGTTCATCCAGGCGATGCGGGACATCCGGCGCGGCGAGGAGCTGAACTACGACTACGGCCTGGTCATCGACGAGCGGATCACGCCGACGCTGAAGCGGAACTACGCCTGCCGGTGCGGCGCGGCCAACTGCCGTGGCACCATGCTCAACCTGAAGAAGAAGCGCAAGCCCCAGGAGAAGAAATGACAAATCTCATGTATTCGCTTTCCGCGCCGGTGTTCGTCCGCATGCTGGGCAACCTCTCCGGCGTGCTGGACAAGGCCGCCGCGCACGCCGCGGCGCGCAAGATCGATCCGGCGGTGCTGGTGAATGCCCGTCTCTTTCCGGACATGTTTCCGCTGTCCGCGCAGGTGCGCATCGCCGGTGACTTTGCCAAGGGCGCAGTGGCGCGGCTGAGCGGCGGCGAGCCTCCAAAGTTCGAGGACAACGAGGTCACTCTGGACGACCTGAAGGCGAGGATCGCGAAGACCATCGCTTACGTCGAGGGCTTCTCGCCGGAGCAGTTCAGCGGAGCCGAGACGCGCACCGTCACGATCAAGATGCGTGGCGAGGACAAGAGCTTCGACGGCCTGACTTACCTCGCGAACATCGTGCTGCCGAACTTCTTCTTCCACGTCACCACGGCCTATGACATCCTGCGGCACAACGGCGTCGAACTCGGGAAACGCGACTTCATCGGCCCGGTGTGATCCGCAACGGCTGTCGCGAGGCCGCTCGCCCCTGACCGACTGCGCATGCTCCGGCTGCTGACCCGCCCTCTCGCTCTGCTCGCGATCGCGCTCGGGCTGGGCGGTGCGTTCGCCGGCTGTACTTCGCTCGACGAATGGCAGCGCCAGGCCATATTCAACCCGGCCCGCGACAACCCGCGCTGGTTCTCGGAGCCGATCACCGGCACGGTGGAATACGACGTCGAGTTGTCCAACGGCCACCGTGTGCACATGTGGTACGTCGAGCAACCGGCCGCGGCGGCGACGGCCCCGACCGTGCTCTACCTGCATGGCGCCCGATGGAACATGAACGGCAGCGTGTTCCGGATCGCCCGCTGGCACGAACTCGGCTTCAATGTCGTCGCCGTCGACTACCGCGGGTTCGGCAAGAGCACCGAACTGCTTCCGTCCGAGGAGTCGGCAAGCGAGGACGCGCGCGTGGCGTTCGAGGAACTGAAGCGCCGTCAGCCCGATCCGACGCTGCGCTACATCTATGGGCACAGCCTCGGCGGTGCGCTGGCGATCGACCTGGCGGCGCGCGAACTGAACGATGACCCGGGCGCGGTCGCCGGGGTGATCATCGAGTCCACGTTCACCTCGATCCCGGATCTGGTCCGCGGCATGAAGTGGGGCTGGGTCCCGGGCATCGGGCTTGCGGTGACGCAGCCGTTCGATTCGATGGCCAAGATCGCCCAGGTCCGCGTGCCCCTGCTGGTGCTGCATGGCACCGCGGACGGCGTGGTGCCGCACGTGATGGCGGATGAACTGTACGCGGCCGCCGGCAGCAGCGAGAAGAAGCTGGTGAAGATCGAGGGCGGGACGCACTCCGGCTCGAGCCGCACCGGCGGCCCTGTCTACCGTGACGCCGTGCTGGATTTCGTGCGCCGCGTCGGCACCACGACGACGGTCGACAGCGCCCGGTAGTGCCGTCCCTCAGCGCCGCCGCGGGCGCTCCTTCAGGCCGGTCACCTGGCCGATCCTCCAGGGCCGCATCCCCAGGGCCAGACCGATCGAATGCCGTTGCTCGGGCGGCAACGTGCTGTCCAGTTCCGCGAGTTCGTTGAATTCCGCCGCCAGCCGGTCGATCTTGCGCTGCATGACCGCCAGCGAGGCCGGCGAGATGTCGCGAAACTCGAACAGGAAGTGGCCGCCATGGCGGTCGAATTCGACCGCGAGGAACTCGGTCATCGCCCGCTGGCCGTGCCTGGCCCGGATGGCTCCGCCCGGCTTCAGCCGCAGATGACGGCTTACGCGCAGCTTCACCCGGTCGCCGGGCAGCAGATCGATCAGCTGCAGCCGGTCGAGCTTCGCCAGCAGCCGGGTCAACTCGACCGGTGCGAGCTCGTAACGCGCCAGGATCTGCGCCGGCTGCCAGTCGTTGAACAGCAGGTAGAACACGCCCATCAGGTGCGGCTCCGAGGCCAGGGCGTGTTCCTGCGCTTCCGTCATTTCCTGGGGCGCGTCGCCAGCGCCGCGTGCCAGCCTCGCCAGCTCGAAGAAGTCCATCTCGAGCGCCTGCAGCACCTGCTGCAGGCGGGACAGCGTGAACGTCCCCTGCGAGAAGAGCCGCTTGACGCTGGCCTCCGACAGTCCGATGCGCCGCGCCAGATCGGCGTAGGTGACACGCCGGCTCCTGAGGATGCGCTTCAGCGCATCGATCAGCTGGTCGGTTCCCATGATCGTCTCCCGCGCCCGCTCACCGGCGCTGCGCGGTCGCTCGACCGCCCATCAGGAAGCGCAGCGCCGCAGGCGGCTTGCGCAGCGACCTGCGCTCGTGGATGAAGGTCCGGGTCGCCTCGTCCTCGACGAAGTCCGCGGACGAGCCGGCGCGGAGCAGGATTTCCGAAGGTTGCGACCGCGAGATGGCGTATCCCTGCGCGTAGTCCGCGCCGAGTTCCGCGAGCAGTTCGAGCGTCCCCACGTCCTCGACCCACTCGGCGATGCTCTTCATGCCGAGGTTGTGGGTCAGTTCGATGATTGCCTGCAGGATGGCCGCGTTGGCCGGATGCGAGCTCACGCCCTTGACGAAGCCGCCATCGATCTTCAGCGCGTCGGCCGGCAGGTCGCGCAGGTAGCTGAAGGATGAGTAGCCGGCGCCGAAGTCGTCCAGCGCGATCTTCGCTCCCAGCGACTTGGCGCGGTCGATGAAGCGCCCCGTGTTCTGCAGGTCGTGCAGGGCCACGCTCTCGGTGACCTCGAGGCAGACCAGCGAGGCCGCCTTCTTGTGCGACGAGAGCATCGCGAAGGCGTCCTCCACGAACCTCTCGTCGTTCAGCGAACTGCCGCCCAGGTTGACGCAGATGAAGTGGGTCGCGGTGAAGCGGTCGATGTGCTGGTCGATCCACTCGAGGGTCCGCTCCAGCACCCAGCGGTCGATCACCGCCATGCGGCCATTGTTCTCCGCCGCGCTGATGATCTTGCCGGCCGGGATCACGTTGTTGTCGCGATCCCGCATCCGCAGCAGGACTTCGAAGTTGAGGGACTCGAGCGGGCGCTCGAGCGACATGATCGGCTGCATCTCGAGAAACAGCCCGTCGTCGTCGAGGCCCTGTCCGATGCGTTCGATCAGGCGCAGCTCCTCCAGGCGATCGCGGAACAGCGGAGTGTCGCGCTCGTAGGACACGACGCGACCGCGATGCCCGGCCTTCGCCTCCCTGCAGGCGCGATCCGCCGTGGCCACCGCATCGCGGAAGGAGATCTCGCGGTCGAGCTCGATCAGGCCGATCGACCCCTTCACCTGGAACGCCTTGTCGCCGATCGTGAAGGGCGACTCCTCGATCGCCTGGACCAGCGCGGAGCAGATCGCGCGGGCGCGGATGATGAGGGCATCGTGGAACAGGATGACGAATTCGTCCCCTCCGACCCGTGCGAACGACTCGGGCTCGGCGAGGTGCAGTTTCACCCGGGCGCACAGCTGGCGCAGGACCTCGTCGCCCGCCGGGTGTCCGTACAGGTCGTTGATCAGCTTGAACCGGTCGAGGTCCAGGTAGGCGAGCGCCGCCGGCCGGGCCGAACCGCGGCGCCGCTGCAGCCTGCCGAACGCGACTTCGATGCCACGCCGGTTCAGGATGCCGGTGAGCGGGTCATGGTCGGCCAGGAAGCGCAACTGGTCGCTCGCAGTCTTGCGCTCGGTGACGTCCTGCAGCGATCCCTCGACGACGCGTCCGGATCGGGTGGCGTGAACCACGTACCAGCGCACGTCGCCGTGCGCAGTCGTGCGGTGGACTTCGATCTCCTGCACGGGCTCCCGCGTCGTGGCCTCGAGGACCGTCTTCCAGTGATGGCTCGGAAAGATGTCCGACCACGACGACGCAGGGCTGTCGCGCCGGTCGAGACTGACGATTGACCTGAAGGCGGGGTTGGTCTGCAGCAGTGTCCCGTCTTCCTCGGCGGTGAACAGGCCGATCGGGATGGCGCTGTAGGTGGACTGGAGCTTGCTGGATGCGCGCAGCGACTCCGCCTCGGCCAGCACACGCTTCTCGCGCTCGACGCGGAACTGCGATGCGATCGCAAGCGCGGCCAGCAGGCTGGATGCCAGCGCGGCCGTGACGCTGTTGACGGCACCGATCAGCACCTTGACGCCGAATGCCGCCGCCAGCACCTCGTACAGTCCGGACACAAGCGTCACCGCGAGAGAGGCGCCGTACCACACGGCGACGCGACTGCGCGCCGTCCGCATGATCCGCAACAGCAGGAAGGCAATCACGGCCACGCCCGAGGCGACCGAAGCCCACATGATGGGAAGGAAGACCGCGAAGGGTACGGCGAAGGCAGCGGCGGTCAACGCAATGCCCGACCACTGGACCGGCACCAGCATCCAGCGCTCTCGCAGCGGCTTGAGGTCCGCGCTGAACAGGCGGCCGAACAGCCCGATCGTCAACAGGCAATAGACCGCGATGCCGGCCTTGCGCATCGGCAGGATGATCGACTCCGGAACCGCCTGCCCGAGCCAGGTCCAGTCGAAACCGGCTGAAATCGCCGCCAACTGGAAGTTGGCGACGAGCCAACCGGCGAAGATCACGTAGATCCACTCGCGATTGACCAGCGCCACTAGAAACACGAACGCAGCGAGGACCAGCGTTCCACCTTCCAGCAGGCCGGACGCGCGGTGAAACGCCGAAACCGACGTGGCGAAGTTCTCGCTTTCCCACAGTTCCGCCTGGATCCGCGCCGGCCCCTCGTACTGGCCCTCGCACAGCAGCGTCATCGCCGGCCGATTGGCGTCCAGGTCGAGCGCGAACCCGGCCTTGGCTATGTGCATCGGGCCTTCGGAACGTTCGCGATCAGCCGAGGCCAGCGGCGCATCGAGGCGCGCCGCATCCCAGCAGGTCATCTGCCGAGCGTGCCGCGACGGGAATGCGACCGTCGTCGGACGCGGATTGGATGCGGGTACGTCGAGGAGCAGCCAGAATGCGTCGGTCGAGAGGTGCGTGTCGGCAAACGGAGCCGAGGCCGCCCGCTGGACTGTTGCGAGCATTCCGGCCGGAGTAGCGCCCTGTTCGGCGCGGACGACCTTGACAGGAAGCGGATCCGCGCCGGCCGTCCCGAACCGGTCAGGCCAGAAGGCGAACGACACCAACGTCAGCGCCGCCATCCCCGCCGGCATCGCCCAGATCGCGAACCCGTGCAGGGCCCGATCGGCGAAACCACCGTCGAGTTGCGCATGAAGAACGGCGATGGCGCGTTTCAGCACGACACCAACCCCGCGTCCACTTGGGTCCGCCACGTCGCTCCCGCCCGCCTGATCGTCGACGGCTTCACCGCCCGGTTCCTCGTTCGCTCGGACCGGAGCGCGAACGAAGTCGCAGGCCGCCCAGTCCGGGTCTTCCCAGTGGTCGAGGATGACCTACGGGACGGGAAGCCGATCCCGGTAATAAACCGTGTTTGGGACCGCACTTGCGGCAGGAATGCCCACCTGGATGTCGGGGTGGAGCGTGAGGCCCATGAAGCTGTAGAGCGGGTGCCGGGCTGCCCGCCAGCGAGGTTCCGCCGTAGCGACGTTGAAGGCGAGCACGCAGTGCGGGATGTTCGCCGAGTGTTTCAGCCGGATGTACTCGCCGCCCGGCACCACGTCCCGGAACAGAAGCGACCGGTAGATCCGATCCAGCGGCGAACGCGCGCACACCACCATCCACTCCACGTCGCGCTCGAGGCAGAACTGGAAAAAGGCCTTGAACATCACCAGGGTGACAAACCGCCCGCGCACGCCGTCGGCAACCGCGAGCCGGGTCGCTTCCGCGAGCGAACGACCCTTCAGCCACGCCGGCAGTTCGACCGATTTCTCGAGCGCGAGGGGACCGTCCTCGTTCGTCTGCAGGCGCACGGTGGCGAGCGGCGAGGAATCGAGTCTGTTTTCGGCCAGCATGACCGTGTAGCCCGGTTCGGTATCAGCCGACTCGGGCGCGCGCAGATGGCGCGCGAGTTCGGGCAGATGCCGCGAATAGGCTTCGTAGCGGATCGCGACGGCCTTGAAGAGATCGTCCTGCGTCGTCACGGTCCTGACCTCGAATGCGAGGCGCTCCGTCGTCAACTGGACCCGACCGTCCTCGCCAAACGTACCGACGAACTTCTCCGGAAACGGAAGGGTGCCCGCCTCGTCCTCATCCCCGGCCGGCGCGGCCGGCGGTACGAACGGGCGATCGGCGACGAGGGTCGCGACAGGTTGCAGCGGCTTGCCGACTTCCATAGAAACTACTTGAACCTCGCCCTTCAATAGGTTCATTTTGCTCACAATTTTTCGTGCCACACAAGCACTTTCCGCAACTGCTGCGAAACTTTGTTGTGTGAGGCATGAGGCGCAGTCGGCGGGAGCACCCCCCCGCGTGCGGCCTCCTAGGTCAACGGGATTCGTCCTACTCGCGGGAATCGATCGCTTCGATGATCGGGCAACGCGGTGCGCCGGGCGAATGCTGGCATTCGTGGATCACGTGCCGCAGCACCCGCCGCATTCCCTGCAGATCGGCGATGCGCGATTCCACTTGCGCCAGTCGAGCGTGCGCGATGCGCCGGATGGCCGGACGTGCGCTGCCGTCCTGCAGCTTCAGCAGTTCCCCGACCTCGTCGAGGCTGAAACCCAGTTCCTGGGCTCGACGGATGAACCGCAACCGGGCGGCGTCCCCAGGGCCGTAACGCCGGATACTGCCGTACTGTCGGACAGGCTCCGGCAGCAGACCGCGCCGCTGGTAATAGCGGACCGTCTCCACGCCGACGCCAGCGCTCTGGGCGAGCGCGCCGATCGTCATGGATCCGTGTTCAGCGGGCGTCGACGTCGGCATCGATCGAGGGCTTGACTCCGTACCGGGGAACGGAGTCTACGCTGCGCCTGTCTCTTGCATGGATGCGTGCTTGCCCCACAGATGCCAACCGACACGACCTCCAACGCCATCTCCGCGGCTACGATCGACACCACGACCGGCATAAGCACAATGGACCGCGCATCGACTTCCGTCCCGGGCGGCACGACGCCCGCGCTGCCAGCGCAGCGCATCGTGCTGCCGGTGCAGGGCATGACCTGCGCGAGTTGCGTATCGCACGTGGAGAAGGCGCTCGCCCAGGTGCCCGGCGTGCGCAAGGTCGCGGTCAACCTGGCGACCGAGTCGGCCGCCGTCGAAGGCGCCGGGGTGGAAGTCAAAGACTTGCAGGCCGCGGTAAGCGCCGCCGGATACGACGTGCCGTCGCAGCAGCTGCGGTTTGCGGTGCAGGGAATGACGTGCGCCTCCTGCGTCACCCGCATCGAGCAGGCGCTGGCTGTCCTGCCGGGCGTGCTGAAGGCCAGCGTCAACCTCGCCAGCGAGTCGGCCACCGTCGAAGCAGTGTCGGGCGCGGTCACCGTGCGCGATGTGCTCGGGGCCATCGAGCGCGCCGGATACCAGGCCACCCCGATCGCCGACCCGAGGCAGGGCGACGCGGTGGCGCGCGATGCGACGGCAGGGCTGCGGCGCGATGCCGTGCTCGCCATCGCCCTCGCGCTGCCTCTGCTGCTTGGCTCGCATCTTCCGCTGGTCGGCATCGACTGGTCGATGCCGGCGTGGATGCAGTGGCTGCTCGCGACCCCCGTCCAGTTCTGGTGCGCGCGTCGCTTCTACATCGCGGCCGCGAAGGCAGTGCGGGCGCGCACGGGCAACATGG
>Ga0316188_10001638_pt1 | contig 10651 bp, 10 predicted proteins | sample Phiworburrow1_MG_FD_204933 | JGI IMG/M metagenome (GOLD analysis project Ga0316188, IMG submission 204933) | Coastal sediment microbial communities from Maine, United States - Phippsburg worm burrow 1 | ecosystem: Environmental > Aquatic > Marine > Coastal > Sediment | place: USA: Maine... | reverse complement strand
CCAGAAACCTACCAGGGCATTGTCCGGGTTGATATTGTTGATGTCACAGATCCCGGCGGTGTGAGGCCCGACGCGCGCCTGGTGCCTGAAAGTATCGGTATGCTGGAACACGGTTTCGTCCTGAGACCCAAGGAAGATAACCACACCCAAAAGATACTGGCATTTTTGCGATCAAAGCAGTTTATGCGACGCTTTATGGATACCTACAATATCTACCAGTATGTCTACCCGCAGTATTGGGACACTGAAACCTCGAGCTGGGACAAAGAATTTCAACTGGACAAGGGTTTGGCGCAAAAGATTTTTGCAGCGGATTTGATTGCCATCGATCATTCGGTGGAGACTGACATCGTAGCAATCAAGATTATCAATAAAGATCCGACCGTCGCAGCCCGGCTGGCGAATCTGTATGTGAGCGAATTTAACGAATATATGCGTGAAGAGGCATTGGAAAGGATTTCACGCAAGCTCAACTACCTCAAAGACAAGGTGGATGAAGCCGGCTCCCAGGAAATCAAGCAAATGCTTTTCCGGCTTATGGAGGCTCAAACCGCCCAGGCCATGCTGGCCAACGGTAAGCTGGAATACGCGGTGGAAGTCCTGGATCCGGCGGTGCGCCCCTACTCCAGGTATAAGCCGGACCGAAAACTGATAGTCATCCTGTCGGGGCTTGCGGGCGCCCTGCTCTCAACCTCCGGGGTGCTGATGCTTGCTATCGCGGGGAAACTGAAAGCCGCGCTCAAAAGCTACGCGCTACAGACCGGCCGCAAGCCCGTGTCAGAGCGTCGCTGGGGTCTGCGGACTTCGCTGTTGAAGCTCTACAGGATGGTGTTCAAACAGAAACAGGACGCCGGAGGTAAAGATCCTCTATAGCCATGCGTTTAAAACCCTTTGTCTGCCTGTTATTGGTCATTGCGATTTACGCCGGTCTGCACGGGGGCGTTTACTACTTCAAAAATAGATTCCAGGAACTGGGAATCGCTGCATCCCTGCTGCTGTTCGTTCTCGGTGCGTGGTTTTCCCTCTTTCATCTGCAGCAGTCAGTATGGAAACGCTGGGTTTATTTCCCGGTCCTGCTGGCGCTGGGGATCATGGGCACCTGGGCTGTGGTTTTCTACCTGCGCTACGATACTAATGTACTTTTCAGTTTTTTCGCCGCGCGCGAGTTTCTTTTCATACTGCTTTGCCCGGCAATCTACCTGATCTGGAAGAGCGGGCTGGACGTGATAACCATTCGCCGGCTGGTCTGGTTCACGTTCTTTTTCCTGATGCTCAACTACCTGTATTTTTATTTCACAATGGACCTGGAGGCGGCGTTTTTCTCGGATGACACCTATCTCAATTCCATAGTGACGATGGATGACTGGCGTGGCTTCAGGCTGAAGCCCCCGCTGTACGCGATCATGGTTTCCATCCTGATGTCACTGATGATGGTATTTTCGCGTATTTCGTTTTGGCATACCCTGGCGGCGATTATCTCCCTGGGAGTGGGCGCTTACATCTGGTCGATTGTACAGTTTCGCTCTACTCTCGCTTCGATGATCCTGGCAGCTTTCATTTACCCTTTCCTCACTGCGCATTACAACAGGCTGCCTTTATTGTTTGCCGCGCTGCCGCTGGGGATCATAGTCGTTTATATTGCAATGACGCTGGTCCTCTCTGGTGAGGGCCCGTCGGCGGCTGGAGATGAGGTGCGGGCAAAAGCCTTTTCTTCAGCGTTCGAATCCATAGCGCAAAAGCCGATAATGGGCGCCGGCCAGGCAAGTGGATTCACCATCACCTACCAGCAGCTAATGGGGCCGAAGTTTTTCCCCGATGACATTGGCATTGTGGGCATGACGTACAAATATGGTTTTTCCGGAGTGGCGCTGTATATGTACATGCACTTCCTCATTCTTTACCGGACCTGGAAAACCAACTGGCAGTATCGCGAAATTGTCGGCTGTCATGAGCCTTTGATGTGGGGTATTTTTATCTGGATATGTGCGCAAACGCTGAATCTGGTCCTCAATCCCGGATTGTCCAATGCGAAGGGAATAACGGTCGCGGCGATTGGTTTGGCGCTTTGTGGTATTTACCAGAGCATGCTCGAATCGGGCGAGCTTGCCCGGCGCAAGGATCAATTGAGGCGCTTTTGACCAGTGACTGTCATGCCCTCGCTCAAGGTGAGAGCACGTGGGTTATATAAACTCGTTAACCGGATTGAGGGGCTTGGCCGCCTTCATGGTTTTCATTTCGCACTGTGCCAACCAGGGCATGGTCCCGGATGTATTCGGCAACGGTTTGGGGCAGATTGGGGTAATGCTGTTTTTTATATTGAGCGGGTTTCTGATGGCCCACCTCTACCTCGATAGGGAAGCTTCATTAACCAATATAAAGCATTACCTGGTAGCCAGGGTCGGCCGCATATTTCCATTGTATTATCTGCTCATACTTTGTTCTGTTTTCATCTCTACCTGCGTATACGCTGAATTTCACTACCATATTACCGAACCGAAAATTGTGGTGCGAGCGCTGCTGTTTATCGACGCCCCTTTTGAGTTCTGGACCATTCCCGTGGAAGTGCAGTTTTACTGCGTTTTTGTCGTTTTCTGGCTTCTCCACCAACGCGGCGCCGGCCCCGTTGTACTGACATTGTTCGCATTGTTGACTATTGTTCCAAGTATCTTCCTCTACCCGAAACTTGGCCATGTGCCCGCGCTTTTTTCCAGCTATTCCGTGCCATTTTTTATCGGCATAATCACCGCGATGAACTATTCCAGACTTACCCGAAGCCCGCTGCTTGCCAGGTGGGTTGGATACCTCGCGATTCCCGCCTTCATCGCGCTTTTTCTGAATTTCCCGGCGATACGGGCGGAGCGCGGGTGGGTTCTTGATGATCACTTTTTCATCAGGACCTGGGCGGATCCGCTCAACTGGATTATTGTTTACGGCGTCTTTTTCTGCGCCATGTTCAATCCCCGGAGCTTGGGCTTTCTCAATGCCAGGGCGATAGTATTCCTGGGGGAAATTTCCTTTGGCTTCTACCTGATCCACTATCCTGTATTAAAAATCATCAAGCAATTGGCTGTGCCGGTTTTCCTGCAATTCGTGGTGTCACTGGTCGTAACCACGGTGGCGGCGTGGATGTTGTACAGGTTTTTCGAAAAGCCGGCCAACACTCTGGTGCGTGCGAAGTTGCAATGAGATGAGGCTGTAATGTGATGGCATGACGGCTCACAGCTGCCGATGAGCTAGCCCGGCGTGGCCTTGCTGCCGCCTGGCGCGATATTCTTCCTCCCCGGTCGATTTCCCTCGCGCTTGTCCTGCAGGTAAATGCGCAGTGCTGGAAACAGATTCAGTGCCAGCGCCTGCTCAGGGAGGCTGGGGGCTGCCCAGCTTACCTCGCGATTATCGAGTTGGAACCCTGGCATGGCGGGGAGTTCGAGCTCGAACAGGTTGATGTGATCGTACTTGTACTCGACCAGGCTCAGGTATTGACCCCAGAAAACCAGGTCTCCCGGTTCGGCTTCGATACCGACTTCCTCGCGTAACTCCCTCAGCGCCGCCTCGACGGGGCGTTCCAGGCCATCTATGCTGCCGCCGGGCAGGGTGATACTCGAGCGGTAAGCGTTCTTGATCAGCAACAGCTGTCCCTGTGACCATACAGCCACCCAGACGCCGTGGCACTGCGGTCGGAACACGAAGTTCCACACCAGGTGCAGGCGGTAGGCGACATAAAATGCCAGCTGGTACATCCGGTCGATAAACAGCATCAGTCGCCGGCCCGGGCCGCATAGGCCTTGCGCACTTCCTCGGCGATGATGGTCACCCCACGTTTAACGGCATCAGCGTCGCTGGCGTAGGAGACACGAATACACTCGTGCTGGTGCGGCCAGTCGTCGTCGAGGCCGACAAAGAAATTGTGGCCGGGGACGATCAGCACGCCGCGCTGTTTCAGGCGCTGGTAGAGTTCCTGGCTGGTAATCGGCAGGCCCTCGAACCACAGCCACAGGAAGATCGCCCCCTCGGGTTTGTGGATGTGGTAGGGCAGGTCTCCCAGCTGCTCGCGGAACCACTGGACGGCTTGGCCGGAGCGCTCCCGGTAATAAGGCGCGATATGTTCCCGGCTGAGGCTGAGTATCTCACCGCTGTCGAACAGCGCCCCGGCCAGGGCGGGGCCGAGGTTGCCACAGGCCAGGCTGACGATGGTATTGGCGTTGGTGAAGGCGCGGATGATGTCCTCCCGGGCGATGACGATGCCGGTGCGCGCCCCCGGCAGCCCCAGCTTGGACAGGCTCAGGGTGAGAATGGTGTTGTGGTTCCAGTGGGGGGCGGCCTCGGTGAACACGATCCCGGGGAAGGGCAGCCCATAGGCGCCATCGACGATCAGCGGGATGTCCCGGGCACGGGCGATGGCATCGAGGTGGGTCATCTCCTCGTCCGTGAGGACGTTGCCGGTGGGATTGGTGGGGCGCGATACGCACAGTGCCCCGATTCCCCCGGCCTCCGCCAGGTGCGAGAAATCCACATGGTACTTGAACAGGTGGTCGTCCAGTCGCTCGATGCTGGGCCGGGTGGCGGTAAAGAAGTCATTCGACAGGCCAATATCACCGTAGCCGATGTATTCAGGCGCCAGCGGCAGGTGGATCGAGCGCCGGCCGCCGTCGGGCATGACCCCGGCGAACATGTTGTACAGCACGAAGAAGGCGGATTGGCTGCCGTTGCTGATGGCGATGTTGTCGGCGCCCAGCCCCCAGTCGAACTGGCGGTTGAGGAAGCCGGCGAGCTGCAGGCGAAAATCCAGCTCCCCCTGCGGAGCCTGGTAGACGCCGAACAGGCCGTGGCGCCGGGCCGGGTCCGCCAGGATCGCCTCCAGCCGTCGCTGGAAGACCGCTTCCACCGCGGGCAGGCGACCGGGGTTGCCGCCGCCCATGAAAATCATGTCTGGATTGTGACTGAGGGCGCTGCTGAGGTCGTCCATGAGCTCGACAATGCCCGATTCGCCGGCGAACTTGGTGCCGAAAGTCGATAGCTTCACGGGATCAGCTTCCTGGAGGTGCGGTGTCCGATTTTACCCGAGGTGGGGGCGAAACGCATTGCGCGATATTGGTGCCGGGAGACGCACTCCGCTGCCGGTCCCGCCCCGGCGCTGGCGGGCAGGCCTGGTGTAAATTGTCACTGTCCTTGGCGGGGTCGCGGCCGTATACTTTTGTTTTGACTTTCTCTGGTGTGAGATGAGCTCGGGCAATTTGCAATACCTTAACCCGGCGGTGCTGGACGCGATAGATCCGGCCGCCTTCCAGTCGCAAAAACCGTTTCCCTGGGTCAATCCCCAGTACTTCATCCGGGATGAACGCTTTCCCGAACTGCTGGCGACCATGCCGGATATCTCCCGGTTTCGCGCGTTTTTCGGCAAACAGCGCAAGCATGGCCAGGCCAGTCACGACCGCTATGTGCTGGATTACGAGGACGGGATGGAACTGCCTGCTCCCTGGGCCGGCCTGATCGCCGAACTGCGCGGTGACACCTATCGCAAGTTTGTCTGCAGGATGCTGGATGTCAGCCATGTGCGCTTTCGCTTTCACTGGCACTTCACGCCGAACGGGGGAGAGGTCTCCCCCCACTGCGACTCCAAGGGCAAAATCGGCTCCCAGATCTTTTACCTCAATACCACGCAAGACTGGCAGTGGGACTGGGGCGGCGAAACCGTCATCCTGGATGACGGCGGCAAAATCGATGCGGACAATGCCCCGGGCTTCGACGATTTTATCGCGGAATACCCGGCCGACACGCGGGACAACCGCTGCATCATCTTCGGTCGCCGGGGTAATTCCTGGCATGGGGTGCGTCGCATAAACTGCCCCGAGAACTACTTCCGCAAGGTATTTATCGTCGTATTCGAGGAATACCGGCCAATGAAGATGGCGGCCAAGAAACTGCGTCGCCTGCTTACCGGCGCTGAACTGGTGACGGAAAAAGAGCGCCTGATGTACTGATGGCAGAAACTCCCGGCAAGCCGCAGCTGTTGATTCTGGGCGCGCCTCCCAGGGGTGGGAACCACCTGCTGCGCGGACTGCTGGACCACCATCCCCACCTGCTGTTGCCGCCGGACGAGGATTACTTCGTCCGCCACCTGTCCCGCCACCCGCTGCTGCGCTGGCGCGGTATGCTCAGCTCGCGCGCCGGCGCCCCCCAATTTTTCCGGCAGCTGCAGAAAGACGGCCACCTCGAGCGCATCAATGCCGGCCACGGTACCGAGGTGTTCGGCACCGAGGACTCCCTGGACCTGGACGCCTACTATCGCCATATCAGCGAGAATCACGAGCGCGGCAGCGTCGACAGCCTGGTGCGCAACCACGTGGAGGCGCTCGCAGTGGCCCTGGGTCATGTCGAGGGCGACGGGCGGCTGCGGGTTATCTTCTGCGCGCTGCAGCCGAACAACAGTGACCTCAGCCGGGTCGGTCAGCTGCTGGCGCGCAACTACCAGGTGCGCGGTATTTTCCTGGTCCGCGACCCGCGGGCCCACCTCAGCTCGAAGCTGGTGCGCAATCCCACTCTCAATCTCGGTCGTTTTTGCCAGCGGCAGAATCGCTACTGGCAGGAAATCGACGAATTCGCCGCCAATTGCGGCCCCGCGCTGCGCCTGCGCTTTGAGGACCTGGTAACGGACACAGAGAAGTCCATGTGCCGGGTATGCGAGTTTGCGGGAATCGAATTTTTGCCGGGGGTGCTCGAGTACACCCAGGGCGGGGAGGCCAGTCGCAGCAATTCGTCCTTTGGCGCCCGGACCGGCATCGACCGGGCGGTGCTTACTCGCTACCGCGATACGCTGGCGCCGGAGAAGGTGGCCTATCTCGAGAAGCACTGCCTGCCGGAGCTGTTCTGGCCCGGGCCGTCCGCGGCAGGTGCCGGAATAACACAGGTTGCCGATACTGGCGGTCCGGCGGGCCGGGTGTCCTAGGCCCGCAGGCTCACCCTAAAGCCTGTGCGCCTTTGGCCAGCGCCGCTTCAGGCAGATCCACTGTTCCGGATACTCCCTGATCCAGTCTTCAAAATACCGGTTGATTTGCACGGTCAGGCCGATTGCCTGCTCATCTGGCGTCGCGTCCGGCAACTCGCTGGTCACCGGGTCGTACACGGTTATGCGAAAGCGGCTGCCTGGGAGGCGCTCTGCCCGGATCGGCAGCAGGGCTGCTCCCGAGCGCAGGGCAAGACGGGCTGCGGTAGTGTTGGTTAGCGCATCGCGGCCAAAATAGGGCAGCAGTTTACCGGTATCCAGCCGGGTATCCATCGCCATGCCAATGCTGTTGCCGCCGGCCAGTTCCTTCAGCAGTGGCCGGACGCCCGCGTCGCTGGGGATTAGCTTTACCCCGAAAGACTGGCGCAGGTTGAGCATCATGTCCCGCAGCACCGCATTCGACTCGGGCGCATAGATGGTGCTTATGTTGAGGCCGTACTGCAGGGATAGCAGGTTCGTGACCTGCCACGCACCAACGTGTGCGCAGACGTACACAGCCGCCCGCTTCTGCCTGATGAGCTCAGCCGCCAGCGGCTGGATCACAAATTCCAGGCGCTGCTCGCGCTGGTCCCAGATGTCCTCGAGTTTGATCAGTTCGGCGGCGGATATACCCAGGTAACGGAAAATCTGGCGTGTCGTCTGCTCCCGCCACTCTTCGCTCGAATCGGGAAAGGCGATGGCGAGATTGACCCTGGCCTTGGCGGCCTTGTCGCCATAGGGCCCGACGAGACCGAAGGTAAACGCGGATAAAGCGCTGGCCTGCTCCAGCGATAGCCGGCGCATCAGCCAGAAGATGCAGCCGAACAGCCGCGCTTCCAGCCATTGCGCAATGGTGACGAGAACCGGCGCCTTGCGCGCCAGTTTCTTGGGTATCAGGTAAAACTGCGGCACCGGGTGCCCCTAACTTCTGGCGGGTTCGGTGCCGAATATCTTGTCCCACAGGGGTGAGCTGACGCCGTAGCGCCCACCCTCGCCTGAGAAGTGGTGCTTCAGGTGGTAGTGCTTGAGGTACTTGGCCACCGGGTTGCGCATCGGGAAATGATGCGTGGAGTAGTGGATGTAGTCGTAGATCAGGTAGCCGATGATGAAGAAGGCGCAAAAAGGCTGGATCCAGGGCTGCGGGATAAACAGGCCGAACAGCAGGTACAGCACCAGCATGATGGGAATGGCGCCCGCGGGGGGCATGACCAGGCGGGTCTTGTCCTTGGGGTCCTCGTGGTGGTTGCCGTGAAACAGGAACACCAGCCACTTGCCGAGTTTGCTCTTCGCCGGAAAGTGGAACAGGAAGCGGTGCAGGCAGTACTCGCTCAGCGACCAGGTGAATACCCCCGCCACGCCGATGGCGAGCACCGGCAGCAGCGGCAGGTGGTAATGGGTAAAACTGCGCCAGATCAGCCAGCCGGCGATAGGTCCCCACATCAGCAGCGGCGTGAGCGGGTGAACGTGGGACAGCCGCTCGAGCAGGTCATTCTCGAACAGGCGGATGGATTGGTGTTGTTTTTCAGGCTGCACAGGAATCGATTTCGGCGTCACGGCCGCTTACCTCTGTTTGCTTGGCTGCAGTGTTTTTGGGCCACAGGCGCTTGGAGCAGAACCAGTCTGCGGGGCGTGCCCGGATCCAGTCTTCAAACTGGTTGTGCACTTGCTGGATCATATCCATCGCCTGGGCGGTTTCGTCCGCCCCGGGATTGGTGGGTCGCACCGGGGCGTGAAACGTGACCCTGTAGCGCGCATCGTGCAGCCGCTCCACCTGTATTGGTACCAGGTCGCAATGGTGCTTCAGTGCCAGTTTCGCGGGCAGCAGGGTGGAAGTCTTGTCGCTGCCGAAAAAGCGGATCGGCACGCCGTCATCCACCCTCCGGTCCATGACCATCGCCGCCGAGCGGCCCTCCTTGAGCGCCCGCATCAACAGGCGTGCGCTGTTGTCCCTGGGCAGCAGCTGGCAGTTCAGCGCCTGGCGGGACTCCAGCAGCATGCGATCGAGCAGCGGGTTGGTCGGCGCCGAATAGAGGCTGGCGTTGGGGATGCCCATTTTGGCCATCGCCGAACAGGCGACTTCCCAGTTGCTCAGGTGGGCCGAGACGAAAACACAGGGCTTGCCCGGGTCACTGTAGGTGACAATCGGTTCACGGATATCGATAACCAGGCGATCGTCTTCCTTGAGAATCGTCTCCAGGTGGGGGTATTCCGCGAGTACGCGTCCGGCCTGGCCCCAGGCCTGGCTCACCAGCTCATCCAGTTCGCCGGCGTCCAGTTCGGGGAAGGCCAGCGCCAGGTTGGCGCGGAAAATCACCGTTTTGCGCTTCAGTTTCGAACCGAGCCAGGTGCCCAGCCGGCCGCCGAAGCGGGAGGCCGCGTCGATCGGCATCCGCCGCGCCAGCCACGCTACCAGCCAGACGAGGGCGTAATCCAGGCGCCACAGCAGGCGCTGCAGGAAACGGTGTTCCCGCGCCAGCTTGCGCAGTGAATTGCCAACAATAAACTCAGCCACGGCCCCGCTCTATCCTGTAGAAATCGTGTTTGATCCAGCCGCGGATTATAGCGCAGACGGCCCCGGTGTTCGGACCGGAAATAGCGGTCATAGTTCCGCTTTGCGCAGTTGTTCCAGCCCCTCCCGAAGGGTGATTTCCGGCCGCCAGCCCGCTGCCCGGGTGATGTCCATGTTATCCACTACCCAGTCCCGGTGACGCAGCTCCCTGAGCTTTGGCGGCGTGAGCATCGGGGAGTGGCCAGTGAGCCCGGCGCGCCGGAGATTGACCCAGGCCACGCAGTCCAGCAGCCACCCGGGCACCTGCCACAGGCGTACTTTACGACCCCAGGTGGCCGCCGCCAGGTCCGCCATTTCCCGCCAGTCGTAGCCATTGGCCTTGCCGTCGCACAGGGTCAGGGTCTGGTGCCGGGTTGCGCCGCTTTCCAGGCAGGCAATGATGGCGTTGACCAGGTCGGTCACGTGGATCAGGGAGGTGCGGGCGGTGGCGTCCCCGGGGACCGTGGCGATACCCCGGGCCATGGCCCGGAACACCGGCAGCATTTCCCGGTCGCCGGGCCCGTAGACAGCGGGCGGGCGCAGGATGAGCCAATCCAGGTCCGGCCGCGCGGCCAGCAGCTCCTCCCCGGCCCGCTTGCTGGCGGCATACCAGGAGAGGCCCGGTTCCCGCGCCGCCAGCGACGACAGCAACAGGAGGCGTGGGGGGGTCGGTTGCGCGGCGACCGCGGCCAGCACATTGGCGGTGCCGCGGACGTTGATGTGATCGAAATCCCGGCGGGATGCGCCGCGGACGGCCCCGGCTGCGTGAATGACAGCGGTGCTGCCGGTCACCAGTTGGCGCAGCGCGCCGGTGTCGTCAAGGTCGCCCTCGACCAGGCTGGCGCCCTGGCGGGTGAGGTGTTGCGCCCTGGCGGGGGACCTGGCCAGGATGCGGAGGAGATAGCCTCTTTGCAGCAGGCCCGCACACAGCGCGGTGCCGATAAACCCCGTGGCACCGGTAACCGCGACCAGGCTGCCGCGTGGAATCAGGCTGATGCGACCCTCAGGCGGAACTCTTCGGTGACCGCGTTCAGGTTGTCAGCTTCGTGGGAGCTGATGAAGTCCAGGCGCGCCTTGGCGCGGGACAGCTTGCCCGAGGAGGTCTTGGGCAGGGTGTGGGGGGG
>Ga0316188_10001637_pt1 | contig 10652 bp, 6 predicted proteins | sample Phiworburrow1_MG_FD_204933 | JGI IMG/M metagenome (GOLD analysis project Ga0316188, IMG submission 204933) | Coastal sediment microbial communities from Maine, United States - Phippsburg worm burrow 1 | ecosystem: Environmental > Aquatic > Marine > Coastal > Sediment | place: USA: Maine... | reverse complement strand
GTAGATTGCTCTCTCATTAGTCCGAATATTTTCACTCCCAATAACGATGGTGTAAATGATTATTTTAAAGTGATCAATTTGGATATGCTGGATTATAATTGGTCGTTGGAGGTATATAATCGTTGGGGAAGGCAAGTCTATTTTAGCCCCTTATATCAAAATGACTGGAATGGAAATGAGCTAAGCGATGGAGTGTATTTCTATATCCTTCGCTCTTCTAATACTCCAGATAGTTATAAAGGAAGCGTAACGATTGTGAGGAAATGAGGACTCAGGGTATTAATTCAATGAAAAAAAGCATTTTACTATTCCTCCATTTCTTGCTTTCTTCCGGGCTCTTTGCTCAGGGAGAAAGCGATTGGTGGTATTTTGGTATTCATGCCGGAATCCATTTTATCGATGATACCATAGAAGTAGTTTACGATAGTGAGATGAATTCTACTTTGGGAAATACCACCATGTCTGACCCTGAAGGAAATTTGCTTTATTATTCAAATGGAGCTTCAATTTACAATAGTCAGAATGAATATATGGAAAATGGGGATAATATAGGTTGGAATTCAAACGGGACATGGGCCATGTCTTTTAAACCTAACCCGGATGTGAACGAGTATTTCTACTTTAATCCAAATAATAATGAGGGAGATGTTGGTGGTGAATGGCATGCTGCATGGTATGGGATTATCGATATGGATGCAAATGGGGGCTTAGGTGAGCTTATAAGTTATGAGCATTTAGAGGATTCAGTAATGAATTTTGTAGCAAGTTCAAAAAAGGCTAATGGTGTTGATTATTGGGTTTTGTTTAGAAAACCCTTAGGAAATACCTATGTGGCTTTTTCTTTAACAAGTGCAGGTTTAGATCTTCTTAATCCGATTTATTCGGTAGCCGGAGACTTATTTATGGTGAATGATGGTGGAACAAGAGGCGAATTAAAAATAAACCCACAAGGAAATTTGCTTGCATTTATACATGAAAATCAAATTGTTGATGGTCAAACGATTTCTAATGGAAAATTAGAATTATTTCATTTTAATAATGAAACAGGGGAAGTGGGAGATCGCATCATTCTTTTGGATGAAACAAATGCACCTGTAATTACTTTAAATGATTCTGTTTTTGCTGGTAATGGAGTTGAATTTTCTGCAGATGGTGAAAAACTATATTATTCACAGTTTGGAGAACTGTTCCAATGTAATATTTCAATTCTAGATTCCGTTTTAATTCAACAGAGTGTACTAAATTTTCAAGATTATGTTGATCCATATAATGTGGCGGGGCTCCAGCTTGGAAAAGATGGTAGATTGTATGCGGCAACATTAGCTCCCAATCTTGCAGTTGTGCATCACCCGAATATCGCCGGATTAGAAGCCGATTTTGAATTAGTAGCGGTGGATTTATCCCCGAATTATAGTTATTTTTATCTCCCTAGATTTGACCCTTCCTTATTTTCCAGTGGCTTTACCGTGAGTGATCGCTGTATAAATAATGAAAGCCATTTTAGCCTTATTTATACAATGCCCTATACTTATGTTCATTGGGATTTTGGAGATGGCGATGAATCGATAGAATGGGAACCTTTCCATAGCTATGAAAATGCAGGAGTATATGATGTTACTCTATCAACGGTAGTAGGAGGGGATACCAGCATAAAATCGATGGAAGTGATTATTGAGGATCTTCCTTCGGTAGATTTGGGTTTAGATAGTGCCCTTTTTTGTGGAGGAGATACGCTTATTCTTAATGCCTATAATTATGCTTCTTATTATACCTGGCAGGACTCTTCTTATAAATCTACTTTTCAAGTCGTGGATGAGGGGAAATATTATGTACAGGTAAAAAATATTTGCGGTGTAGTTTCAGATACCGTGAATTACATATTGGATAGAGACAATGTTCATTTAGGCAACGATACCCTTATTTGCATTCAGGAACCTCTTTTATTACTCGCTAATCAATCATCAGCCACCGATTGGCTTTGGCAAGATGGATCTACCCTCCCTTTTTATGAAGCAGAAAGTGAAGGACTGTATTATGTTTTAGTTACTACACCTTGTCAGTTTATTTATGATAGCATAACGGTTCAAAGTGTAGATTGTGCGCTTATCAGTCCTAACATTTTTACTCCAAATCATGATGGTGTAAATGATTATTTTAAAGTGATCAATTTGGAAATGCTGGACTATGACTGGTCATTAGAGGTATTTAATCGTTGGGGAAGGCAGGTCTATTTTAGCCCATCGTATCAAAATAACTGGGATGCAGCTGAGCTAAGTGATGGAGTGTATTTCTATATCCTTCGCTCTTCAAATACGCCAGATAGTTATAAAGGAAGCGTAACGATTGTAAGGAAATAGCTTGCAATTTCTTCTTATTCAGTAGCTTGATCCTTACATAAGGTAAAGCATTCGTCAAATAGGGATTGAATCGCGGGTTTCACTGCATTTGCTTTCATCGCCCAGGTTAAGCGATGGTCTTTTATTTCTTTGTAGTTGATCTCGATGTATTGCGACATGTTGCCCGGTGCAGATACTTCCATCTCTCCTAAGTCTAGTTCCTCGATCTTTTTAAAAAAGGGAGCTACTGTACTTTCATCCACCTTCGATACCTTATTATAGCTCTTTGTTTTAAAATCAAATAGCTCAATAAGCCCATTTTCATGGATCTTATATTGGCTGTAAGCTCCGGTAAATCCACCGCCTTCACCAACAATAATGTAGAATGGACTGTCTATCATAACTGTTTTTTTATTGCTTGAACAGTGGCAAAATAAGAGCAGACCAATAGAAAGAATGAGACTCTTAAGAAGAACATGTTTCATACTTAATTAATTTAGTTCCTTTAGAATTCGAATAGCTTCATCCACGTGTTTTTTAATATTGATATGGGAATTGAATACATAGCGTAAAATACCCATTTTGTCAATAATAAAAGTAACTCGTCCGGGTAACAAACCAAATAAATCCGCTTTTACACCATACATTTTCCTAACTCTGCTTTTTTCGTCGCTTAGCAATTTAAAGGGCAAAGCATATTTTGCTTTAAAATTCTTATGCGATTCCTTACCGTCATTGCTCACGCCTACAATATGTGCATTAAGATCAGTAAAAGCTTCGAATTCATCTCTGAAATGACAAACCTCTTTTATACAACCCGGAGTATCGTCCTTAGGATAAAAAAATAAAACAAGATTCTTTGTTCCAATATGTTCATAAAGGTGAAAAGCTTGTCCTTGGTCATCTAATAGCGTAAAGTCTTTTACTTTTTCTCCTATTTTGATGGAGGAAATGGAGCTCTTTGGGTCTGTCATTGTCATTTATTTATGCAAGAATAGCTATTGTTTTCCTTTACTTCTAAAATAAATATAATAACAGTTTTAAATATTGATAATAATTTCTATATTTGATATCATATTAATATCATAAAACTATCACTATGAAAAACGAATCTATTATTAAACCCTTGAACGGTTATCTATTCTTTGTTATTTTTCTCGCTCTCTTTTTCCTAGCGATCTTTAGTTTTGCAAACGAGCGTATTTTTATAGGCTTTCCAAGTGCAATTCTTGCAATATTCATAATGAAAGGCTTTTATATCATCAATCCGAATAAGTCTTTAGCCATGGTCCTTTTTGGAAAATATATGGGAACGGTTAAGGAAAACGGCTTTCTTTGGACGAATCCTTTTTACCGAAGAATTTCAATTTCTCTTCGTGCGAGAAACTTCGATAGTGAACGTTTAAAAGTGAATGATAAAGTAGGGAACCCAATTATGATCTCTGTTATCCTGGTTTGGAAAGTAGAGAACACCTACAAAGCGGCTTTTGACGTAGATGATTATGAATATTTTGTTCGAATTCAAACCGATGCTGCTGTGCGTAAACTCGCTGGGCGCTATCCTTACGATAATTTCGATGATGATCTATCAGAATTAACATTACGATCGGGAATGGACACAGTAAATGATGCCTTAGAAGAAGAGCTTAAAGAACGTTTAGAGATCGCTGGCATAGAGGTCCACGAAGCTAGAATTGGTTATTTAGCTTACGCTCCGGAAATAGCCGGTGCCATGTTAAAAAGACAACAAGCAACTGCCATTGTAGCTGCCCGATTTAAAATTGTTGAAGGAGCAGTAGGAATGGTTGAAACAGCTTTGGCAGAATTATCCAGGAAGAAAATTATTGAACTCGACGATGATAAAAAAGCATCAATGGTATCTAATTTAATGGTTGTTTTATGTGGAGATCGTGATGCGAGTCCGGTGATAAATACAGGAACTTTAGCCCAGTAAAAATGAGTAAAAAAAAGTCTTTTGTGCTTCGTTTAGATCCCGAAACTTTAAAAGTGATCGAGAAATGGTCTGCGGATGAGTTCAGAAGCATGAATGGACAAATTGAGTGGATCATTAACAAAGCACTAAAAGAGCATCGTAAAATTCCGAAAGACAAAGAGAACTGATTAATGAGGAGCCAGGAAGAGATTTCTGGCTTTTTTTCTTATGTTGACTAGCCTGCGGATGGGCAGGTCTCAAATCTCCTATTGATAATCTTAGATTATTTTACTTTCCCTCCTTTGCGAAACCCTTTCCGTCCTTTGCGTGAAATTTTGTAAGTGAGATGTGAACTGCGCCAGGATTCCCTTTAGGCTTAGGGAAGGCGTGGGGGAAAATCTAAAAGTAATTAGTAAAAAAAGCTGTATTGCAGAGTTTCACAGACCTGCCTGCCGGCAGGGTTAAAAGAAGGTTCACAATGTTTTCTTTGAGTTCCTCTGCGTCTTTGTGGTTTTCTATCTCCGGCTAAAGTCCGCGGAATATCTTTAACTGAAAAACCGACCTCGGAGAGGTCTTATATTTACTAGTATAAGTGATTTCCAAAGGAGATGACCCCACTGTGGTCATGATCTATTATGGAGCAAGTTTAGTTATATGTGTAAGTCCCCGCTGGGGTCAATTGCTATATTGACTTTTTGTGATCAATGCTCGATGCTCGATGATTCAATCTCGGAGTAAAAATACTTACAAGTGTAATTTTTTGTGCCCTTTGAGCCTACTCAGAGTCTTTGTGGTTAAACAAAGAAGCTTAGTTCTGCTTAAATCTGCGCAATCAGCGGGAGAAAGAAAAAAGCTTTGCCCATATCTTATCCCTTACCTCTAGGCTTATGCCTTGAAACTCCCTTTTTAAAATTACTTCTCTTTTTACGATCGGTCGAATGAACTTTCCACACCGGTCCTTCTCCTAATTCAGGAGGGAGCGCTAATTTTGGAACTTCACGTTCGATCAGTTTTTCGATATGATGAAATTTCTGCATATCATCAGGATTGATCAGACTTAATGCAACTCCGGTGGTTTCTGCTCTGGCAGTTCTTCCCACGCGATGAACATAATCCTCCGCTTGTTTTGGAACATCAAAATTAACTACAAGGTTGATGTCTTTAATATCAATTCCTCTGCTTAATACATCGGTCGCAACTAGAACGCGTGTTCGTTTTGCCTTAAAATTAGCTAATACTGCTTCACGTTCCGATTGTTCCAGATCCGAACTTATTCCATGCACACTCTTTTTTTCTCCACCTAAAGCTCTTACGATATCAAATACTTTTCTTTTCGTCGAGCTGAAAATTAATATGCTGTCGTACTCTGTATTTTTATCGATCAAGATTTTTAAAAGAGGAACTTTTTGCTCATTAAAAGTGAGATATGCAGCTTGTAAAACGCCTTCAGCCGGTTTAGAAATTGAAATACTAATTTCAAAATGGTCATGAAGTAATTGATGGGCGAAGGATTTTATTTTATTCGCCATGGTGGCGCTAAACAATAAGTTTTGTCTTTTCTTTGGTAGGTAGGAGATGATCTTTTGAATATCTTCAATAAATCCCATATCGAGCATTCGATCTGCTTCATCAAGAATAAGATATTCGATATGATCGAATTTAACATAACCCATTTGTAAATGGGATAGTAATTTACCCGGAGTGGCTACAATGATGTTTGTACCGGTAGACAATGCTTTTTTCTGTACATCCCAATTGTCACCGTCGCCTCCTCCGTAAATAGCAATAGAACTTACCGGAACGAAGTAGCTAAATCCCTGGATCTGTTGATCTATTTGCACCGCTAGTTCACGAGTAGGTACAATGACTAATGTGGTTGTTAATTCGGTAGCTTTATTTACCGTTAAGTTATGTATGATAGGTAATATGAAAGCGGCTGTTTTTCCGGTTCCTGTCTGTGCACAAGCCAAAAGATCTCTTCCTTTCATTATTTCTGGAATGGCTTGCTCCTGAATAGGGGTGGCCTTCTCAAAACCCATATATGAAATGGCTTCTATAACCGCTTCATCCAGGCCTAATTCTTTAAATGTCATTAATTAATGTGTATAATATAAATTTCGGTGAAGGTCTGCTTAATTTTTCATCAAACAAAATAGCTTGCTTTCATAATCAGTAAAATCAACACTATACAATACTGCTTGTTGATAAATATTTATTTACTAGCCACTTATACCCTCAAATTGAATTATTTTTTAGTTCTGCAAAGATGATTGTTAATTGTAACTAAAATGATGTGAATCCGTTTAAAATAAAGAGTTTAAAATAATTGACTTACTTGAAAAATTATTTAATATCGCTCCTCTTAATTCTTTTTTCACTGACTGATTCTTTTGGTCAATGTGGAAGCGGAACACCCGTATATATCGTTGATTTAAGTGCGGATCCAAATATGAATTGGACCAGTGATCTGGTTTTAAGAGACGATACCTGTTGTGGAAGCATAAGCACCTGCATTCAGTTTATCGTTACGCTAAATCCAGCGGCGGAAGGAATTTTACTTGATATTTGTGAAGGCGCATTACCGGGTGGCGCTTTATTTTATCAGGTTGATTGCGGAGGTCCTATGCCTATTGGAAATGCAATTTGCTTATATGGGGTAGGCCCTCATTCCATTACTTTTTGTAAACCCGGAGGAAATCCCAATCGCTATTGTTTAACATCCGTTGCAGAACCGGGTGGAGGACAGGATATCACCATTGCAGAAGGCTGTTACGATTCTATCAGTTCGATCGGTTTCGAGCCAAGTACTATTTTATGGAGAAGTGTTTATCCCGGTGCTATTGGAAGCTATGATTCCTATTTGGATTGTAACTTAGGTTGTGCTGATGTAATTGTTACTCCATCAGCCAATCCGCCTCCATACGTCGATTTTCAAATTTGTGGTTTTGCATTAGGATTATGTGATATCTCCGGTGTTTGCGATACGGTACGAGTGTATTTTAATGATTCGCTCGATGTAAACATCTCTCCCATAAACCCAATGGTTTGCTTCGGGGATAATACGACCAGTATCACTGCAAATCCCACAGGTGGGGAAGCTCCCTTTACTTATTTATGGAGTACAGGAGAAACAAGTGCTACAATAGATGTGGGAATAGGAAATTATTCTGTAGTAATCGATGATGCCGGAGGATGCTATAGTGCAAATAGTTCAATTACGGTTGGAGAATTTACAATGGATATTTCTACCGATGCTGGGGCCGATCAACTGGTGTGTAATCAAAATCCACAAATTCAATTGAATGGAAGTGTTCAAGGCGTTTCTACCGGTAAATGGATAGGAGGGAATGGTGTATTTAGTCCTAATGATAGCACTTTAAATGCTGTTTATACCCCTACTTTTCCGGAGATCATAAGCGGAAGTCTTGCATTAACTCTTTTAACCACGAATAATTCCACTTGTCCGCCCGACAGCGATATCGTTACATTTACCTTTACCGGTTTTATTGGCATTCCCCAAATCTCTAGTGATTCGGTATCCTGTTTTCAAGGAAGTGACGGAGGGGCTTCAGTGCTTATAAATTCAGGTTTTAATAGCTATTCTTATTTATGGGATGATCCTGCAAATTCGACTGACTCTGCAATTGGCAACCTTTCAGCCGGAAGCTATAATGTACAAGTAACCGATTCACTCGGTTGTTTACTTTTTACTTCTGTTACTGTTTATGAACCTCCCGCCTTGATAGTCGATTCCCTCTTTAGTCAGGATTTGTTCTGTTTTAACGACAATAGTGGTATCGCAGGAGTTTATGTAAGCGGAGGAAGTCCACCTTACAGCTATAATTGGGGTGCAAATGCAAATAATCAAACAACTTTACAGGCAATTGATCTTTCGGCTGGAAGCTATGATCCAATTATTTTGGATTCAAAAGGCTGTTTTTTAGATACAACGATTTCAATTTCAGAACCCCCTCCATTAGTATTGATGATGGATAGCATTTCTATAAGTCTATGTTATGGTGATGGTAATGCTCAGGCAACAGTAAGTGCTACAGGTGGAACGCCTTCTTATTCTTATTTATGGGATGCAAATGCAGGATCACAAACGAGCGCAACGGCAATTAATTTATCTGTCGGGACTTATACCGTTTACCTTAGTGATTATAATTTGTGTAGCGATAGTTTAGAAATAATAATTGATAAGCCTGATTCCTTGACCTTAATAGGCAATACGTTGAGCAATGTAGATTGTTTTGGTGGAAGCGAAGGAAGTGCTGAGGTGATCGTAAGTGGTGGAACCCCTTCTTATTCCTATTTATGGGATGCGAATGCACAAAACCAAACAGGGAGTGTCGCTTTAAATTTAGGCATAGGAATTTACTCAGTTACCGTAACAGACTCCAATTTATGTCAGTCTGTTTCTCAAGTTGAGATCTTAGGACCTGATTCCACCTTTTATCTTACTCCTGAAATTCAGGATGTATCTTGTTTCGGGTTAACTGATGGTTCAGCCAATATTATCGTTTCAGGTGCGAGTCCGCCTTATACTTATTTATGGGATTCGAATGCAGGTAATCAAACGACTTCAAACGCTACTAATTTAGCACCCGGTTCTTATTGGCTTTGGGTATCAGACAATAATAATTGTAATGATTCAATACAAATTTCAATTTTGGAACCTGCACCTTTGGTATTGATGATGGATAGTATTTCTTTAAACCTCTGTTTTGGAGATAATGATGCTCAGGCAACAGTGAGTGCTGCCGGTGGAACGCCTTCTTACTCCTATTTATGGGATGCAAATGCGGGATCACAAACGACTGCAACGGCAATTAATTTATCGAATGGGATCTATATGGCTTACGTTTATGATTCTTATTTGTGTAGCGATAGTTTAGAAATAATAATTGATAAGCCCGATTCCTTGACCTTAATAGGCAATACGTTGAGCAATGTAGATTGTTTTGGTGGAATTGAAGGAAGTGCTGAGATAATAGTAAGTGGAGGGACGCCTTCATACACCTATTTATGGGATGCGAATGCACAAAATCAAACCGGGAGTGTTGCTTTAAATTTAGGTATAGGAATTTATTCAGTTACTGTAACAGACTCCAATCTATGTCAGTCTGTTTCTCAAATTGAGATCTTAGGACCTGATTCTACCTTTTATTTTACTCCTGAAATTCAGGATGTATCCTGTTTTGGATACAACGATGGCTCCGCCAATATGATCGTTTCGGGGGCGAGTCCGCCTTATTCTTATCTATGGGATGCAAATGCCGGGAATCAAACGAGTGCTAGCGCTACTGATTTAGCTCCGGGATCTTATTGGCTTTATGTTTCAGACAGTAATAATTGCTCGGATTCAATACAAATTTCGATTTCTGAACCATTTGAATTGCTGGTGTCATCTTTCGCATCAGATGTAATTTGTAATGGCGACAGCACCGGTTCGGCTTTATTGCAGGTAAGCGGAGGATCCCTTCCCTATAGTTATCAATGGGATGATAATGCGATGAATCAAAATACCATTAATGCGATCGGTTTGCCGGAAGGAGTTTATAGCTACCTTGTAACTGACGATAACAATTGCAGCTTTTCCGGTTTCGTTGAAATAAGCGAACCTGAGCCAATCACCCTCATCGCTTCAAATGACCAGATCATCTGTGTAGGAATTATCGTTGAAGTTTCTGCTCAGGCCAGTGGAGGAACAGGAGGACTGGTTTATTATTGGTCTGATCTGGGTGAAGGACAATTTAAAAATGCTAGTCCATCTGTAAATACAATTTATAATGTTGTAGCAGTCGATAGTTTAGGATGTGCAAGTAATTATGATAGTGTTGAAGTCGTTGTAAATAATATTTTTCTCGACTCATTACAAGTTTTCAATTCAGGTTCTATTTGCGAAGGAGAAACAAGTTCAGTCACTGCACAATTTAATGGACAGAGTCCGATCTCTTCTTACACATGGAATAATAATTTAGGAAGTACCTATGGGCCAGTGTCAGTCTCTCCAATGCAAAGTACCTGGTACACTTTCACAGTAATTGATGTATGCCAGAATAGCTTGTCCGATTCCACTTTAATAGAAGTGTATCCTATTCCTGTCATCGATATAGAGATCTCTACAAACGAAGGTTGTGCTCCATTGGAAGTTACCTTTACAAATTTAGGTCAACAAGAAAATGTAAATTATGTTTGGGTATTCGGCGATGGAGGAGTATCTATTGAAGAAAGTCCAAGCTATATTTATGAGCAGGCCGGAGATTTTCTAGTGGAATTAAGTTTATTCAGCTCTTTCGGCTGTTCTTCTAATTCAACAAATACCCATTTTGTTCATGTTGATCCACAACCGCTAAGTAATTTTAATGCGAATCCATGGG
>Ga0316188_10001636_pt1 | contig 10652 bp, 6 predicted proteins | sample Phiworburrow1_MG_FD_204933 | JGI IMG/M metagenome (GOLD analysis project Ga0316188, IMG submission 204933) | Coastal sediment microbial communities from Maine, United States - Phippsburg worm burrow 1 | ecosystem: Environmental > Aquatic > Marine > Coastal > Sediment | place: USA: Maine... | reverse complement strand
TGGGTAATTGTAGATGGTAATGATGAAGCTGATTTTGTACAGGATGCAGGGCCGTTAGATCCTCGAATTGATCATTCTATTGGTAGAAAAGGTATTCCATACCTGGATTGGATAGATCATCCCGGTCAAGCATGGATCAGAAGTTTCCCATATGCGGGTCCTTACTCTCCTAAAAAATACATTTATTACAAATCTCAGGAGAATTCGTTTACAGATGGTAGTTCATGGACACGTGGTTATGCCACAATGAACTATACCATTATACGCTATGCGGATGTGCTTTTGATGGCTGCTGAAGCAGAAGTTGAAGCAGGTTCTTTAACAAAAGCATTGGACTATGTAAATCAGGTAAGAGCAAGAGCAGCCAATCCAGATTTTTGGGTTAAAAAATCTGATGGATCCGGCGACAATGCTGCAAATTACAATATCTCTGAATATACTGCTGCAGACTTTGGATCTCAGGACGCTGCAAGAACTGCAGTTCGTTTTGAAAGAAAGCTAGAGCTTTCCGGAGAAGGGCATCGTTTCTTTGATTTGGTACGCTGGGGTGTTGCCGCTGAAACGTTAAACACATATTTGCAGTATGAAAGTCAGTACCTTGTTACCAAATTTGGTGGAGCGAGCTTTACTGCTGGCAAAAGTGAAAAATATCCAATTCCACAAGCACAAATAGATATTCAAGGCTCTGATGTCTTATCTCAGAATCCAGGGTACTAGTATTCGTAGGATATAATTTTTAAAAGGCCGCTGAAAAGCGGCCTTTTTATTTGTTCATGTGCCAGGGTTCTTGCATTTTTGTATGTTGATTCAAAACACAGGTCCAATGAAACTAAAATCTGTTATAGCGGTAATTGTTTTATGCTCACTACTTTTTACAGGCTGCGATACACATGAAAAAAATACAGCACTTTTCCTAAGTGTTATTCCTCAAAGTTCCGGACTTGAGTTTACCAATGAGTTAACTGAAAATGATTCTATTAACATCCTGGATAATGAATTTGTCTACAATGGCTCCGGAGTTGCACTCGGGGACCTTGATGGTGACGGTTTGGATGATATTTTCCTGACAGGCAATCAGGTAGATAATAAATTGTTCCTCAATAAAGGAAAATTGAAATTTAAGGATATCTCTGCGGATGCCGGGATAAATAAACCGGATGCCCTCCTTTGGTCTTCCGGAGTTTCCATAATGGATATAAACCTGGACGGTAAACAGGATATATATATTTGTAATACATTTTATAAGAATCCTGATAGAAGAAGGAACCTCCTGTATATTAACCAGGGCAATAATAGCAATGGTACTCCCCTATTTAAGGAAATGGCCAAAGAATACGGGATTGCAGATACGACCTATTCTTCCCATGCCCAGTTTTTTGATTATGACAATGATGAAGACCTGGATCTTTTTATAGGTGTAAACCGTATTGAAGGCATAAATCCAAGTCAATTTAGTCCTTTGGAAGACGACGGCACATCCCTTAGCCGGGACAAGCTGTATAAAAATGAATGGGATGACACATTGGGTCACCCGGTATTTAAAGATGTATCAGATGAGGCAGGAATACGATTTCACGGTTACAGCCACAGTACATTAATTCATGATTTTAATGAAGATGGCTGGATGGACATCTATGTGGCAAATGATTTTTTAAGTAATGACCTTATTTATATCAATAATCAGGATAATACATTTACGAACAGGGCGGGTGATATATTTAAACACTTTAGCCTTTCTTCCATGGGAAGCGACATTTCTGATGTAAATAATAACGGGCAAATGGATATTTTCACTTCGGAAATGCAGCCCTATTACAACAAGAGGAAAAAATTATTCCAGGGACCCAGCAGTTATCAAAAAGAAATTTTTACCAAAAAATATAAGTACGAGTCCCAGTATACCAGAAATACATTACAGCTAAATCTTGGTGTGAATCCCGAAACAGGACTTCCCATATTTGGAGATGCCGGTATGTTTGCCGGCATCCAGGAAACTGATTGGAGCTGGGCACCACTATTTGCTGACTACGACAATGACGGTTGGCAGGATCTGTTTATCACCAATGGATTTCCAAAAGACGTAACCGACAGAGATTTCGGGGATTTCCGTATCACGGCAAGCAGACTGGTGAGCAAAGAAAAACTGATCGCCGCTATTCCTGAAATTAAAATTCCAAATTTCATGTTCAGAAACACCGGGGACTTAAACTTTGAAGACGTAACCGATGCATGGGGGCTTAATTTTGGCACTTACTCCAGTGGGGCCGCCTATGGAGACCTAGACAATGACGGGGATTTGGATCTGGTAATCAATAATATAAATGATCCTGTCCTGCTCATGGAAAACAGGCTTTCTCAAATAAACCCGGAAAGTCATTATTTGAGGATCAAGTTAAAAGGGTCAGATAAAAACCCTGCTGCCTATGGGAGTGTTGTGGAAGTTTTTTCCGATGGAATGCGACAGAAACAGTCCATGATTTCCGGCAGGGGTTATCTCTCCAAGCCAGAAAGTGTGTTTCATTTTGGGCTTGGAAACAGATCCTCTGTAGATTCCATAAAAATTACATGGCCAGGAGGTAAAGTTCAAAAGTTACAAAAACAGGAAACCGACAGAGTCCTGAATATAGCTTACAACCCGGCCTTAATAGAATCATCCATAAAAAAGGATTCTATGTTTATTCCTATGGTCAAAGAGGTATCGGAAAAGTATAATCTGGTATATGAAAGCAAGGATCACGACTTTATAGATTTTAATTTTCAGCGTACACTACCACATAAATTCTCTCAATATGGCCCTTCTCTTTCAGTGGGGGACATAAACAATGACGGCCTGGATGATCTGTTTGTGAGTGCCAGCAGGAACTTTGGGGAGATGTGGTTTATACAGCAAAAAGACGGGAGCTTTACGCAACAGGAAGTCAATTACAAACATGGTAAAGAATTGGAAGAAGAAGATGCCGGCACCTTACTCTTTGATGCTGATGGCGATCAGGATTTAGATTTATATATAGCCCGGGGAAGCGCTCAGTATCCGCCCGGACATATTTTTTACAAAGATATTCTCCTGCTGAATGATGGTAGCGGTAAGTTTACTGAATCTGTTGAAGGAATACCGGACATGAGGAGTAACTCTTCTGCGGTAAGGGCTTCAGATTATGACAGGGACGGGGACCTCGATCTTTTTATCGGAAGCAGGGTACTCCCTATGGCTTATCCAAAAGCAGACCGTTCCTATATTCTTAGGAACGAAAGTACAGAAGGGAATGTTCGCTTTATTGATGTTACAGCGGAAGTTTCCCCGGAGCTGGAATATCCGGGACTTATTTGCGATGCTTTATGGACGGATTTTAACGGGGATTACTGGCCAGATCTTATTTTGGCTGAGGAATGGAAGCCCATTCGATTCTTTGAAAACAGAAATGGAACCCTTCATGAAATAACGGATTCCAGTGGAGTTCAGGACAATTCGGGGTGGTGGAACAGTCTCGCTGCTGCTGATCTGGACAATGATGGCGATATGGACTACATAGCCGGGAATTTTGGAAAAAACATCTATTTTAAAGCAGATAAAGATACCCCTGTGCGCTTATATGCGAAGGACCTGGATAATAATGGCATGATAGACCCATTTATCTCCTATTACCTCAGAGATAGCGTGGGAACCAAGAAGGAATACCTTTATCATCCCTGGCAGGATGTTGTGAAGCAATTTGTAGGGATAAGAAAAAGATTTAATTCTTTTGGGGAATTTGGCGAGGCCACATTGCATGAAGTATTTCCCGATGGTGTATTGGACGATGCCATAAAACTTACCTTCAACTATATGCAAACTGCATGGATTGAAAATCTGGGAGAGGGCAAATTTGAAAGTCACCCCCTACCCATCGCAGCCCAGCTGGCCCCTGTATATGGCATTCTCATCACCGATTTTAATAGTGATGACTTAATGGACATTGCATTGGTTGGAAATGATTTTGGAATGGAAGTACAGCAAGGCCCGGCAGACGCATTTGTTGGCATTTTGCTAAAAAATAAAGGAGGTGGAAGTTTTGAAGCCGTTTCCCTGGAAGAGAGTCATTTCTTTGTCCCTGGTGATGCGAAAAGCCTGGCAAGGTTAACCGTGGCTAATAATAAATCTTTGATTGTTGCTTCACAAAACAATGATTATCTAAAGGTGTACGAAACAACAACTGACCCGGCTCCGAGTTTAGTACCGCTAAAAGCAAATGAAGTTAAGTGCGTCTTGTATTTTAAAGACAAGAGCAGTCAGATACAGGAATACTATTGGGGTTCATCGTTTCAATCCCAGTCCAGCAGGCAAATTGAAGTGAATCCTAATGTAAGTCGCATCAGGTTTTTTGATAATAACGGCACGGAAACAAGAACATTAAATTTTTAGTACTCCTGTGGATGTTTATAATCTCCGAAGCGATATTTAACCGTACGCTTTAAAGGAATATTCATCCCATTGGTTGCTTCAAGCCAATCATATATGGCAGATGACATTGATTTGGCTATCTCCTGTTTATCGGGATCTGCTATCAAATTGTACATCTCATCAGGATCGTTCTGTAAATCATAAAGCTCATTTCTATCCCAAATACCCTGATACTTAATGTACTTGTATTTATCTGTGCGCATGCCAAAAACAGTGGGCGTCATAGGAAAATCATATTCCCAATAGTATTCATAAAATATTTCTTTTCGTGAAGCAACATCAGTATTGCCCGTTAAAATAGGAATAAATGAAACCCCAGGCATATTTTCAGGTTGTTTAACACCTGCTTCAGCAAGTACCGTGGGGCCTATATCAATATTTTGCACCATTTGCCGGGGAACCTTACCCCCTTCAAACAACTCCGGACAACGAACCAGTAATGGGACCTTAACAGATTCTTCGTAAAAATGCCTTTTATCTATTAAGCCATGCTCCCCCCAGCTAAAACCGTTATCTCCCATATAAATAACCAATGTTGACTCGTCCAGTCCTTCCTTTTTAAGGTATTCCATGATTGTACCTACACTTTCATCGACACCCAAAAGAGTTTCGCAATAGTCAACAACCATTTCATATAAGTCCCGGTTTGAATGATACATATAATCTACTCCGTGCCAGCTGATCCGCTGATCAGCCACCCATTGAGGCCATTTTAAATCGCGGTATGCACCCGTTTTGGTTTGGTCATAGGTAGCAGGCAATTTGATCTTATTCCCTTTGTAAATGCCTTTATGCCTTTTTGCAGGTTGAAAACCGGCGTGAACTGCCTTATGAGACAGGTACAGAAAGAATGGCTTGTTCTTATCCCTTTTATCCATCCAGTCCACAGCGTGCTCTGTTAACAGATCGGTGATATAAGTAGAATCTTTATAGGCTATTCTTTCTCCATTGATATTTAAAGTAGGATTGTAGTATACCCCCTGTCCCGGAAAGCTTTCCCAATGCGTAAAACCAGGTTGTGGCTCATCACCATGGTCCCCCATGTGCCATTTTCCAAAAAACCCCGTTTGATAGCCGGCTTTCTGCAAATATTCGGGAAAGTATGTCAGGTTACCCGGGTCGGGTGCCTGATTATCCACAATGGTATGGCTATGTGAGAACTGGCCGGTTAAAATAGATGCCCTGCTGGGAGAACAAAGGGAAGTAGTTACAAAAGCATTAGGCAGGTAAGCCCCTTCCGCCGCCAGTTTGTCCATATTGGGTGTTTGCAACCAGGGAACTTTGCCTGTGAACCCCATATAATCATACCTATGGTCATCCGTAAGAATAAAAATGACATTTCTGGGTTTTTTCTTTTGTACAGCAGTTGTATCACCTTCTGTTTCAGAATTTGCAAAAGTCGCCTGGGTACTTATCGCAAAGACCCAAACACTTAATAAAGCGATATTAATTATTAGTTTTCTCATAATCCGGTTATTTTGATTCTTGTTCCAGGAAGCCCAGGATATAAGTCAGAGGGGCATTCCAGTTCAAACATATTTCATTGCTTGCGTAACTGTCCTCATGATCTGTCCAGCTTTTCATAGGGGGTGCATTTTCCGGATATTCTACTCCTGCTGATCTATCCTGTTTGTCCTTATTCGGGCCACCTGAGAGTAATCCCGGTACCGGATCCACTATCCGGTCTGCAGCACTTTGCCTGTGATGTATAAACATAGGGGGGTTGTCTCCAAAGCCGGTTACAAAACTATATCCCATAGCATTGTTACCCAGGACATAATCGACAGCCTGCCTCACGGCCGATAAATATTCCACATTATTATTAAGTCTGTAGGCCTGGGCAATAATCATAGCCGTATTCAGGACATCGCTATTTGATCCCCATTGAAAATCATCAACACTTTGAAAATAATCCAATGTTTTCGTTCTTGCGGTCAGGTCGTCTGCCGTATTCAGAATGCCGTTACTCAATGTCGAATAGAGTTCATCAGGAACGAGTGATTTGTTATCCAAAAGCGTAAATATGCCCATAAACCTCATAAATTTTGTCCAGCCATCCCCTGGACTATAGGAAAAATCAATCTGGGCAGTTTTAAGCTGATTAAGGAAAGTGGTATCTGCAGTGGTTACAAATAACTCTGCGGCAGCCCAGAAAAATTCATCATCAAAATTAGTGTCACCATACTGACCCGTGCTAATATCTTCCGGGTTAACAAATTCCACCTGTGGATTATCCAGAGACCAATTGTAAGCCCTTTTAGACGCCTGCAGGCATTTCCCTGCGTAAGTTGAATCATATGGCGCAAAAACGCGGGAAGCCTGAGCTGCTGCAGCAGCAAAATCCAGGCTGGCAGCGGTTCCCTTACCTACAATATATCGCTGGCTGGTTGCTTCATGAGGCATCACCATTCCTTCAAAATTTTTGGTTGTCAGTTTATGAAACATCCCTCCATCTTCATCCTGCATGGTCAATACCCAATCCATCTCATATTTCAGCTCATCCAGATAATCGCTTAGGGCATTGCCACTTTCCGGTATATTTAAGGCTCCATCGGCAACACTATTGGGGTATTGCTCCTCCAGCAAAAAGAATTGTCCTAATGGAAATGAGGCATTAACTACATATTTATTATAATCTCCGGCATCATACCAGCCTTTGGGGGAATTTAATATCCCTGTTTGTTTCCCGCTGGATGGATGATACATAACAGAATCATCAGGATGCCCCAGATCTCTTTTCCAATGTGATGCATATTCTTCAGCAAGGGCCATGCCGGCTCTTTGAAAATACAACCCCTTTATGGAGCCTAAAAAAACCGCATGTAATACATGTTCGTTTATTTCAAATGGATAGGAAAACCCCAGGTCCTTATTATAAATATGATAGGATCCCGGCTTAGTGAATTCACTGAAATCGGCAATACGCACTGTCTCTCCGGCCATTTTCCAATCTAATTGCTCAGAGAGCTTTCCTGAAAATACAACTTCACCGGATTTACTGTCCAGTAAACTAAATGTCCCTTCCGGGGCGGAAACCATTACCGCCTTTTTTAAGGCATCCGGATAATACCCAATTTGGTTTATTCGTATTTGATTGCTAAAGGTATTGCCAATATTAGGGATGGCCTCTTTGCAACTTACCGCAAACAGCACAGCCAGAGCACCAAAAAGAGAAATTAACCTGTTCATTGTCGTTTATTTATTTAATTAATTTTAACCCTCTTTCCATTTATTTGCCATTATGGCAAATCGATTTCATTTGGTCCCTCCGTAATGGGTTTTCCCCTCCACCAAGTGGCCAAACTGGAACCCGTAATATTCATCAAAGGCCCAAAAACAGCAGGTGCCAGGCCCATTGTGGCTACCCTCCCCATTTCCAAAGCAATGCCTGAGGCGAGCCCTGCGTTTTGCATTCCTACTTCAAACGCTACAGTGCGAGCCGACTTCCTGTCCAGACCAAATAGCCTGCTTCCCCAATATCCAAAGAAATAGCCGATTAAGTTATGTAAAATGACCGCCACTATGAGCAGTAACCCCAGTGTCAGGAGTGAATCCCTGCCCGCAGCAGTAATAATTGTAATAATAATGGCAATCCCTGCCATGGATACAACAGGCATAGCTTTGTCCAGCCATTTAAACCTGCCATGTGCAAATCTATTGAACAAAAGCCCGGCAATGATAGGTATGATAACAATTTTTACGATACTCCAAAGCATCGCCAAAAAATCAATAGGGACCATTTGATTTGCCAATATTTTCATAAGCAGGGGTGTTAGCAAGGGTGCTAAGATGGTAGCTACTGCAGTTAAAGTTAGTGAAAGCGCCAGGTTTGCTCCCGAAATATAAGCCATAACATTTGATGCCAGTCCACTTGGTGAGCTGCCTACCAAAATAATTCCGGCAGCAATTTCGGGAGGAAAGTCAAAGGCAGTAGCCAATCCATACCCCACAAAAGGCATAATCGTAAACTGACATAAGATACCCACCAATACACCTTTAGGCATTTTTACTACTCCCTTTAAATCCTGAAGGCTCATGGCCGTCCCCATTCCAAACATGATGAGCATTAGTAAAGGAACTATCAGTTTTTTAAGGTCAAAATCCCCTGCTTTGGAAAAAAATGCCGGGTAAAACATGGAAGCTGCAACCGCTGCAAATATGAGTATGGTAAAGGAAAAACCCTTCAAGGAATGAACATTTCTTACAGCCAAAGCGAGAGATAGAAAAAAAAGTATCAAAACGGGGGCCATCATACTTAAATTACCCGAAATCCATAAAACAAGGGCAAGAACTCCGGAGCTGATGGCAATGCCTGCTATGATTTTTTTATACATCGCTGCTTTTGTATATCCTAAATAAATTTATAGGTATTGAACGAGGAACCCAAACCATATTTCCAAAACTTTATAGATAAACTACAATCAGGAGGTGTTATTCCCGAATTAGTTTTTGTTTCATAAACCATGTATACAATTCCTCAGTAGTATAGGCCTTCACCCATGCGTTATGCCCTACCCCTTCATATCTGGTAAATTTAACATCGTAGCCCATGTCCTCTAACCTTTTTACCATATTCTCAGATTCAGAAATGGGTATGGATTTATCTTCAGTTCCGTGAAAAACCCATATAGGCATATTTTTATTTATCCATGACGCATAGGGCACAGGGGTCATCCCACAGACCACTGCCAGGGCTGCAAATTTATCCGGGTATTGTACGGCAAGTTCCCAGGCAGCACCTCCTCCCCTGCTTAAACCTGTCAGATAAATCCTATCGGTATCTACCCTGTTTGTCGCTATTATCGTATCCAATAATTGCATCACCGCCCTGGTATTCCACCATTTTTTTTTATGCGGGTTTTGAGGAGCCAATATTAAAAAAGGAAACTCTTTGCCTTCAGCCAGTAGCTTAGGTGGTCCATTCGTTTTAAGTTCTTCAAGCTCACCTCCTGATTCTCCACCTCCGTGCAAAAATAAAAGCAGCGGAAATTTATCATTTTTTTCCTCTTCATATCCCTTTGGGAAATACAGGTAATACTTCATTTTCTCTACTGAAACGGTTTCTTTCTCATCAGAGATCAATTGGGACTGAGCGGAACAGGACTGAACAGAAAAAAGACAAATTATAATTGTGGCTTGTGTGATAAAAGAAGTAATTCTATTCATTTTCAATATTGCTATACCTGTCAAAATTCTATGTCAAAAAAATTAAGGAAATTTTAATGCTTCATTATAATTGGTATGAAATCCTGAATTTAGTCAAATTATTTTGTTTTCATATAGATATAATTCTATGTATCCATTAGCATATTTTTTAAGATTACCTGAAATATTCAGCAATGTGTAAATGATCACTTAAAAATTCAATAAAAAAAGTTGCGTTCCAGGATATGAAGAATTACATTTGCATCCGCATTTTACAATGCACGTTCACTTGAAAATTACTGGAGAGGTGCCGGAGTGGTAACGGAGCAGATTGCTAATCTGTCGACGCGTAAGTGTCGCCAGGGTTCGAATCCCTGTCTCTCCGCTTTCGCCAGCCTTATTCCGCCTGAGGCGGAACCGGCGGGCCGTAGCGGACACGTCCGTCAAAAGTTCATTAAGATACGGAGGTTATAAGTTGAGAATTGAAAGTTTGAGAATTACACCATTCGGGGTGTAGTCCCACAATTCGCTTTTTTCTAAAGCTCATGAGGGATAAACTTCACCCGGTTATCGCGTCCCGCTGGCAGCGGGAAGGTCGTCACGCCGGGGCGTGACCACCCCAACTAGAGAAAATTATGTTTGTATATGTTCTCTTTAGTAAAACACGTTCTAGATATTATGTAGGTCAGACTACAGATATTGATAAAAGATTGAAAAGACACAATGGAGGTATTGTTCCTTCAACCAAGGGAGGAATCCCCTGGGAGTTAGTTTTGCAAATACCAGTAGCCAGCAGATCAGAGGCTATTCATTTAGAAAAGCGTATTAAAAAACGTGGTGCAAAACGATTTATAGATGACCTTCGGGGTTTACCACGCTAAAGCGTGGCAGGTCTCACCCGGTTATCGCGTCCCGCTGGCAGCGGGAAGGTCGTCACGCCGAGGCGTGACCACCCCAACTAGAGAAAATTATGTTTGTATATGTTCTCTTTAGTAAAACACGTTCTAGATATTATGTAGGTCAGACTACAGATATTGATAAAAGATTGAAAAGACACAATGGAGGTATT
>Ga0316188_10001634_pt1 | contig 10658 bp, 6 predicted proteins | sample Phiworburrow1_MG_FD_204933 | JGI IMG/M metagenome (GOLD analysis project Ga0316188, IMG submission 204933) | Coastal sediment microbial communities from Maine, United States - Phippsburg worm burrow 1 | ecosystem: Environmental > Aquatic > Marine > Coastal > Sediment | place: USA: Maine... | reverse complement strand
TTCGAACGGACTTTATCGGGGGAAAAGATTTGAAGGAAAAATACAATTTGAGTTTTTATCACACTATAAATGAAAAAAATCAATCTGTTTTTGGTATTAAGAAATCAGAAATGGAAATTAAAGATAATATCTGGTTTATAAATCCGAACAATAATAACCAAAACAAGGTTGTATTTGACGAATCGTATAAAACATTTGCTATTGATAATATAAATTTTGAATCTGGATTTCAGTTTATTGATTTGGCTGGTTTAGTCAATGGAAAAGATAGCCGGAATATTGATTTGACCTTTGAAAACGTTAATTTAAAAGACATAACTCCAACAATTGACAGTTTAGCCATAAATGGAAAAATAAACGGAAGTTTACATCTGAAAACAGTCGATAAAAAGACACTGCCATTTGCTGATTTACGCGTGAATTATTTTAATATTAACAACGATTATTATGGTGATTTGGTGTTTAATGCAGTGGGGGATGAAAAAATAATGAATTATTCATTTAAAGCAAGTTTGTTAAATAGTGATCTTAAAACTTTCGTCACTGAAGGTAATCTTGATTTTAATCCGGATATTCCTGTTATCATTGCGAATGTAAAGTTAGATAAATTTAAAATTAATTCTTTTAGTCCTTTAGGTAAGAATGTGTTATCTAAAATCAGAGGTTTTGCTTCTGGTAACGCCTCCATAACGGGCACCATAAAAAATCCGAACATCGATGGAGATATTATTTTACGAGAGTCGGGCATAGAATTTCCTTATTTAAATGTGAATTATAATTTTATTGGAGACACCAAAGTGAAATTGTACCAACAAACTTTTGAATTTATGCCAATTACGGTTCAGGATGCCCTACTCAAAACTACCGGAACAATGCTGGGTAAGATTTCGCATAAGGAATTTAAAAAATGGGATTTAGATCTACGATTATTTACGGACAACTTATTGGTTTTAAATACAAAAGACTCAGAAGATGCTCTTTATTATGGTACAGGATTATTGGCTGGTTTGGTTACTATAAAAGGTCCAACAGATAATTTGATTATCAATATTAACGGGATAACAAATGCCGGAACGGAATTCATTTTACCTTTAAGTTATGTAAGTACAGTAGAGGAGTCTAGATTGATTCATTTTGAAAATCCATCCAATGAAGAAAATATGGAGGAAAACGATGGTGCTGTCGTTTTTAATCAGTTAAAGGGGTTATCCATTAATTTTAATTTAGAAGTTACAAAAGATGCTGTCGCAGAAGTTGTGATAGATCGAATTACGGGAAGTCTTTTGAGAGGAAGAGGAGATGGTGATATTGTATTAAATATTGACACGAATGGTAAATTTGAAATGTATGGAGCTTTGGTAGTGGATAGCGGAGAATACCAGTTTAAAAATATTGTCAACAAAAATTTTGAGATGAAAAAAGGAGGGACCATCGTTTGGAATGGAAGTCCGTATGATGCTGAACTCAATATCGAGGCTGTAAATAGAACCAAAGCAAATCCTGCAGTTTTATTGGATGAGATAAATAGTTCAAGAAAAATTGATGTTAATTTGATAACTACCATAAATGGGGCCTTATCAGCTCCAAATTTTGATTTTGATATTGAAATACCAAATGCAAGTACTCTAGTGACTACAGAATTAGAATTTAAATTGAGTAATCCTGATGATAAGCTTACCCAATTTTTCTCAGTTTTAGCCACGGGCTCTTTTATTAACTTAAATCAAAGTAATACTGATTTTAATGGTAATGCCGCTATTTCGGGTACCATTTCTGAAAAAGCATCCAAAGTATTAACGGAAATGTTAAAAAGTACCAGTGGTGATATTCAAGTAGGTGTTTCTTATGATGCCGGATCAGCCAATAGTGTGGAAGATGTAACTACTGATGATCAATTAGGTATTTTAGTGTCAGGAAGAATTGCCGATAGAGTTACCGTAAGCGGTAAAGTTGGGGTTCCGGTGGGGTCGAATACAAATTCTAGTGTCGTGGGTGAAGTAGAAGTTATGATGCCATTAAATGAAGCAGAAACTTTTCAAGCGAAAGCATATAATCGACAGAATGAAATTGAATTTGATGCTATCGATGGTGAAGGATATACTCAGGGTGTTGGAATATCTTATCGTTTTGATTTTGATAATAGCAACGAATTTTTTGAAAAAATCGGACTAAAAAAAACGGAAGAAGAAAAGGCCAAAATAAAAAAAGCAAAAGATAGTATTAAGGCAGAGAAGAAAAATATAGCAAATAAAAAATAATTTTTTCTAAAATTCGGAATAGATAATTAATTAATTCTCCATGGTTAATAGATACTGTAAACCTCCAAAACTTGCGCTTTGTATCACTTTATTTGCTTTATAGCGGTAAAATGGTACCTAAATTTACTTTTTTATTACATTTATCGAAATAAAAATAAAAATGGAGGTTATTTTAATAGTTGAAAAAAAATCCCATCTTTGAGTTTTAAAAATTTAAATTATTTCGAATGAAAGAAAAATCTACTCTGGTACCATTGCTAATTGTTGGTGGTTTATTTTTTATATTTGGTTTTGTAACATGGATTAATGGAGCGCTAATTCCATTTATGAAAACTATCAATGAATTAACTGCGGCGCAATCTTTCTTAGTTGCCTCTGCATCTTATATTTCATTCGTTGTAATGGCTTTGCCTGCCTCAGCAATTCTTACCAAAATCGGATTTAGAAAAGGAATGTCTTTAGGTTTATTTGTTATGGCAATTGGAGCTCTGGTTTTTATTCCTGCTGCCAATGCCCGAACCTATTGGGTATTTTTGTTGGGTATTTTTATACAAGGAGCGGGTATGACCTTATTGCAAACGGCCTCCAATCCGTATGTTACGATTTTGGGACCTATTGAAAGTGGTGCAAAACGAATAGCCATTATGGGAATTGCAAATAAAGTTGCAGGAGCCTTGGGATCGTTAATTTTTGGAACACTTTTACTAAGTGGTATTGATGAAGTAAATGATAAATTAAAGACTGTTGATGGAGTTGAAAAGGAACAACTACTAGACACTATGGCCAATAGTGTATTTGTACCCTATATTATTATGGCAGTTGTTTTAATTCTTTTAGCAATATTGATTCGAAAAGCTCCTTTACCACATGTAGAACCGGTAGAAGAAGAAACATCAGATCTTAAAACACAAAAGACGAATGTGTTGCAGTTCCCACATTTAATTTTGGGTGTAATAGCATTATTTTTATACGTTGGTGTTGAGGTTATTGCCGGGGACACGATTATCGCATACGGTCTTTCATTAGGCTTACCCGTGGACGAAGCTAGATGGTTTACAACTTTTACTTTAATAGCTATGGTTGGTACTTATGCTTTGGGTGTGTTTTTAATTCCGAAATATGTAAGTCAATCAACCGCTTTAAAATCGAGTGCTATTATCGGTATTGTAATTAGTATTACCATTGTTTTTACAACTGGATTTACTTCGGTATTGTTAGTAGCTTCCTTGGGAATTGCGAACGCTTTAGTTTGGCCGGCAATTTGGCCACTAGCCTTGAACGGTGTCGGAAAATTTACAAAAACGGCCTCTGCTTTGCTTATTATGGCAATATCGGGTGGGGCAATCATACCGCTTATTTATGGTAGAGTGGTGGATAGCTTGCATCATTCTTATCTTGCAGAAGGTATGGAAGAAACAGTTGCAATGGCTCATTCTTCCAACCAAGGGTATTGGGTATTATTACCTTGTTATATAGTTATTTATTTTTATGCTGTGAAAGGGCATAAAATAAGATCATGGAAATAAATTAATTTAAAAAACCTGCAGGAAATTGTGGGTTTTTTTTACTTTTATAGAATTATAGTTGAAAAACAGCTAATCCATGTTAAAAGAAGAGCGACAAAATTATATTTTAGATAGAATCAGAGAACTAAATAAGGTGAAATCAAACGATTTGGCCATTGAATTAAATGTTTCTGAAGATACCATACGTAGAGATTTAAACCAGCTTTCGCATAATGGATTAATTTTAAAAGTACATGGAGGAGCTTTATCAACCCATCAAAAATTGTATCAATTTAATGAGAGCTCCATTTTCAACAGAGAAAATAAAATTATTGTCGCAAAGAAGGCAATTTCTTTATTGAAAGACGGGCAAACAATTATCATGAGTGGGGGAACCACAAATTTGGAGCTGTCTCAATTGATTCCAAAGCATTTAAAGTTGACGGTATATACCTATAGTTTGCCAATTGCAATGCAGCTGACAGAACAACCGAATATTGAAATTTTCTTGATTGGAGGAAAATTGCATAAAAAAGCTCTAGTAACCGTTGGTGTTAGTGTTGTAAAGATACTTTCAAAGTTAAAAGCAGATATTTGCTTTTTAGGAACAAGTGGAATAGATATTGAGGAAGGAATTACCGAGGTCGATTACGAAGTCTCATTTATAAAACGAATCATGATTGCCTCTTCAGAAAATGTCGTTTCTTTGGTTACTTCCGACAAATTGAATTCTATACAACGTTACCCGGTTTGTGACCTGAACGAAATACATAAGATTATCACAGATTTGAATCCGGATGACCCCCTGCTGCATCCTTTTATTCGCATGGGAGTAGAAGTTTTATAGATGGATTGAACAAGCCATGTGTCTTAAATTATTTGCTTTGTTTCTATTTTGCATGTTTTAGCATTATTTAAATATTTGTTAAATAGGAAGTTGAGTTAAATTCATTAAAATTTCATGAACTTATTTGCGTTTTTTATATAAAAATGCGTCAATTTGCATGTTTTGTGAAATAAATCCATATATTTGGTACGTAAATATGAATTTAAATAGTTCGTTCTATCAAAATAGATCAAAGTTGTATTTGTTAGCTTTTGTTGCATAGATCATTTCGTGCAGTTTTTAATTAGATTTATTCAATTAAGGTTTTCTTTCAAATCAAAACATATAGTTTGTTTCATTTATTTTTTTAATTGAGAAGTATAGTAATAAAGGAGTAGCTTGAGAAACTACTCCTTTCTATACTGTTTTGTAAAAAGTGAACACTAATTTAAACTTGCTAGTTGTTATTAAATTTCATTAAATTAACCAACTCATTTTTTAATTCAAAGCAACCAATTTGAGCACCTTACTTATTTTTAGTATCATAGTAGCTTACTTTAGTCTGATAATGACTATTTCTTATTTTACGTCAAAAAACAGAAGTGATGAATCTTTTTTTACTGGTGATCGTCAATCACCATGGTTTTTGGTTGCTTTTGGTATGGTTGGTGCCGCACTTTCGGGAGTAACTTTTGTTTCGGTTCCCGGTATGGTTGGAAACAATAGTTTTTATTTTTTTCAATTTATTTTGGGAAATGTTGTTGGGTATCTCTTTATCACTTTTGTATTGATACCTTTATACTACCGTTTAAAACTTGTTTCTATTTACGCATATTTGAACGAAAGATTTGGTGTAAAAACGTATAAGACAGGTTCTCTATTCTTTCTTGTTTCCCAATCTTTTGGTGCTGCATTGCGATTATTATTGGCAGCAAAAATATTGCAATTTGCTTTTTTTGATGCATTCCATATCCCATTTTTTGTTACGGTTATTATAATTTTGCTTCTGGTTTGGTTGTATACGAATAAATCAGGAATTAAAACAATTGTTTGGACCGATACAATGCAAACTATCTTTTTAATTTCTGCAGCTGTTATTACCATTTATAGTATTACAACCTCTTTAGATTTCTCGATTTCCCAATCCGTGACAAAAGTGATAAATCATAAATATTTCCATGTTTTTAATTGGGATAGCATGTCGGGTAACAATTTTTATAAACAGTTCATAGCAGGAATATTAATTGCAATTGCGATGATGGGCCTCGATCAAAATATGATGCAGAAAACATTGACTTGTAAAAATCAATGGGATGCTCAAAAAAATACATTAACCTTTAGCTTGATTCTTGCGTTCACGCAATTTTTGTTTTTAGGGTTAGGAATTTTGTTATATATCTATGCAGAAAATAATCAAATTACGCTGCCTGTTGGAGCAAACGGGCAATTTATAGATACAGATACCTTATTCCCAAATTTAGCAATAAATCATCTGGGACTTGTCGCCGGAATAAGTTTTCTGTTAGGAATAATAGCAGCATCATTTTCTAGTGTGGATTCTGCTCTTACTGCATTAACAACTTCTTTTACCTATGATTTTTTAGATATCTCTCATAAAACCAGTGTACAAAAAAGAAAGCTTAAAAATCGAGTTTTATTTGGTTTTTCCTTAGTTATTTTTTTAATTATTATGTTATTTTCATCCAGTCGAGGTGATGTGATATCTTTAATTTTTAAAGTAGCTGGTTATACATATGGCCCATTGTTAGGTTTGTTTTTGTTTGGAATGTTTACAAAAATTTCTGTGAAAGATACTTATGTGCCTTTTATTTGTATCGTAGCTCCAATTATTACCTACGGATTGAGTATCTATTTTCAAAAAGCATTTGATTTTGATTTCGGATTTATTAATATTGCCGTAAATGCAGGTCTGACAATTCTGGGTTTATTGGTAGTTAAGAAAAAATAATTAAAAAGAATATGGCGATTAAACCACAAACAGAGCAATCTTCTTATTATGATGATTTAGAAAAAATGAGTGTTCATGAGTTGTTGATGAACATAAATAATGAAGATAAAAAGGTTCCACTAGCGGTTGAGAAATCTTTACCTCAAATTGAAAAATTAGTGGAGAAAATTGTCGAAAAATTTCAGGCAGGAGGAAGACTTTTTTATATTGGAGCCGGCACCAGTGGAAGGCTCGGTGTATTAGATGCCTCTGAATGTCCGCCAACGTATGGAGTGCCGGATAATTGGGTAATTGGTTTAATAGCGGGTGGTGATGGAGCCTTACGAAAGGCCGTTGAAAATGCGGAGGATGATAGGGAACAGGCCTGGAAGGATTTACAGCCCTATGAAATTAATACAAACGATGTTTTGGTTGGAATTGCCGCGTCAGGAGGGACACCTTATGTAGTTGGGGGATTGGAGGAAGCCAATAGAAATGGAATTGTAACAGGATGTATAACTTGTAATTTACATACAAAAGTCGCTGAAGTTTCGAAATATCCAATTGAAGTAGTTGTCGGTTCTGAATTTGTTACCGGTAGCACTCGAATGAAATCAGGTACGGCTCAAAAATTGGTGCTTAATATGATAACAACTTCAGTTATGGTGAAATTAGGTAGAGTTCGAGGTAATAAGATGATAGACATGCAATTAAGTAATAAAAAGCTTGTGCAGCGAGGTACTGAAATGATTGCAAAAGCACTGAATATCAATGAAAAAAAGGCAAGAGAACTTTTGTTGAAATATAAAAGTGTTCGAAACGCAATTGATAACTTTCAAAAGGTTAGTTAAGTTATTTTTTTGTACTTTTAACGTGTTTAATGTTAAACCCCGATTTTGAGTTTTCTCTCAATCGGGGATTATTTTTAGTGAAACTTAGTTTTGAATGATTTTCTCAGCTGAAATAATTTTCTGGGGAGAATTGAATTCGGAGGATTAACGCTTTTTATTTTGCAATGAAAGAACAAAAAAAATTTGGGCTGCTTGGAAAGAACATTTCCTACTCATTTTCTAGAACTTATTTTACGGATAAATTTTCAAAACTTCAGTTAAATACCTATACCTATGAAAACTTTGATATACCTTCCATAGAAGATTTTCCTTTAATTTTAGATAAAGAAATTGAATATATTCAAGGTATCAATGTAACCATTCCATATAAAGAAGAAGTTATTCAATATATGGATGAAATGGATGTGGATGCTGCAAGAATTGGAGCGGTAAATACAATTAAAGTTTTAGAAGGCGGATTACTGAAAGGATATAATACGGATTCATATGGTTTTGAAAAAGCATTAAAGCCATTATTGCATGATGACGTTACCGGAGCACTTATCTTAGGAACTGGAGGTGCTTCAAAGGCAATTGCTTTTGTACTTCAAAAATTAAAAATTCCATTTTTATTTGTTTCTAGAAATCCGAAAAATGAGCATACATTGAATTATGAGGATTTGGATGAAATTTCGATAAAGAATAATAAGCTCATTATTAACTGCACACCCTTGGGTACACATCCAAATATTGATGAATGTCCACCAATCCCATATCAGTTTTTAACAAAGAAACATATTTTATTCGATCTTATTTATAACCCGGAGGTTTCTACCTTTTTATCAAAAGGAAAAAATAAAGGAGCCAGTATAAAAAACGGAAGGCAAATGTTAGAGCTGCAAGCAGATAAATCATGGGAAATTTGGAATTCCTAAACGGAAGAACAAGTACGCAACGAAACAAAAAATAACGCATCTATTCTTTGATATAGTTTTGCGATTTGCTTAGCTATTAGTATATTTCGAGACTTTTTTAAAGTAATTATTTAGAAGGAACCTTAAACATTATAAAATGTTAGACAAAAACAGTGAAGATTTATCTTCAGGAAAAACAAACGGTAGTAAGGATAGTGAACCAGTTCAAAATGAAAATTTAAAAGCTGAAAGTATTAAAAAGGAAGTTGAAAAGGTTGATGATGAATCTGTAGTGTCGAAGAAGATAGAAAATGAGGAGGTTACTGAAAAATTGTTGCCGCATAAAGAGGAGGAAATTATTTTGGAAGTTGAGTCTGAAGATGTAAATAAAGAGGAAGGGACTGCTGAGAAAGTGGTTGATAAAACAGAAGAGCTAGATGAAAAGGAAATTCCTATAAAGGAAACTACAATAGAAGAGACCAAGAAAAATGATGATGTAATAGAGGTGGTTGAAGCACCGGAAGTATCTGAAGAAGCCGCAGCAGTTAAAGAACAAGAAAAAGTTCCTGAAAAGAAAAAAGAAAAAGGAGAAATTCCAAATATAGACTTTAGCAAATTATCCTTGGAAGAACTTGCAGATACCTTGGAGAAATTATTGAATGACTTTTCCGTTAATGATATAAAAGAGCAATTTGAATCCATTAAGAAAGATTTTAATGCAAAATTCAGTACCCTTATTGCTGAGAAAAAGGAAGAATTCATCAAAGAAGGAGGTAATGAAATCGATTTCAGTTTCACATCTGCAGCAAAAAGTAAGTTTAGTGCATTGGCAAAAGAGTATAAAAAGAAACGCCAATCTATTTATAAAGAAATAGAGAAAGAACAAAAGCAAAATCTTGAAAGAAGATTAGAACTTATCGATGAACTTAAAGAGTTAATCGACAATGCAGAAGCTTCTACCATGTATAAAAACTTTAGGGCCATGCAAGAAGAATGGCGTAAAGTTGGTCAAATTCCGCATACAAAATATAACGATGTTTGGCAAACTTATCATCATCATGTAGAGCGATTTTATGATTTATTGCATTTAAATAACGATTTTAGAGATCTTGATTTTAAGCACAATTTAGAAGAAAAAACAAAGCTGGTTGAAAAGGCAGAGGAGCTCGCGGAAGGCAAAGATGTTAATCACTCTTTCAAAGAATTGCAAATTTTGCATCGCATGTGGAAAGAAGATATCGGACCGGTTGCAAGAGAAGTTAGAGATGAAATTTGGGACAGGTTTAGTGAAGCTACAAAAAAGATTCATGATAAACGTCATGAGCTTCAAAATCAGTTAGAGGCAAAATATGAAAAGAATGTAGACCTTAAAATTGCTATTATTGATAAAATTAAAGCAATAAAAATTGATGGTATTGATACACATAAAGCTTGGCAAGATAATATCAATAAATTGGAAGCCTTACGGGAAGAATTTTTTGCAATAGGGAGGGTTCCTAAAGCTAAAAATGAAGAAATTTGGCAGTTATTTAAAGATAGTACCCGTAAATTCAACAAGGCAAAAAACAATTTTTATAAAAGTGTCAAAAATGATCAAGCAGATAATTTAACTAAAAAATTAGCTTTAGTTGAACAAGCAGAATCCTTGAAGGATAGCGATGATTGGGATGCAGTAACAGAAGTATTTAAGAAAATTCAATCCGACTGGAAAAATATTGGGCATGTGCCACGAAAAGATTCGGATAAGATTTGGAAACGTTTTAAAGATGCTTGTAATCATTATTTTGACAGGCTGCATAATAAATTGGATGACGCAAATAAAGGTCAGGTAGAAGTTTTTAGCAAGAAAAAGGAGTTATTAGATCAGTTTAAAGAACAAGTTGATGCTGAAGATAAATTAACACTGGACATTGTAAATGAGTATGTGGAAAATTATAAAGGTTTAGGTGCTGTTCCAGTTAAAATGCGTCATATTGATTCGAAATTTAATAAAGTTCTCGATGCCGCATATAAAAAGTTAAATATTGACAAAGAGGAAGTTGCCTTATTGAAGTTTAAAAATATCATTGATATTTATGTTTCTCAAAATGATATTCGAAAATTAGACAATGAACAACTTTTTATTCGAAGAAAAGTGGATGAAATCACGAAAGAAATAAAACAATTAGAAAATAATATTAGCTTTTTTTCTAATGCTACTCGTGATAATCCATTGGTTAAAAATGTGTATGACACTATTGATAAACACAATAAAGATCTCGAATTCTGGCAGAATAAGTTAACTTATTTGACGAGTTTGAAGTACTAAATTAGGATCCTGGCAAAAAGGAAAAAATAGGACACGAAATTTTAATTGTATAAGTTTTGGAAGTTTTGG
>Ga0316188_10001633_pt1 | contig 10663 bp, 32 predicted proteins | sample Phiworburrow1_MG_FD_204933 | JGI IMG/M metagenome (GOLD analysis project Ga0316188, IMG submission 204933) | Coastal sediment microbial communities from Maine, United States - Phippsburg worm burrow 1 | ecosystem: Environmental > Aquatic > Marine > Coastal > Sediment | place: USA: Maine... | reverse complement strand
CAATTCTTGACATATGCAAGAACTTTAACATTTATTTATTAACATAGACAAATAAAAAAGCCTAACTTTCGTTAGGCTTATTTTAAGACGTTTTAAGCGACTTTCTTTAAGATTTGATAAGATACTCTTGACCTTGTATCTTAATCGTTTCTATGTTATCTAAAAACGGTGTAATCATTCTAAAATCGTCTTCTTGGCTAACAGTACCACGACCACTTGTATAAGTACTTTCAGCATAAAAACTTGGTGCTACTAAATCGAAGCGACCAAATGAAGCATCTTTTTTGTTCAATTCAATTTCGAAACCGTTATGAAAATAACCTAATACTTTGGTACTTTCAGTATGTAGGATTTTTCCGTCTAACATTAATCTACCGAAATTAGCTTTTGATTGACTTGCAATGATAGTACTACAAATTCTTTCTTTACCGTTTAATTCATGTGCTACAAATTCAGTGTTACCTGTTAAATTTTGCACTTTATTTGTATAGTTGTGGTTTAAGTACAAATTGTTTACTTTAACTCTTTTTTGCACTTGTTTTTTACCTTGTACTGTTTTCGATTTACTTTCGTCTACAAAGTAAGTAAGACTAACAACGGTTGACTTTGTAATGTTGGCTAATAAGATAGCTAATTGTTTAGTAGAAATTACTAATTGACTGTTAACTGTTTGATTTTGAACGTTTTGTTTTGTGAAAGTTGTCATAATATATATGTTTTATTGTTATTTGTTAGGCAAATATAAGGCTAATAAACGACATACACAAGTTTTAAATGAAAATAATTTAATTTTTATTGAATATTCATCATTTTAACAGTTTTAATGAATATTCAATAAAAGTGAGTTTAGGTATTGCGTATGTCATTTATATTTTGTAGTTTTGCCTTAACAAAACAAAATCATATATTATGAATGTACAAGTAAACTTACAAGAAGTATCAAGACAGCTTACAGCTAAATACGGTGACAAAGGTTCATGCGTTATGGGTTATGAGTTAAAATTAGATGGTGTGCGAGTAGTATCACAACCAGCACAAGGTTCAAGCACTTGCGAATATGTTTATGGCGTGTTAACGGCTATAATGATTGCGTCTGGTATTGATGCAAATCGTATTACAGTTAGCTACGGCAGAATGGATTAAAAGAAATTGGGACTATCATTTGGTAGTCCCGATTATTTTTCTTATCTTTGTATAACAAAACAAACAAATCACAATGACTTACACATTAGACAACATTCAGACATCACCTAGTTATAACGCATTAAAGCGTAACGGATTTTCAGACTTAGATGTGGTTGCTTACTATGGCACACCAATGACAGAGAGAGCCGCAATGTTCATACAAATTAAATCGGGAAATCAAGCAAAGAAGTTCAATGCACCAACGATTGAAAAAAAAGGTACACAAATGTGTACGGTAAATGTTGATACCGTTAGAGATATGGCTTTAACGTTCATGGAAAAGGATTGGACTTATCGTGGTGTTACTTATAACATGAATAAAATGGGTTGGAAATTTGCCTTCAATGACAGAAAGAGAGCGTTAGGTTTATGTTCACCACGTAGAAGAACTGTTTATTTATCTACATTCTTTATTGAGAGTGGTTCAAGAGAAATGAAGATGTGGGAAAACACAATGATACATGAGATAGCACACGCAATCAATAGTACATTAGGTGGTAGAGGTCATGATTGGCAATGGCGTGATATCTTTGTAAAGAATGGTGGTGACGGTAAGAGAACGTCAGACGATGCACAATTCGATGATTTATTAGAAAGACCTATAAGCAAGTACACAACGATTTGTCCTAATGGTCACACACACCCAAGTCATAAGAGAAGTAAGAACATTGAAGATGGTCGCATAGCGTGTAGAAAATGTTGTAATGAGCATAATCATGGTAGTTTTGACAAACGTTTCTTATTGAAACAAATACAGAATTATTAAAAGAAAGACATATAAAGATTTGGATAATAGAAATATTATCCTTATCTTTGTTTTAAATAAAACATAAATCATGAAAACATTTATAGTATTAATTCCGATAACCGATTCAGTTAGTGAGCCAAGAAAGGCTTGTGAGATGATAGAGAACACTCAATTTAAGTTTGATGAGGGTGAGTTTGTATTTGCTCACAATGTACTTAAAAAGGTTATGTTTGAGTTAGGCATTGAAGAATCTTCAAACATTGAAGTAGAAGCAATCACAGACTTTATGGATAGGGTTAATGACCAAGAGTTTGACGATGAAGAATATTTTATTAGTTATGTTTATGCAATTTAATTTGGATAAATCAAAATAAAGTTGTATCTTTGATAAAACAAAACAAAAGAAATCATGAGCGAAAACGAATTATACCAAGACTATGAAAGAAGTATTATGATACAAGATTGTAATGCATTTGTAAAACGAATAATGGGTTATCCAATGTTGGAAACCAACGATGTTGTATGGTTTGCTACCCAAATAACAATTTGTTTAAATTAAGATTATGCAATATAAGATATTAACAAGTCGAAATGCAAGTGGATTGAGTGCTACAATTCAAGACCACATTGAAAAGGGTTGGAAACCACAAGGAAGTCACCAAGTGGTTGAAACGCATAGACAGAATCGATATGCTGGTATGCAACATAAAGACACTACGATTGAATTAGAGTATTCACAAACAATAATAAAAGAATAATGGGTAGGTTAGGAATTACAGTAAATGAGTTAAGAGATGCTAAAGAAGGTAGTATTGATAACCCAGATATCGCTAGAAGGCTGGTAAGATATGCAATTAAGTTTAATGATAGTTCAGTTATATTAAAAATAAAGCCAGAATTAGTTAGAGATGCGTTAATTAATCATATAAATCATTAGGTTTATTGATTTATTATTTGTATCTTTGATTTAAATAAAACAAAACAATCATGAACGATAAAGAAATCATAGAAGGGTTAATGCTCATGTTAAGAGATGAGAACATCAACGTATTGAAATTAACAAAACGAATTGGTTACAAGAATTACAAAAAGTTTCAAGAGGCTTTCAATCATGCATACAATAACACAAACGATTAAATTATGAAGTTAGAAATTATAACACAGAAAGAAGATAACCGAGAAGATGCTTTTTGGTATCGTGATGATGATTTAGCAAGGGTACAATTTCTTAATGGTAAAAAGGTATATGTTTATGCCACGGGTGAGATAAGAATACAATTTGAGGAAGATGGTACATTTTACAAGGGTGACCAAGCGGTTGATATGGCTCGTAAATTAAATTTAACTGATGCTGATTTAAATAAGATAGGGCAAGAGTTTGATGGTTGGGATATGAATAATTGGTTTGTTGTACGTGAGTATGATATTAATGGTAATTGTATTTCAGATGATTTAGGAATATGTCATGGTTATGATGAAGCTATAACAATGTTAAAAGAGGTTGCTGAAATAAAACAAAAAGAATATTATGTGTAAAAAAGGATATGAATGTCAGCTGGTAGAAGCTGAAGATTGGGACGATGATAATTTCCAAGACTATTATTATGATGATGGTACAAGAGTTCCAGCTGGTGAAGTTGTTGGTGTGGAAATTAAAGAAGGTGATAGAGGTTGGAAACTTTATTTATTAGATGAGATAAATTACCCAAATTAAATTTGCATATGTCATTTGTTTGTTGTATCTTTGTATAGAGCAAAACAAATAATCATGAAATCAGTTAGTCAAATAGCCTTAAACGATATCACAAAACATGTTGAAACTTTAAGAGCAAAACAAAGACATTCATTATTGGAATATGAACAGTCAACTAAATTTTATAGTTGTTTTGATAATTGGTTTGTTAGTAGAGACCAATTAAAAGGTAAAGAAACTACTAGATTAAATAGATTATTAGGGCTACATAGAATTAACCATATTGGTAATACAAACGGAACAAGAACAAAATAACCATGAAGATATTTAGAGATGTTATAATTTACAAAGATTTCAATTTTAAGACATGTTATCCAAAAACGTACAGTCTTGAAGTTATAGGAAACAAAGCAAGGGTTATCAATGACAATCCTGTTTTTGGTGAGAAGTCACAATCACGTTTAAATAAATTAAATCCAATTGGTGGCATTGGGCATCATATGCGTTTATATTCGTTAAACGTTAATGGTAATGCAGTATTTTTTAAGATAGCATATAAATTACAATAAGATGGCAAAGAAACACGAATTAGTAGAGGAATACATTGAGAAGGTTAACCTTATTGATAAAGTCTTAGATGATATTAGTGCTAATCTTAAGGTAGAGCTTAATGCTAAAAATAAAAACGAAGAGTTGATATATACTTTAAGACGTGACCGAGATGTATTTTTAGCTAAGATGGGTTGTTATGTTGAATTCATAAAAGAGTTAAATAAATTTGCATAAGTCAAATATTATTCTTATCTTTGTATAAACAAAAACAAAACATTATGTCAGCAACAATTTATGGAGTACCAAAAAGCGTTAAATTACCAAAGATGGATTTCGCTAACTTTAACCGTGATAAATGGTTTAAAGATGAAGAAGATTTTAAGAAAGCCTTAAGAGAGGACATCAAATCAAAGGGTTACACAGGAAAGAATTCAGGTGAGATTATTAAATTTCCAGTGGCAGATGGTTATGCTGAATATATGGTATTACAGATGAAACCATTAGGTTTAATTCATTTACCATTGGGTGATGCATACCAATTTCAATACGCTCATTTAATGACTGCAAAGGAAGTTAATGCGCAGATTGAAAGTCAGAAACGATTAGACAAGATGTTTGCTGAAAACAGAGAAAGACAAGCAAAAAAATAAGATTATGACAGATTATCAAGCAAGTCTAACCCAAGACGAACAACGTTATGAAGACAAGCACATCAAACGTTATAAGGTAGTACTACCGATTATGATTAATCCTGATGAACCAATGGGAATTCAGGAAGACATGAACATCGAAGCAAGAGATTTAGTCAATGTTGAAGACGAGAATGACAGATACATGGCTAATCCTGATGACTTTGAAACTATTGGTGAGATAGTAACAGAAGACCAATTTGAGTTGGTTGATTCGAATTATGTTGATGACCAAGGCACTGGAACATGTGATTTTGCATTTAGACGTTAGAAACTTGCATATGTTAAAATAAATTCATATCTTTGGGATAATTAATTAATCCCTTATATATGAAACGAATACTAAAAGCAGTAGCAAGAAAAATCAAAGACATTTTCACAGGTTGGGAAATGGGAACAGTTCACCAAGCGTGGAAACACTAAACTTTCAAAAAGTATAATTGCGTGGTGTGAAGCAAAGCAACTAGAAATAGTTGCTTTTTTATTTGGTAGTGTCGAATAATTGTCGTATCTTTGATTTAGATAAAACAAAACATTATGAGAATTAAAATAGAAGATTATTTCGGAAATGACGTTATTGCTTTACAATTCTGTTTAAAAGATAGTAACGTTAGTGAACATCAAGATAGAGTTGATAAGGTTAATGAGATAGCCATAGACCATGGTTATTCAGTTGCTGATATTGATGAGGACGAGCAAGGCGAATACATACGAGTTCAACAAATCGATGTAATTGACGATATTGTTGATGAGGGTGAGCAAGAAGCTATAAATTTAACCATGTTAGTTTCAAATCTAACAGCAGATTTAATGTAATCATGAATGAAGCTGATATATTACAAATCATTAAGAGTCACGAGAGTTTAACATTTCCTAATGGAGTTGGCTCAACAAATCGATGCATAAATCATAGTAGTTATGATTCATTAGCCAAAGATATAGTTGAATTGGTTAACAGAAGATTTTATAATATTAAAAGAGGTAAATAATCATGGAAGCAATTAAAATAGGTGATATTGTAGAGTTTAACCCATATCCTGAAGAGAAGGATAGAGAGCCAGTATATGGCAAGGTTAATCGAATTGGAACTCAAGTTGAATTAAAAATGGGTTGGCGAGATGACGATGAGAGGATTTTTTATGAGTTGGTCACAATTGATTCAAATGGTAAATGTGGAAGTGTATTCACAAGAACAACGGGCCAATGGTTAAAAATAGTGGATTTAGATTTGGTTAAATCAAAAAGATTTCGTACCTTTGACATAACAAAACATTTATAATCATGAACATCATTAATGAAATAGTTAAAATTAGAGAAGCTGCGATAAAAGAAGCTGAAGAGGCTACACAACTAATATTCGCAAAGTATGATGACAAACTTGTTGACATCATTAAAAGGTATATTCCTGAAGGTGGTCGAGTTATTTCAGGGAATGGGATATGCATTATGGAAGATAAAAATGGTGAACAAGTTGGTAATGCTAGAGCGTGGGGTTTAGAGTCTAATCGTGAGGATGATGATAAAATCTTAGAAGAGATTGCATTATTACAATATCGAGTTGAGATTGAATTGCCTAGCTTTTCAATTCCTGGTGAAATAACAGCTAATTAATTTGTTTTATATAAATTAAAGTTGTACCTTTGACATAACAAAACATTTATAATCATGTATATTTCAGATAATTTAAAACCATATTTAACTGATGTTGAAAAATATAGAAGGGGTAATTTTATTAACGATGAAGTTTTTAATCAAATTGCATCTAATTATGTGAAATGGTATGAAAGTAAAAAGGATGGAATAATTGATAATTTATTTAATGTTTATAAATTGACTGGTTATGAAACAGGTTATCATGCGTTAGAACATTCATGGATTAGACGTACAAATGTATTCCCACAAATAGTAGAAACTAAAAAAGATTGGTACACTAAAGAGAAATGTGAAGAAATCATTTTCGATAAAATGAGGGGTGCAATATTACATCTTTATCAACATATGCATTATGGTGCAAGTACTGATGAAAGAAAATTCAGCAGTGGGGTCTGTGGCTCATTGGTTACATCAATGATAAGTGTTGAAATTACATTAGGTGAGAGGCGTGACATGATGGATATTAATTATTCATATCGTCTTGATGTTACGTTGAGTGGTGAAGACCGAAATTTTATTGAAGTTAATGAAAGTGATATTTAACGTTTTTAATTTGGATAAATCAAATATTATCCTTATCTTTGTATAAACAAAACAATTATGAAAGACTACACAGAAAACCAAAGAGAGCGTTTAAGAGTCATTGCTAACAGACCATTAGCTACTAGAACAAAACGAGGGTCGGACAAATTAACCGAAACTTCAAAAGCTAAAAATCATATTAGACATGAGGCTAGATTATTATTAGACCAAGCAAGTACCGCTGGTGGTTGGCATATCATGAAAAATGAAATAGCTAATTTCTTATTTAGAGCAGAATAATTAGGATATCTCGAATATTAGTTGTATCTTTGACATAACAAAACAAACAAATCATGGAAGCAATAATCAACAATCGACATATCAATACATCATTCAGTCATTCTGATGGTGGTGAGCGTTACGATGGACATTTAACCGTTCATTTTAGATGGGGTGATTATTATCCTTTAGGTAGAACCCCTTTAGCTCATAAGGAAATAGATGCGTTGGTAAAATCAATTAAACCAATGCTTAGAGAGGCTTCAATTGGTGATAGCGTTGTGAATTGCAATTGGGGTGAATGGGAAGATGTCACATTTCAATATGTAAAGAAAGAGAATATCAAAAAGATTTTTGATTTATGTTGTGAAATATTTGCACAGCTCAAATAATTGTTGTATCTTTGAATAAACAAAACAAATCATGGCAATTAAAACACTTAGACTTTGCGGAAAAACATCTGATGGATGTGGAATCAATTATTTAGATGAAAACGGTAATTCAGTAGCCGAAGTAAATGATTACGTACCTGACTATTTTCCCGAAGAGCATTATGGCGATTATATCGAATTCGATATCGATGTAAAAACAGGTCAAATCCTTAATTGGAAAGCACCAACACAAAAGCAATTAAAAGATGCTATAAAAAAAGCAAATGGGTAAGACGATAAGAAAACACGGTGTAGTAGTTTTAAGAGGTTCAGAGCCTCTTAAAATGAAGACCGATACCTTTGAGCCTAACAAAGAATATCGTTCAATAGAGCTATCGAATGAGGGTGATAGAGAGATATTAGTATATGGTGTGGTATTCGATGGTAAAACATTTGAAAAATTGTTTAAATATATTAGGTAGTATCATTTATTTGTTGTATCTTTGTAGAGAACAAAAACATAAACAATCATGGTAGTTAATCATAATAAATATAGATTATTTGAATATGAAAATAATCCAAGTAAAAAGGATAAATTCATATTAGGTGAAGTTGTAAAGCAAGATGGTGAAATAGGTGTTATAATTCAATGTCATGGTAACAATGAGTATAGAACTGATATGTTTGGTAACTGTTGTTTTGATAAGAAATATAGTAACTTGGCAAAAGCAGATGTAAAATCAATAAAAAGATTAAGACCTGAATTATTAAAATAAACTTGCACAGTTCAATTATAAGTTGTATCTTTGTAGAGAACAAAAACAAACAATCATGGAGAAACAAACGTTAATATTATTCGGAGCTGAATTAGATTTTAATAATGAAATTGAAATCTTGTCAAAAGATAAGTTTGGAATGGACATTACCATTGAATTCAAAGGTATCACCAAACCTGAAGTAAGACATAATTGCACTGAGTTTCACCATATGTTTAAAACGAAATTTGCACCATCATCAGCTTATGAGTCTGACATACATTCAACTGGAGGCGTTATAGCTAATGAACACGTAACAAAAATAACTGTTGTTAAAGCAACAAAAAAGAATAAGGATTATTAGGTAGTTCCAAATATTTATTGTATATTTGCATAACAAAACAAATCACAATGAAAATCGGAGTAATAACAAAAGAGCAACAATACCAAGCGATGAGAAAAACATCTCGTGAGCTTGAGTTGGAAAAGAATGGAGGTTGGACGGCTAAAGATAAGGTTCACCAATCAGAAAAAGCATATAGCAGAAAAGATAAACATAAACCAAGATACTAATGGAAATCATAGCAACAACAAAATTAGATTTAAAACCTTTAGTGTTACCATTTGCATATAGTTTCTCACATAAGAAACGAGGCGATGAAAAGGCATGGTTTACACCATCAGGAAAAGCTAAAATATGGTTTGGTGGGTTACGTACTGAAAAAGTAGGTAAGATAACAAAAGAAGAAGAAAAAGCACTACACAAAGAGATGAAGAAAACGAAAGCTGACATTTTGTGGGGTGGAAATTATAAAGACGAGTTATATACAACTTGTGGAGATATAACACGATTGCCTGATGTTCAGGATGTGCTAACGAAGTTAATCAACGAATGGGATGCACGGCATGAATGGGAAGGATGGGAGTCGTTATAAAGAATAAGCGTTCCCCTCGCCAAATACTTCAAAGAGGGGTGTGATTATGTTTTGTTTTGTAAAAGGTGGGCGTGATTTCCCACCTTTTTTTATGCAATAATATTTGCGTATGTCATTTATTTGTTGTATCTTTGATTTAAATAAAATAAGACAATTATGGAAACAACCTTATATGAAGTAACCTTTAAAGATGGTAGAGTATTTAGAGTATTTTGTGCAAATAAAAGCCAAAAGAAAAGATTTACTAAACAATTAATTAAAACGGGTAAAGAATGTAAATTCACCGTTGTAGCCAATGGTATACATACCATCAAACAATGGGAGAAAATTAAATTAGATTAAATTAGGATATATCATTTATTTATCGTATCTTTGAATAGAACAAAACACATAAATCATGAGCAATATAATAGAAAATGCACGTTTAAAATTCGTAGGTAATCAACAAGAGATTACAAGACGTAAAGCAATAATTGAACGTCACGAAGATAAGATTGAAAAACTACGTGAGAAAAGTTGGTGGGGTGACCTATTGATAAAACCTATCATGAAAGAACTTAATATAAAGTTTCCTGATATCAAATGGGATAGCAAAATATCACCGATGGGATTTAAAAGCCGAGTACCAATGTTTGCTTATATCAATGGTAAGATGGCATTTTCAGTTACGTTTGTTCCCGAAGATTTAACCAAAGGTGAAATATCATTTGAAACAGGTAAACTTATAGACCAATCAAAAGGTTATGATGGTCATGGGTTTAATTTAGAGTGTGAAGTGATTACTGATATTCAACAAGTTTTTGATTATGTTGAAAAACAATTAGAAAAACATTTGGAGAAGTCAGAATAATGTTGTATCTTTGTATAGAACAAAACATAAATCAAATCATAATGAATTTAGAAACAATATTCGATAACGAAAAAGCTAAAAAAGATTTAGCAAGAGAAAATTACATTAATGGCTTAAAAGTGCAATGGGATAGATGTCTTAAAAACGCCCATGAAGTTGAAAAGAAATTATCCTTTTTAAGACAAAAGGGTTATCGAATTTCAATTCAAGATGATTGTCCATTTGATTATAGCAGAGCAACTAATGGCTCATTTCCTAATGTTAGGTTGAATGAAGTTACAATGATTAATAAGATTAATGAAAATGAAATTGGCGTTAGTGGGTTAGGTAAATTTCCATTAATGGGAGAAAAACACACTTACGAAAGTTTTTTAAAGAAATTACTATCATAATATATTCTGTGATTATCTGTTTGTTTTCTGGAAAGGGGA
>Ga0316188_10001632_pt1 | contig 10663 bp, 9 predicted proteins | sample Phiworburrow1_MG_FD_204933 | JGI IMG/M metagenome (GOLD analysis project Ga0316188, IMG submission 204933) | Coastal sediment microbial communities from Maine, United States - Phippsburg worm burrow 1 | ecosystem: Environmental > Aquatic > Marine > Coastal > Sediment | place: USA: Maine... | reverse complement strand
AGCATCCAAAGCAGAATTAGTTGCTTCGGAATTTGGTCAGCGTACGGTACAAATAGGATTGATAGCATCCATTGCCGGAACCTATTATCAGTTACTGGATTATAAATGGAGGGAATTTATATCAAGGAAAACACTCGAGTTAAGGCAAAAATCCCTGAATATTATTCAAGCCAGATACGATAGTGGTATTGTGCCGGAAATTGATTTGAATCAGGCTCAGATTCAACGGGCTATTGCAGCAGCAGCCGTGCCTATTTTCCAGAGGGCGGTGGCGCAAACAGAAAATGCTTTGGGCATATTGTTAGGCAGGAGCCCGGGCCCGATTACTACCGGAGCAGATTTAGACGAACAACATTTACCCCCGGACATTCCTGTAGGCCTACCTTCCTTACTGATGGAGCGCAGACCGGATATCCTGCAGGCTGAGGCTTTCGTACATGCTCAAACGGCAAGGATTGGTGTAGCCGTTGCGCAACGATTTCCGTCTATAAGCCTGACCGGGATTTTGGGTGTTGCTAGTGGTGACATTTCCAATTTAACAGCTAATCCGGCAGCATGGGCAATTGGCGGAAGCCTTCTCGGACCCTTATTTGAATTTGGTAAAAATAAACGACGGGTGGAAATTGAAAGAAAGATAACCGAACAGGTCGTATATGAATACGAACGCACCGTAATTACAGCCTTTCAGGAAGTAGAAGATGCCCTGGTTGAAATAAGTACCCTGAAGGAAGAATTGCAGGCAAGGAGGGACCATGTTGCTGCGGCCCAAAATGCACAATATCTTTCAGGAGAAAGATACGATAAAGGGGTTACCAGTTTCCTTGAATTAATAGAGAGTCAAAGACAGGCATTTGAAGCAGAATTAAGTTTATCTGCAACCACTCAAGAACTTTTCAATGGTTATGTAAAATTATACAAAGCCCTTGGTGGTGGATGGTTGTCTAAAGAAGAAATGGATGCAGCGGCCAATGCTGCTGGCCTTAAAGAATAAAAAAATAAATGACCATCGGAAAAATAATCATGTAAGATTGTCTGCCTCTCCTTCATATGGCCAGCGATATGACAAGCGTAAAATATCTTTTCAGACAGTTTATTTCTATAGAAAAGATGACACTAAACGAGCAGCAGCATATGTCAACTTCCTGAAGGTGCTCTGTTTTATCCAGCTTTCATAGCATAATTCAGTACATTCCTTCATATCGTTCAGAAATGCCCCTTCAAGTTGTTTAGCAAATGGTGCCCCATAGATCACTGACATGATCTCAAAGTTGAGGTCGAAGCTGCGGATATCCATATTGGCAGAACCCACCACACTTAAATCACCATCGGCAACCACGGTCTTGGCATGTACAAATCCTTTTTTATAAAGGAATATTTTTACCCCGGCCTGGAGTAATTCTTCGTAGTAAAACTTTGAAGCAGCGCCCACAACAGCCGAATCGGATTTTTCGGGCATCAATATCCGTACATCAACACCACTGAGCGCTGCTTGTTTAAGTGCATCCAAAATACTATCATTTGGGATAAAATAAGGATTGGTCATATAAAGTTTTTCTTTCGCTACCGTGAATATTTTGAAATATGACAACATAATGGGCGATAATGGGTACAATGGCCCTCCCGCCACTATCTGGGCAAGTTGCACCTCACCCTTGTCCGCTATTTCTTTTACCTCAGGAAAAAGTTCATTACTTACCGATAGTTTGTTTGGCTGACACACATTCCAGTTCACAATAAAATGACGTTGCAAGTTATGAACGGTACCTCCCATGATCTTTACATGGGTATCGCGCCAATACAAGCCGGTGTCAATTGAATTATCATAACGATCCGAAACATTAATGCCGCCCACAAATCCGGTATGGCCGTCCATGATGATCACCTTGCGGTGATCACGGTGGTTTGCCCTGTTGGCAATAGCCACCAGTTTAATTTTAATAACCGGGTAAATTTCAGCACCACCTGCCTTAAGTTGCCTAACAATGTTGTGCTTCATTTTACGGCTTGCATAATCATCGTACATGATTCTGACCTTTACACCTTCTTTTATTTTTCTTAAAAGAACATCCTTGATCTGATTTCCACGGGTGTCGTTTTCCCAGGCGTAGTATTCCATATGAATAAAGTGCTTAGCCGTCTCAAGTGTTTTAAGCACTTCCGGAAATTTCTCCTCCCCGTTGGTCAAGAGTTTAAATTCATTAACACTGAGCTTTTCACTGCCAAGGGAATAAATGAAGCGAATTAAATCGTAGTATTTATCCAGCGAACCGGCATATTTTTTTAAGAGTTCTTTTGTATCATCCGGCACACTTCCTTTGAAAGATTTTGTAAACTCATCAAGTGCTATCGTTCTTTTTTTGTTACTCTTTTTATGCCTGTAATTGATACCGAACGAAAAATAGATAAGCATCCCAATTAATGGAAGTATTAAGACAAGTAGTATGTAGCCAAGAGCCTTAGCTGTAGAGTGCGTATCGAGCAATATCCTGATAATGGTATAAGCCAGCAAAAATCCGTACGCAGTAGCTAGTATATAATCCATAAAGGCCGGTAATGAGCTATTTAACAACATCATATGAAGGAGTTTTTTATTATACGATTAATTGATATAGTAAGGTCAGCTCTTAAAGCCGATTCTTCATATGCCTTCTACTAATCGGTAATTTGTTTATGCTTCGCCGTAAATCATTTACAAACAAGAGTTAGAATATCCGCAATTTCGTCTTCAAGCCCTAAGGTAATCAAAACAGGTATTTAACCATAAATTGAAGTCTTCTTCCAACACCAGAGTTATCATCAGTATTTACACGTTCCAAAACCATAAATTCAACCCCTGTATTTATATTTTTTATAGGTGACCAAATGAGGTTTAAATGTCCTGAACTACCACCTTTCATTTTTTGTCCATCTCTGAATTCAGATGGGTCTATTGAATAGTAGTTTAAATTTAGATTAGCTGCCAATGTTTTAGAAAGATTTATACACAATCCGGTACCTAGATTCCAGGCAGGCATTGTTTCAAGTTTACCATCGTCATTCAAAACTGCAGAACTTTGAGTGCCAACAGTTGCTACAATTTGACTCCCCCATCCCTGTCCATAAGAAGCCATCCATCTAAACCAATGTTTTTTATCTCCAAAATATTCACGACCACTAAAACTAAATCCCCAACCAACGGCTGTAGAATTCGGGATTACCTCTTCGCCGTCCCATCTCAATTGAAATAAAGATGCTCCTAAAAATAAGCGACCTCCTGCTTTTGTTGATTTCGTAATTCTACCCGCTAAAAGAGGTAAACTCTGGCTGGCTTGACCTTCAAAATCTCGACCGTCAACCCCTGGGAATTCCAACATTTCCAAACCAACGGCATATTTAAATTTATCATTTATAGCATCTTCAAATCTTATTTGAGCTCTTCTAGTTCCTGTTAAAGCATCGCCTGCAGCAAAATCAACAGTAGCAGGTACTGCATATAAATCAGACGCAGTTCCCCAAGTACGTCCAATTAATAAACGCCCTATAACACCATAAAAATGTCTTAACCTTGGCGCCTGGTTAAAAGGACCACGATCGAGATTGTAAAAGTCTAATTCTAAAAAAACTTGCATTGGCATGCCTTTTTCAGTAATAGTTCTTATATCAAAGTTTATACGAGACTCTCTAGCATGTATATTTACATAACCACTTTGTGCCGGTCTGCCATCTCCTGCCACAGGAACATTCTGAATTTCATATTGAAAACGATCATAGCCTCCGTCAAAATCCTGGATATAATCTAACCTGGCATAACCTCCAATAGCCATTCTAGCTTTAGTACCAAAAATTGGCCACGATTTAGGAAAGGAAGCATCTATTAAATCCTTCCCGGTATAATTCAAGGTATTGCCTCTAAACTCATCAATACGTGCTGTATCTTTTTGAACGGTCTTAATCGTATCTCCTGCATGCCATTGTTGCCCAAAAGTGGGCAAAAATGCGCAAGTGCCTAGTACTGCTAAAAAGAATGTAAGTTTTTTCATTGTTCTTTGTTTTTCTTGAGATTAGTTAAAATTTGATAATACAATTCATCTATTTGTTTAATAATTACTTTCCACTTGGTATAATAAATTCCGATAAAAAAGAGGTACAACGCATCTGATATTTCTATGACATGGAACGATTCTAACACACGCCTGCCGATGATAAAACGCACAAAAATCAGCAAAAACAACAAAACAATACTGCCGCGATTTGTTGTTAACGTAAGTTCCAAATTTTCTTCGTTGACCTGAACTTTGTGTGAAAAAAAGAACAATTTGCCTACAATAGCACCAACCCAAGCAAAGATTACATAATATAAGGGGGTTCTAAAAACGTACGAGTCATAAAGCACAATTACAATCATAACCAGCATAGTTATACGAATAATTAGGTTAGACCGTTTTATTCGATTGTCTGCCAAATGTGTTATGAATTTACGTTTTGTACCCATTAGGTTATAGTTAGCTACCAAGGTAAAGGTTGGCCAGTTCTTTAGAAATATCCTGGTTCGATTTTTTTGGTGGCTCTTCCTCTTGTGCTTTCACAGAGAAAGTAAGCAGTCCTAGGAAACCGATTAATACTGATTTACACTGTATTATTTTCATCTAATCTAGGTTTTTTAGGTTTGATTTAAATCTTGTCATTACAAACTTGGTTGAGGTCGAATAATGAAGAAACCAATAAATATTCCTGCCAGAATAGTTAGTGCGACAATGAACATCTGTAAAAACTGGTTTGCCCCGAGCACCACATCGCCAATTGCCATAGTTGCCAAACCGCGAAAACCAATAGTTCCACTCACCAGCATAACAATGGCCGGAATAAGCACAATAGAGGTTGGTCGGCCCGTTTTACGTGCCCATATGTTGGAAACGACTACCGCAATAATTGTCCCGAGTAAATTACCCAGGTTAGCATTCATTATCGAACTTCCTGCTTCAACACCTAAAAATGCAAGTGCCGATATAAGCACCGCCCATGGTAAATCTCTGCGCGAAACTTGAAATGCAAAGGCCAATCCTATAAGGAGCAACGGAAAATACAACAGCATCCACTTTTGGTCTACGGGGGCTTGTGGTTGTGCTGTAGTTATGGTTGCGGTTACAAATACACTGGCAATACCCACTCCAATAATAGCACCTGCAATTTGTTTAATCAGCGTAATTAAGCCACTCTTCAAGTTGTATATGCCTGATTTTACGCGTTTCGACACTAGCTCGCCAGCGCCCAGACTGATGGAGAAACCCGGAAGAATAATAGCAATGGCAGAAAGGATTACCACAACCAGATTTAAACTGGGAACCCAATGCTTAACCATCATTGCAAGAAAGCCTGTGATTAATGCGGTTGTAAGTGGCATCCAATTCATAGCCCAACCACCTATACGGGCCGATAATAATACCAATCCATAAACAAGGATGCTAAATAGCGATGCGAATAGCGTATCCATCCAACCCGCACCCAAAAGCGGGGCTAGCCCAAATCCGACAAATAAATACCCGAGCATACTGGCAAATTTGCCCCAGGGCGGGGATATATGGTCTATAGCATCAATGCGTGGGTCAGCATCATTAATAGATAAAGTCCCGGCTTTAATATTGTTTAACACATCGCCAAGTCGGGCGAGCTTGTCGAAATCCATATCGGGGGGTGCGGTTGGCATTACTACAACGCGCTCTTGTGAATCTGGCGTTTCCCGCAAGCCAAACCTAATTTCTACCGGAGTAGATTTAAATTCACCCTGATAGCCAAAGCCCTTGGCCAGGCTGGTTAAAAAAGATTCTAACCTGTTTGCCGTAGAGCCGTATTTATGTGCTGCCACACCTACCTTTAAGATGAAACGCCATGCATCGTCAAAGGAAACCTCTGAACCTTCAGACAATTTTGATTCTTTCATGTAAACGATTTGTTAAGAGGGCTCTACCAAGAGCAGAGCCCTCTTCTATTTATTTAATGGAATTTTTGTAGATCACGCCATCTTACATGATAATCACGAAGTTTTTATGCGGATCGGCAATGAGGTTAATGTCCTTCAGGGGATTTCCATCGACCAAAAGCAGGTCGGCTAAAGCGCCTTCTTTAACCACACCGTTCTCGCCTGGATATGGATCGCGAGGCCCGGAGCGCTTCATGATCTTATAGTTCTGGCTGGTCGCAACCTTTAGCACTTCCCACGGCTCGAAATAGCGGGCTAGCTTCGCTAACTGAGCCCCCTGACGCTCTGCGAGTGCCGGATTACCCTGTGTATCTGTACCAAATCCGAAGAGCAAGTCATATTTCTTTGCTAACTCATAGGCATTATCGGTTCCTGATATCAGAACCATGTATTTTTCTTCCGCAAATGATCCTGGAGGCAGTGGGATGGCATCCTCATCGTTATAGAAGGGCTGCATGACAACTGAAGTATTCGTCTCCTTCATAAGTTTTGCTGTTTCTTCGTCAATCAACTGGCCGTGCTCTACATTCCGTACACCACCACGGATTGCGTTCTGGATCGCCTTCGCGGAATAGGAGTGAACGGTCACATAAGTGCCCCAGTTCTCCGCGACTTCAACCGCTGCAGCAATTTCATCGATGGTGTATTGCGATACGTCTAGTGGATCCGAAGGGGAGGCGACCCCTCCACCGCCCATGAGCTTAATAAAGGCTGCACCTTGCATCAGGTTCTCGCGCACGCGCTGCATGACTTGCGCCCTGCCGTCTGCGATCGCGACTGTACCCATCCTTTCTGACGGAGTAAGATCCCGTGAATAGCTTCGAGGGATATCAACCGTGCTACGGAAATCGGCGTGTCCACCCGTTTGGGAGATCATCGAACCCGCAGCGTAGATACGGGGGCCAACGAACATACCCTGATCGATTACCTCCTTTAAATCAAATACAGGTCCGCCCGGGTCTCTCACTGTGGTGAAGCTCCGCATAAGCGTCTTTTCCATCCCAGCGGCCGCTATGAGATTCAGTTTGCCCGCACCAGCCGCAAACGGGTCCAAAGTCATATAGGCCGCCATGCTGTGCCAATGAGCATCTGTAAGGCCAGGCATTAGCGTGCGCCCACCTCCGTCGATCACCGTCGCACCCTTGGCCTTGATCGGACTTGTAGAGATCGTTTTGATCAAATTGCCCTCGATCAGGACGTTGGCGTTTTCAATCAGTTTTTCATTCTCTCCGTCAAAGATGTTGACATTGTTAATCAAGGTTTGCGCAGGATTGTCCTGTGCAATCGCTACCGAAAACCATCCAAAGATGGCGATTGCTATAGCTAGAAGTTTCATTTTTAAGATTTTCATAATTCTCTATTAATTTATCAATTACTACAAGGTGTTTTTATATGTTTTTCCATCTTTGATAATCAGTTTTAGATTATTCTCATAATCCTCAACAATACTTACATCTTCCAAAGGATTCTTGCTGTAGATTAAAAGATCTGCCAAGGCACCTTCTTCAATCACACCCACTTTTCCGTAGGGGTTGCGCTGTCCAGTAAGACCAATAAGTTCTCCACCATTACCCGTTGCCTGAATCATAATCTCAGGAGAGGTGTACCATTGCTTTCTAAGGGTCAAGTCTGCTAATTGCTGTTTACGCCCTTCGCGGGAAAATATAAGGTCAGTTCCAAAAACAACTTTTACATTGTATTTTTTAGCGTATTTAAACATTTTGTCCATACCGGCCAACGCTTCTTCCAGCTTTCCTTTTCGAACAGGATCTGTATAAATTGGTTTCAGTTGTTCGAAGACCTGACACTGGGTAGAGAGAAAAACTCCTTTTTCGGCCATCAGTTTTGCATCTTCTTCATTCAACAGATGTCCATGTTCAATAGATTTTACACCTGCCTCAATTGCCCTTTTAACACCAACCTCGTTGAATACATGTGTCATCACATAGGTGCCATAATCAGCAGCTGCTTCAACAGCTGCTTCTATTTCTGCTGCTGTATATTCGTTTACATAAAGTGGATCTTCAAATGATGACACCCCTCCACCAACAGCAAGTTTTATTTGTGTAGCACCCAAAAACAATTGTTGACGAACAGCCGCCCTTACCTGATCTGGACCGTTTGCAAGCAAAGCATGTCCATTCACTTCTCCGTTTGAAATTGAACCGCCCCATTCTTTAGGTAAATTTGTATGTACCGGACTCCTAAAATCACCATGACCTGAATATTGTGAAATCATAGCACCAGAAGGGTAGATTCTTGGTCCATCAAAAATCCCATCATCAATTGCTTTCTTCAAGGCGAAGACATTACCTCCAGGATCACGGGTAGTCGTTACGCCACGTAGCAACATTTCTTCCAATTCCATCGTCGCGTAAAGTTGAACATAATTTTGATCGCCGTTGATAAAGGTGTTTTCATCTCCTCCCTGAACAGCATGAGTATGACAGTCGATAAGACCTGGAGATAAGTAGCCACCTTTACCGTCAATTACTTCGTCAAATTTCTTTTCATTGCCGCCTGAGGCTACAATGCTTTTTATTTTGTTTCCTTCTACAACCACATCTTTTCCAGTGATGAGTTTCTCGGAATTTCCATTAAAAATGCTGACATTTTTAATGAGGATTTGTTTTTCTGCCGGTGCGTCTTGAGCCGACACATTGATACTGAGCATCATCAGTAAAGAAAATGCTGCTAAAACTAATTTTGATAAATTTTTCATTTTAAAGTTATTTAATAGAGCTCTGCTTTACGGGCAGAGCCCTTTTATTTGCTAATTTATTATTTCCCTGCTATCTTTTTTGCTGCAGCTCTTAAAAACCCGGGAGAATGATCAATTCCTGATATTTTATCCGGATTTGGGGCTAAGCCAAAGTATATTCCACAGAAGTCACGCTTCGGATCTACATAGATCCCTTGACCCATATTTCCGTGTTTAAACATTCCGCCATCAGGAAAATAATGATCCCATTGTGCTGTATTTTTTTCCGGAACTTCTCCAAACCAATCTGAACCATACTGTTCTTCTGTAGATCCTTTGTAAGCTTTATGGTTTCCTAGATCCTGGATAGCTTTAAGTACTTTATCTGAAACGATCTGTTCGCTTGCTACTGCATTCCAACTTGGTGTATGTATTAATGCAAAACGAAGAAAATCTTCCGGTGTACAATTGTGAAGCCCTGCACCTAAAGGAATGCCCTCTGCAAGTCCACAAATAAACTGACCTTGCGCTCCAATCTTAGACCATACCCGTTCATTAAAGTATTCTTGCCATCTCATACCAGTTACATGTTCAGTGGCAAGCACCAGCATCATGGTGTTAGCACCGGAGTATCTGAAACGGTCTCCTGCAGATTCATTGGGTAAAGGTTGTGCATCTTGAGCCATTGCTATCCAATCCCCTTTTCCTTCTTCAAAAGCAGCGGTAAACCACTTCGCAATCCACGTATCCGGATTCAATAGATTCTCTATCGTTTCTTCAATGTCAAGTCCGGATGACATGTTCATGGCATTTTTCACACTTACCTTTTCCCATGCAGTACCTTTTAATCTCGGTACATAGTTAGCAATTGGTTTTTCAAGGTCTATTTTACCATCTTCAGCCAGTAGCATAATCAATAAACCCACCGTTGGTTTAGCTGCCGACATCCATATGTGTATGTCATTTGGATTCATTCCCGGATAGGTTTCAAAGACTACTTTTCCTTTGTGCGCCATCATCATAGCTTGCACCTTACGTTTTCCACCTAAATACTCTTTTAAAGTAGGTGTAGTAGAGCCATCAAATGCGGTATAAGTTAAATCCAATAACTCAGGATGATAATCTCGTTCTATAGTAGTCTTTCTGGATGGTGCCGGTACCACACAACTTTTAAAAAATTCCGGGATATGTAAATTGTAATAAACCGAATCTTCGCTTCCTGATTGCCAGTTTGGAAAGCTATATCGTTTTGTAGCCCCATCAACAAAATCAGCTGATTGAGGCTTTTTCCATTTGCTCATGGGAGTTACTAAGTTTAGCATCTCGTTAATTCTGTCTTGTTTACTCATTATGTTTAATTTTAATTAATAAATATTTAGTCGTTTAAGGTATTCTTATAAATTTTGCCATCCTTCATAATGATAACGAAGTTTTTATGCGGATCGGCAATGAGGTTAATGTCTTCCAGGGGATTTCCGTCCACCAAAAGCAGGTCGGCTAAAGCACCTTCTTTAACCACACCGTTCTCGCCGGGATAGGGATCGCGAGGCCCGGAACGCTTCATGATCTGATAGTTCTGGCTTGTTGCAATCTTCAGCACTTCCCACGGCTCGAAATAGCGGACGAGCTTCGCCAACTGAGCCCCCTGACGCTCTGCGAGTGCCTGATTACCCTGCGAATCTGTCCCAAATCCGAGGAGCAAGTTATATTTCTTTGCTAAGGCGTAGGCATTATCGGTTCCTGAGATCAGTTGCTGGTATTTTTTTTCCGCAAATGAACCTTTTGGCAGTGGGATGGCATCCTCATCGTTATAGAAGGGCTGCATGACAACTGAAGTATTCTTCTCCTGCATAAGTTTTGCTGTTTCTTCGTCAATCAACTGGCCGTGCTCTACATTACGGACACCGCCGCGGATCGCGTTCTGGATCGCCTTCGCGGTATAGGAGTGAACGGTCACATAGGTGCCCCAGTTCTCCGCGACTTCAACCGCTGCAGCGATTTCATCG
>Ga0316188_10001631_pt1 | contig 10668 bp, 7 predicted proteins | sample Phiworburrow1_MG_FD_204933 | JGI IMG/M metagenome (GOLD analysis project Ga0316188, IMG submission 204933) | Coastal sediment microbial communities from Maine, United States - Phippsburg worm burrow 1 | ecosystem: Environmental > Aquatic > Marine > Coastal > Sediment | place: USA: Maine... | reverse complement strand
CCGACCAGCACGACGCGCGGCGGACCGGGCTCCCGTGGCAATGCCATGACTGCATCGCGGATCTGGCCCGCATTCTTCGCCGTTCCGGAGAGCGCGTCGACCTCGACCATCTGCGTCTCGTAGGCAAATCGGGCGAGGTGCTCGCGAGGCGTGGTCGCAGGCTGCAACCACTCGGCGATACAGGAATAGCCGACACCCGGCACGACTGCGGCCAGGTAGCGGCGATGGGATGGCCCGAGATCCACCGTCCTGCCGGTGCCCGGCGCGATACTCGTCACATGGCTCAAGGCATCGGTGCACGGCCGGTAGCCCGGGAGGCTGGCGCCATCCCTCTCGAGCACCGAGCAGAAGATCTCGGCAAAGCGACCGCGCGCATCATCGACGCCGGGTGGCAACTCGACGTCGAATGGGGCAGTTGGCAAGGTGGCGCACGCACTCAGCAGCAACACTGCCGCCATCGCCAGAAAGGTGGCTGTATCGAAGCGGTTCACTTGGCCTTGCAGACCGTCGCACGATCCCTGACGGTTGCGACGGCCTTGATGTCCTTGATCGTCATAGGTTCCACTTTCTGCGGGCTTTTGTCGAGGATCACCAGCTCCGAGCGCTCGCCCGGTGCGAGCGAGGAAAATGCGAGCGGGACACGGCACAGGTAACATTGCCGATTGCTGGGTGTGCCCGCTGCAATCAAGATCCCACGATGTCGCTCTTCTCACGCCTGTTCGGCAAGTCACCGCCCGCGACCGGCGCCCCGCCGGCCAGCGAACGTGAGGGCGGCGTCGAGGCCCAGCCACCGCCCGATCCCTCCGCTCGCGCCAGGGACGAAGAAGCAAGCCTGTCGCAGGCCATCGCTGCCGGCGACAAGGCCACGATCGGCAAGTGGGTTCTCGAAGGAAGCTCGACGCGGATCCGCCAGATGGCGGCGCGAAGCGTGACGGATCCGGACCAGTTGCGTGAACTGGTCCCCGCTACGCGCCATGGGAAAGACAAGAACGTCCATCGGATTCTCACCACCCGACGGGATGAGCAGCTCGCCGAGATCCGCAGCACCCAGCAGCTGCAGGCGGATCTGGAACAGACAGCCGCGGCGATCGCCCGGCACGGCGAGCGCCCGTACGATGCGTTGTACCCGGCGACCCTCGCGCAGCTCGAGGCCCGGTGGCGCACGCTTGCAGCCAGGGCGCAGCCGGACCTTCAGGGCGATGTGACGCAGCACCTGCTGCGCGCGCACGAAGTCATCGTGCTTCACCGCCAGGCGCTCGAGGCGGAGGCCGAGCGACAGCGATCCGCCGCCCTCGCCTCCGCAGAGGCGCAGCGTCGGCAGGAACTCGAAGCGCGGGCAGCAGCCGCTGCGGCGGCCGAGCAAGCTCGGGTGGAAGATGCCGAACGCCAGGCCTTGCACGAGGCCGACCAGGCGCAACGCGCAGCCGAGGAGGCCAAGGCACACGACATCCTTGGGCTGCTGCGACAGGCGCAGGCGGCCCTCGACCACGGCGGGACGGCGCGCGCCGCCCGCTTGCGCGCCTCAATCATGGAAAGGCTGCCGGACGCCCCCGCCCTGCCGGCATGGTTCGCACGCCAGCTGGAGCAGGTCGACTCGCGACTCACGGAGCTGCAGGACTGGAAGACCTTCAGGGTCGTACCGAAGCGGGCCGAACTGCTGCAACAGATGCAAGCGCTGGTCGGTGCCGATATCGCACCCGAGGAACTCGCGCAACAGATTCGCCGGCTACGGGACGAATGGCGGACCCTGAACCGGGGCGCTGGCGAAGATCCCTCGGACGAATTGCAGCAGTTCCAGGAGGCAGCAGACCGCGCCTACGAACCCTGTCGCGAACACTTCGCCCGGCAAGCCGAGTTGCGCAGGGAAAACCAGGAGCGGCGCGCAGCACTGATCGAACGGCTGACGGCCTTTGCTGCAGAACAAGCGGGCGAGCACCCGAACTGGCGTGCAATCAACCAGGCCATCGTCGAGTCGCGGCGCGAGTGGCGTCAATACGCGCCAGTGGACCAGGCGGTGGTGAAACTGCTGCAGGCACGTTTCCATGCGGTGGTGGACGAACTGCAGGCACGCCTCGATGCCGAGTACGCACGCAACGTGCAGGCGAAGCGCGACCTGATTGCCCGCACCGCCGAGCTCCTCGACCTCGAGGACACGCGCAAGGCCATCGACGAAGCCAGGAACCTGCAGCGAGCCTGGAAGATGGTCGGCATCGTGCCGCGGAACCTGGACAACGCTCTCTGGGACGATTTCCGCAAGCAGTGCGACGCCGTCTTCCAGCGCAGCTCGCAGGAGGCGGCAGCGTACGCCGCCGCACTCGAAGCGAACCAGGCGCAGGCAACCGGCGTGTGTGAAGAACTGGAGCGGATCGCCGAACTGACCGCCGAGCCGCTGCTGTCCGCCGTGCCGCAGCTCGACGAGTTGTGCGCGCAGTTCGAATCGCTCGACCTGCCGCGAGCGTCGGTACGCGCACTGCGTCAGAGGTTTTCAAATGCCACCGACCGTTGCGCTGAAGCCGTGCGCAAACAGCGCGCAGAGGCTGCGCGCCGTGGCTGGACCGACGGCCTGGCGGCCGCTGCCCAGGTCCGCGCCTATGCACTCGCGACCGTCCAGCGACGATCACCGGCCGAATGCGAGGCGTTGCGGGCGTCAGCAGCGTCTGCGGTCGCCGATCTCGCTCACGCACCCAAGCCGATGCGCAACATCCTCGAACAACGGATCGCAGCGGTCGCCGCCGGCACAATCGGCGCCGATCTCGCCGCGAACGAAGCGGCGCTGCGGCTGTTGTGCATCCGCGCCGAGTTGACCTCTGGTGCGGCTACGCCGCCGGAAGACGTGGAATTGCGACGCGAATACCAGATGCGACGCCTGGTCGAGTCGATGGGTCGCGGCGAACGGGCCGACTCGGCTGCGCTCGACGATCTCGCGCTCGAATGGATCGCGGTGGGGCCGGTGGAGGCCGCCGTCCACGACCGGTTGCTGGCCCGTTTCGAGCGCTGTCGCAACGCAGACGACTCAATCCCGCGAGGCCGTGTCTAGCTCGATCGATTGCACTGCCCTTGTGGCCGGGTCCACTGTCCCATTTCGCGCGGGGTACTGAAATGAATGCCGAAGAACTGCGACGACTGCAGGCCCCGATCAAGGCTCGCTACAAGCAGGATCCTGCCGCAGCGAAGCAGACGTTCCGGGCCGCTGGCACTCTGCTGCAGGACCGGCCGGCCTGTCGCATCGAAAGCCGCTTCGGGGAAATCGACGCGGGACTGCATCCCGCCGCAGGCGGCGACGGCAAAGACGCCTGTTCCGGCGACATGCTGCTCGAAGCGGTCGTCGCCTGCGCCGGAGTGACGCTGAACTCCGTCGCAACGGCGATGAGCATTCCATTGCGGTCAGCCAGGGTAATCGTCGAAGGCGACGGCGATTTTCGTGGCACGCTCGGGGTCGACAGGGACATTCCGGTGGGCGTCACCGACATCCGCGTCCGCTTCGAGATCGACTCGCCTGCGAGCGACGAGCAACTCGCCATGCTGATGAAGCTCACCGAGCGCTACTGCGTCATCCTGCAGACGCTGCGCGCGCCCCCCGCAATCGAGGCTACCCTGCAACGCGTGAGCGCATGAACAGCGCACCGAACGTACTGGTCATCATGTACGACCAGCTGACACCCTCGGCACTTGGTTGCTACGGCAGCCGCGCCGCGAAGTCTCCGCACATCGATCGCCTTGCCGCCGCAGGCGTGGTGTTCGACGCTGCCTACAGCAACAGCCCGCTGTGCACACCGGCGCGCTACTGCATGATGACGGGGCAGCTGCCCTCGGCCACGCGCGGCTACGATAACGCCGCGTACCTCGCCAGCACGATCCCGACGTTTGCGCATCACGCCCGCGCCCGCGGCTATCGCACGGTGCTCGCCGGCAAGATGCACTTCGCCGGCCCCGACCAGTTGCACGGCTTCGAGGAGCGCCGCACGACGGACATCTATCCAGCGGACTTCGGCTGGACGCCGGACTGGCGCACGCCGGGCGAGCGCATCGACTGGTGGTATCACAACATGGACAGCGTCGCGGGTGCCGGCATTGCTGAAGTCACCAACCAGTTGCTGTTCGACGACGAGGTTGGCTTCCACGCGGTGCGCGCGCTGCACGATGCGGCCCGTGTCGACGACGGCCGACCGTTCCTCCTCGTCGCCAGCTTCACGCACCCGCACGATCCGTACGTGACGCGGCAGGAACACTGGGATCGCTACCAAGGCGTCGAGATCCCGCTGCCCGAGGTGTCTGCGGCGGACGTGCCGGCGGATCCGCACACGCAGCGCCTGCGTGTGGCGTGCGACATGGAGCGCACGCCGATCACCGATGACGACGTGCGCCGCGCGCGTCGCGCCTACCTCGGAAACGTTTCATACGTCGACGACTGGACTGGCCGGCTGGTCGGCACGCTCGGGGCACTCGGACTGGCGGACGACACGGTCGTCATCCTGCTGGCCGATCACGGCGACATGCTGGGCGAGCGTGGACTCTGGTACAAGATGAACTTCTTCGAAGGGTCCGCACGCATCCCGCTGGTCGTGCACGCGCCCGCCCGCTACCGCGCACACCGCGTGTCGACGCCCGTCTCGCTGGTCGACGTGATGCCGACCCTCATCGAGTTGTGCGGAGGTGCGGTGACCGACGCCGTCGAACCGCTGGCCGGCCGCTCGCTGCTGCCGCTGTGCGACGGCGAAGCAGACGACCGCACCGTCGTTGGCGAGTACGCGGCCGAGGGCGCTTGCGCCCCGATCATCATGCTGCGCCGGGGCACGCTGAAATTCGTGCACTGCCCCGTCGATCCGGACCAGTTGTACGACCTGGCAGCGGACCCCAGTGAGCGGTTCAACCTTGCCGGCAACGGGGGCTATGCCGCGACCGTCGCCGAATTCCGCAGCGAAGTCACGCAGCGCTGGGACCTGGCACGGTTTCACGCCGACGTACTGCAGGATCAGGCGCGGCGGAGGTTCGTGATGGGAGCCTTGCGCGCGGGCAACTACACGCCGTGGGAGTTCACCCCGCGGCGCGACACCTCAAACGAGTACATGCGCAACCATCTCGATCTCAACGTCGTGGAACGAAGCGCCCGCTGGCCACGCTGAACCGGCCGACGCCGAGCCTAGAAGCGGAAGGTGACGCCCAGCGCAGGGCCGTTGAAGTCGATCGACTTGATCGGCTTGCTGCCGCCGAAATCGTAGTCGAGGTAGCGCCAGACGCCGGTCACGTCGATCGAATCGAAGCTGTAACCCAGCCCGGCCATTCCCTGCCAGGTCAGGTCGGACTCTCCGGCGCCAACGTCGAGATAGTAAGGAACGTACCAGTGCCGATCGGCGCCGAAGCTCATGCGCCCCTTCACACCGACTATCGCATCCCAGACCGTGTCCTTGGCGCCGGCCGAGCCGGAGCGGTCCAGCAGCGGCAAGGACGAGATATCGCCGTTGAACTGCCACCGCAGGTCTTCCTGCAGGTCCAGCATCCTTGCGCCACCGAGCACATTCATGGAGAAGTTTTCCTGCTGAATCACCGCGTAACTTCCCGCCAGCGTCCACAGCCAGCCCGTCACGTCGAGCCTGAGGTCGGCACTCACGCTGGCCGGAATGTCGGCCTGGCCGATGCCGAAGTCGCGGGTGGCCTTCTTGGATGCGCCGAGATCAAGGTAGATGAGGTCTGTCGCAAACCCCCATCGGCCCTTGCGGCCCTCGAACGCGCCCATGAAGGCGAAATTGAGGCTGTCCAGAATCGCGTCCGCACTGATGTCGATCCCCGGACCGTCACCGCTCGGCGGAAAGGAGGTCTCGCCGCCCAGGCTCGGCAGCCACAGGTAGACCGTTGCATTCCACTGCCAGGCGCCGGGGGCGGTTTCGGCGTGCGCGGGTAAGGGCGCCAAGGCCGCGAGGACCAAGGCGGACGCCAGGCCGCAGCGACCGGCCAGGCCAACTCGAGTCAAGCGCTTCTCATTCATCTAGGTACCCTGCGTCAGGTGACAACTATTTATTGTTGTGACAGCCGGTAAGATTGCTCCCGGATGCCCGTGTTTGGCCAGTAGGCAATACTCGCAGCGGCGTGCGTGCAGGATGCTTGTGATTCGTTCGGCTACGATGTCACGAGGCACCGACCCATCCACCGCAATCGGCTTTCAGCTCAGCGTTTGCCCTTGCGACACCCGCTCATGCACAGGACACACGCGGTACTTGCTCGATGGCCGACTGACGCTGCACGTCTGGTTTTGAACGGCAGGCTGATTCTGCCCACGAACGAGCTGCCACAGCTGCGATGAAGCGGATATCGAAGATTCTCCTCGGGCTGGCGTTGTTGCTGACCGGCACACTGGTCGCGGCCCTCATCGCGTATCGAGTTCCGGACCAGCCCGTCGCGGCGCTGCTGGCAAAGTGGGCGCAGCCTCCGTCGCAGTTCGTCGGGGTACGCGGCATGCAGGTGCACGTCCGCGACGAAGGCCCGCGCGACGACCGGGTGCCGATCCTGCTGCTGCACGGAACCGGTGCTTCGCTGCATACCTGGGACGGCTGGACCGGGATCCTGGCCCGTGAGCACCGCGTGATCCGCTTCGACCTTCCCGGCTTCGGACTGACGGGACCGTCGCCCGACGGCGTCTACACCATCGAGAGTTACGTCGACACCGTGCTCGCCGTGGCTGACGCGCTCGGGGTGCAGCGTTTCGTCCTGGCCGGCAACTCCCTCGGCGGTTATATCGCATGGGCCACCGCCGCCCTGCATCCGGAGCGAGTGGCCCGGCTGATCCTGGTCGATGCTGCGGGTTACCCGTACGAATCGCAGTCGGTCCCGCTCGGCTTTCGTCTCGCGCGCATGCCGGTGCTCAGCGTGATCTTGCGTGACTTGCTGCCACGCAAGATCGTCGAAAGCAGCGTGCGCGACGTCTACGGCGACCCGTCGAAGGTCACGCCCCAACTCGTGGATCGGTACTTCGAGCTGAACACGCGTGCGGGCAATCGCCAGGCGCTGGTCGCCAGGCTCGACCAGACGAGGCCGGGATCGCTGGCGGAACGGGTGCATGACATCCGGATGCCGACACTGATCCTGTGGGGCGCCAGGGATCACCTGATTCCGTTGGAGTCAGGCCAGCGGTTCGCCCGCGAGATCGACGGCAGTCGCCTGGTGGTGTTCGACGGGCTTGGGCACGTGCCCCACGAGGAAGATCCAGGGCGCACTATTGAACCGGTACTGGGGTTCATCGACAGCGGAAGCCCGCTCTGATCCTGTCGGCCGCAACCAGGTTTCGCCATGCATTGCGTGGTTGCGGGGATCGACCCGGATGCACTGGCAATCTTCGTTCAGTCACGCCGCCAGCGGCCCCGTCGATGATTCGCGGGTCTGTTCGTTCATGCGATCCCGCACGTCCAGCGCAACAGCTGCTTCGCTTCGTCGATCATGGGGACGCGCCTAGTCGCTCTTGCGGGCAGGCTGATGCGCGTCCCCGGCGTGCCCCGCCTCCCGGGAGTTGCTGAAGTGCTCCTCCCACATGAGTTCGATGCCGCGCTTGCTGCCGAGGCCGACTGCGAGCACCAGGCACGCCGCCAGCGCGCCGAATGCAATCAGGAACGCACCGGTCACGATAGTGACCGCGATCTTCAGTTCGACCAGCGCACTGGCGAACGTGGTCACGAGAATGGCCCATCGCACCAGCGTGGCCATCAGGCGAGCCCGGGCAACCTGCTCTCGGTAGAGCACACGCTGAACGGCGCGCGAGACCAGGCTGGCAAGGCTCCAGCCGACGAGCAGGATCAGCACGACCGTGATCAACTCCGGGATCAGCAGCAGGAACCGGGTGAAAAGTTCGGACAACACAGTCAGGCGCCAGATGACGAACGCATTGGCGAGGAAGATCAGGAAGACGAAGACGCCGAGCACCGTTCCGACCAGTTCGAACAGCGTGTGTCGCGCGTCGCCGGAGTCCAGCGCGGATGTCCACCGCAATCGTGCCATGACGCGGTCGAGTCGCATGAAGATCAGGACACGCACGAACAGTCGAGTGATCGCCCACGCGACGATCAACCCGATGACGATGACGAGCACGCCCGCCAGCAGCGTCGGCAGGTAAGTCGCCAGGCTCGTGGCCAGTTCCCGCAGTGATTCGAATGGCTGGTTTTCCACGTTTACACCCGCTTCAAGTCATCCAACGCTTGGGGTCGGCCGGCATCTCGTAGGTGATTAGCACTGGCATGGGCGCACGCTCGGCCAGTTCCAGCGGTACGCCATACCCGAGCAGGTGCTCGAGCATGCCGGCCTCCGTGCCGCCGGCGACGATCAGGTCGGCGTCACGGGCCGCGCGCAACAGGCCGGTCACGATATCGCCGGAGTGAACGATGCTGATCTCCGCGTCGGGGAAGAACTCCGCGACCAGCCCGCGCAGGCCCGTTTCTGCCTGTTCGTTCTGCGCCGTCGTCGCCTCGCGCGAGACAACGTGTGCTGCCAGCACACGCGCCCCCGTCGCCTTGGCGACCAGGGCAACCACGTCCGCCGCAAACCGTGAATGAGGCCCGCTCTCATAAGCGAACATCACCTTGCGGAAATTTTCCGGCCAACGCTCGGCGCTGACCAGCAGCGTGTGCGTCGGCGCCTCGCGTATGACGCGATCGACGATCGCGGACGCGAACCGCTGGAACAGCCCGGCGCGGCGCGCCCAGCCGACGATCACGACATTGCAGTGCTCCTCGAGGATCGTCTCGGCGATGCCGAAGGAGGCGCGGTGAGAAATCTTTACCAGGGACTTGAGTTCGACGTCCTGCGCGGCCAGACGCACCATCGCACGATCCAGGCGCTGCTTGACCGGGCCGACGCGGTCCAGGCCGGTGGCCAGGGGCTCTCCGTCCGGAACCTCGATGACGGACAGTCCGATCACTTCCGCCTCGCGGCCGTGCGCCAGGAACTGCGCCGTACCGAGTACCGGAGCTGCGTCGTCTGCGCCCAGCAGGCAGGCCAGGATGCGGTAATCCTTGCGCTTCGCCGCCTCGCGCATCTCGACCACGTGCTCATAGGCCTTATCGCGCTTGCGCGCATAGGTGTAATAGACGACCAGGCCGAGGACGATCCACGCCGCCGCGCTGAGCCACGCCATCGGGCTGTAGAAGAACAGGTACACGGCCAGGAACAGCTGCAGGAGGATGCCGATCACGGGCACGAACGGCACCCACGGGACGCGGAAGCCACGGGGCATCTCCGGCATCTTCCGCCGCAACACGATCAGCACGGCCTGGACCTGGATGAACAGCAGCAGGAACATGATGTTCGCGGCGCTGGCCACGGTCTCGATCGGCAGGGCCACGGCCATGAACGCAATCAGCACCGCGGATCCGGCAATCGCGCCGTGCGGAGTCTTGCGCAGCGCGTGAACCTTGCCGAAGAAGGCAGGCAGGTTGCGATCCCGGCCCATGGCCAGTGAAACGCGCGACGAGGAGTAGATGGTGGCGTTGAGGGCGCTGACGGTCGACAGCAGGCCGCCGATGAGGATCATCAACCCGCCACCGGGGAAAAAGCCCTTTGCCACGTCCACCAGCGCGGTTTCCTGGTGCTCGCCCAGGAACTGCCAGCTGGGAACCCCCTCGACCTGCACCGCGCCCAGCGCGGCAAAGGCGACGAGCAGGTAGATCGGCACCACGATCAGCAGCGACAGGAAGATGGCGCGCGGGACATTGCGCTGCGGCTCGTGCACCTCTTCACTGCACTGGGCGATGATCTCGTAGCCTTCGAAGGCGATGAAGGTCAGGCCCATGGCGACGAACACGCCGCCGTAGCCCTTCGGCAGGAAATCCTCGGTGAAGACCGGCTGCCAATCGGGTCGCTGCAGGGTGATCCAGATTCCGAAGCCGACGAAGACCGCCAGGATGATGATCTTGCCGATGGTGACGATGTTGCCGGTCCCGCCCGTCTCCGACGCCCCCCGGTAATTGACCCAGGCAAACAACGAAATGATGCCGACCGCGAGCCACTTCTCGACTGGCATGAAGGGCGTGTCGAAACCGCCCAGTCCGATGAGCGGCAACACCAGCTTGAAATAGGCGCCGAAGCCTAGCGCGTACAGCGAGCAGGCGACGGAGTGGGCAAACCAGTCCATCCAGCCGCTCATGAAGCCCTGCGGGTCCTGCAACCCGAGCTTCACCCATAGATAGCTGCCGCCCGCGTCGTGAAAAGACGAGCCGAGCTCGGCATAGGCGGCCGCCGCAAAGAGCGTCACGAACGCGTTGAGCAGGAATGCCAGCAGCAGGCCGGGACCGGCCACGCCGGCGGCGATACCCGTCAGGACGAAGATGCCGGCGCCGATCATCGCACCGACACCGATCATGACGACGTCGAAGAGCCGCATTTCGCGGCTCAGTCGCACCTCGAAGCTTGCTGTCGGCGCCGCGCCGCCCGCATCACTCAACGGTGTCTCCCCCAGGAAACGTCGGGCCCTGTCCGACGGAGTCTACGGGCGCACCGCCCCGGACGCACCACAGAATCCTGCACTCGGCAGTCGCCCGGTCGGGTTCGGCGAGTCGCCCGCGGACGACCGATGCAACCAGGCAACACCTTGGACCATGTTCGATGTCGTAACATCGAACTTCATGTCCATCCATGTCGCACTGACCCACGAGACCCGCTACCGCTACGACCAGCTCGCAACGCTGGGGC
>Ga0316188_10001630_pt1 | contig 10669 bp, 4 predicted proteins | sample Phiworburrow1_MG_FD_204933 | JGI IMG/M metagenome (GOLD analysis project Ga0316188, IMG submission 204933) | Coastal sediment microbial communities from Maine, United States - Phippsburg worm burrow 1 | ecosystem: Environmental > Aquatic > Marine > Coastal > Sediment | place: USA: Maine... | reverse complement strand
AAGCGGCTGTCCAGATGCGCGCGCAGGTCCCGCCAGGCGGTCTCGGCATCCGGCCCCCGCACGCAGCCGACCAGCGCCAGCACCCAACCGAGCAGCAACGAGGCGAGCAAGCGACGCTTGGCAGCAGTGAGCACAGCGACTCCTCAATAACCGAGCAATGGCGAGGCGAGATAGCCCTGGATCACCAGGGCGTTGATTATGTCAATAAAAAAGGCGCCCATCAGCGGCACCACCAGAAACGCCGGGGGCGACGGGCCATAGCGCCGCGTCAGGGCCTCCATATTGGCCACCGCGGTCGGCGTGGCACCCATGCCAAAGCCGCAATGGCCTCCTGCCATCACGGCCGCATCGTAACCCCCACCCATGGCCCGGAAGGTGACAAACGTGGCGAAAAAGGCCATGCCGACGGTCTGAATGAGCAGCATGACCAGCATGGGGCCTGCCAGATCGAGCAATTCCCACAGGCGCAATGACATCAGCGCCATGCTGAGGAAGATCGACAGCGACAGGTTGCCGATCATGCGCACCGTGGGCCGGTGCACTTTCAGCCGCGGGAAGACCAGGTCGGCGTTGCGGATCAGCACACCCACAAACAGGCACCAGATGAATTTCGGCAGGGTGAAGGCGGCATCCTGAAACACCAGCGCCAGCAGCTGGCCGCTGATCAGACACAGCAGCACCACCAGCAGCGCCCAAAGCAGGTGATCGCCGTCAATGGGCGTGTCGTGCAGGGCGTCCTTGATCTGGGGCTTGTGCTCGTAGTGGGTCTCGTCCGACTCCAGGCGATGGCGGCGGATCAGGCGCCCCGCGATCGGTCCGCCAATGATACCGCCGATGATCAGGCCGAAGGTCGCACAGGCCATCGCCAGCTCCATGGTGCCTGCGATGTTGTGCACATCGGCGAATTTCTGGGCGTAGGCCGCGCCCGTGCCATGCCCGCCGGACAGGGTGATGGAAGAGCTGAGCAGCCCCACCAGCGGGTGCAGGTCCATGCTGATCGCCGCCAATACCCCCATCAGGTCCTGCAGGATCAGGAACACCAGGCAGACCAGCCCGAATACCAGCAGCTGCGGGCCGCCGCGCACCAGCAGGCGCAGGTCCGCGCCGAGGCCGATGGTGGTAAAGAAGGCCAGCATCATGGGCTCCTGCATGACCATGTCGAAGGACACCTGAACATCGAAGCCCATGAACAGCACTGTGGTCAGCAGCGCAAAAACCATGCCGCCCACCACGGGCACCGGGATATTGTTGTCGCGCAGGAAGGCCACCCGGTTGATCACCGCGGTGCCGACAAACAGCAGCAGGATCGCCACCGTCAGCGTCTGAATTGCGTTGAAACTGAACGCCATGTCGCTTCTCCGAGACCAACGCCCGAGGCAGACCAACAGACTGCAGGCGACCCCATAACACTGCCCACCGGGGACCAGCATAAAGCAACGCCCGACCACGGTCCACCACGCCGAGCCCGCCCGCGCGGCAATGTTTTCTAACGGAATGGATGGAGTGAGCATGGCCCATCGGCGAGGGACCGCGACGCGGCAAGCGGCAGCGCCCTCGACCCGGGGGTAGCTCAGCGGTGGCGATTATCGATGGGGAGGAGCGTCGGGAATGCTGGTTGGATGGCTGATCGCCAAGGGCAGGGGCAGCAGGCCCGGCGGCGTCCACTGGCCGTCGCCGTCGGCGTCGATCCACACGGGATTGGTGAAGGCCATGGGGGTATAACCCGGAGCGAGCGCTCGATAAACCTCGCCCGGCTCGCCGAAGAATTCCACCGTGACGAAGCCATCCCGATCGACTTCCAGCGGCATCTCGAGTTCTTCACCCGCCGCGATGGCTGCCCCCTTGACGACTGCGCCATTGAGGTACACCCACACCTGCTTCACATCCACCCAGGGCGCTGCCTGAGCGCTGACCCGAAGGGTGAGGCGCTGCCCCGCCAGCAGCGCGCCGATGCCGGCCCTCTGGCCCGCTTCATTTTCGAGCTCGAGCCGGGGCAGGGGCCCCGAGCTGCCGACTATTTCGCCACGGCGCACCGCGTCGAACAGTGGCCCGGTTGCGATGGGATGGCGCAGCGGCCCGTCGTAGCGGACATAGCTGCGCGGCATGGCGACGGGCTCCCGCAACTGATGGGAGTCGCTGCTGGCCACGGCCGGGCGGTACTCGCCCTGCAGCGACAGCGACAGCCAGTCCGCCCGCACCTGCTGATACTCTTCCAGGAGGGCGCCATTGGCCAGCTCCAGCGTATCGAAATCCAGATCCCTGACGCCGGTGGCCGGGTCGGGCGCTAGGAGAGACCGGTTCTGCGCATTGCGCAGCGGCAGCCGCGGCTCGAAGCGCTCACCGACCGAGAGGTGATCGAAAAACGCCATGTCGTCTCCGGCTTCGTGGGCAGAGCGGGGATGATTGAGCTGAATCAGCACCTCAGGGTGCTGCGGCCGCAGCCCCGCCAGAAAGCTGCGCAGGCGCAGGCTCTCGTGCCGCGGCATGCCACCGGCGAACGCGTCACCGTCGCGCTGCAGCGGAAAGAGGTTGAGGTGACCGATGGTCTGGGGCGCTTTGCCCGTCCTTGCCATCCCCGTCACCTCCCCGCCACTGACCACTGTGACCTGGTCATCCATACCGAGCCGGGCCGCAAGTCCGCCGAGATCGGCCACGACATCGTGCTCCGTGGCAACCAGCACAGCGGCGCCCTGCGCGATAAAACTGCGCAGCCGAAGCTCGGGCGGCAGCGCCGAATCGAAGCTGAAGCCGCTGTGGACATGAAAATCGACGCTGACCCAGCCGCGGCTGTCGACGACCCTGCGCAACGGCGCCGGCTGCAAGCGGACCGACTGCCCCGCCAGCACCTCGATGTCCTGCTCGGACACCGTGTACTCGATGCCTCGCGTCGCATACACGCGATAGCGCCCTCGCGGCAGCGCCGCCACCAGCGGATCATCCGCCCTGCCGGTCAGCGAGACATCATTGCTGCGCCCGTCGCCGTGGCGCGACCCGGGGTCCGCATCCCCCGCCAGCGCCTCCGGGGGCAGGGCGGGGTCGGGCGTGCCGTCCCGACCGACGAACACCAGCCGCATGGGCTCGCCGCGGGGCAGGATCACCTCGCCGGGCGCCGCGGTGTCCATCGGCGCCAGCTGCCGGTCTGTGCCGTCCAGCTCGATAGCGACCCGCCGCGGCGCCTGCCATGGCGTGCGTATCTCCAGCTCGCAGCGCGGCAATCCGCGCGGCAGTCGCAGGCGAAAATTCCCCTGTGCATCCGGCCTCGCCTCGGTAAGGGGGTTGCCGCTGGCGTCGAACGCCGCGATGCGGGCCTGCCCGGTATCGATGCGACCCTGCAACCATTGGCCGTCGAAGATGTCGTTGGTGATCGACGCCACATCGGCGGCGTGGCCCACCAGAATATCCTGCTCAATGTCCAGGGTGTCACCGGGCCTGAGGTCCATGAACAGGCTCTGCAGCATTTCCAGGCGACCCGGCTTGCCGCTGCCTCCCAACCAGAGCGGCCTGCTGAGCCACAGCTGATTGCTGAAGTCAGCCTCGACCAGCGCGTATTGCGGCAGCGCACGCTGCGTGCCGTCGGCCGCCGTCAGCGTCGCCGGCCCGGACCGCAAGCCGTAACTGATGCCGGGGCCGTCCAGGGCGCTGCCGACCAGCACGGTGAGGTCCACCACCAGCATGGCGTTGAGGGTCGAGCTGCGGTCATCGACGTCGAACGACGGATGCGTATAGCCCACGGAGAGCGAGGGATCGCGGGTATTGATCGAAAAGGGAACCATCGAGCGATGGGGGTGCAGCCACAGCTGCCCCACCATCCCCAGGGAGTCGCCCGCTGCGAGGCGCCGCCAGGTCGACGCCACCCGCACGCGGTCGGGCACATCGTCCCGGACGCTGTAGCGGATAACCGCCTCCAGCCTGCCATCGGAGCGCGTCACCACCAGGCTCGCCGCGTGCTCGTCCACGCGCGGCGAGATGTCGATCACCGGCAGCATCGCTGCCCGGTCCATATCGGGCAGGAGGTGATGGTAGGTGAACTGGTCGTCGTGACCGCCGCAGTGGCCCAGGTCCACCAGCCAGCCGCCGGACGCGGACAACCCGGTCTCGTGCTCCGCGCCGCTGATGGCCGCGCACAGATGGCCGTTGCTCAGCAGCCAGTCGCCGCGCCCCGCGATGGCGTCGCTGCCCGCCACGCGGCGCTGCAGATTGTGCCCGTCCAGCCGCTCCGCCGTCAGCTCAGCGCAAGCGGGAGCGACGGACCCGGCCAGCAGCCCGCAGGCGGCGAGCCGCAGCACAAGCGAGGGCAGCTCAAGCCACCCCGCCATTACCCGCAGCATGCGCACTAGGCGATCGCCTTCAGAAACTGCGGGCTGACGCGAAAATAGGTATCGCCCAGACAAGGCCGTATGGGCCTGACGTTGACGGTATTGCGGTTGACTCGAATCACCTCGCCCTCAATCGGCCCGCCCTTGTAGCTGAATGAAACCATCTGACCGATGCGGAAGGCCGGCCCGACAGCCCCGGCCGGCAGCGTGCGGGCCGGCCTGAAGGCCAGCTCGATGTCCTCGGCGCGAGCCTGCTGGAGCAGGTAATCGAGCACGCGGTCGGCCGCGCCCGATGCGTGGATGCGATCGAGCACGCGATAGAATTGGGCGTTGTGGATGGACCCGCGGGCAATCCAGCCCCTGATGCTCTGCACCAGGTGGGCAAACTCATGGCAGCAGGTATGCGCCAGCAGCGCCGGCAGGGTGATGTCCCCGCCGAAGTAGCCCCGCGACACGATCTCCCTGCCGGTGCGCCAGCGCCGGGCCGCCTTTTCATCGCGCTTGCTCGCCACCATCTTCCAACCATAGGTGAGGATATGGTCATTGATGCCGGCAGTCCGGTAGTATGTAGCTTCGCCGTGACCCACCCGGCAGTGGAGCCGATGCTGTCCCGGCTGTGCCTCCAGCCAGGTGCGGGAATATTCCCACAGCACCTGCTCACTGGCCTGGCATAATAGGCGGGCGATGCGCTGGCATTGTGTTTTTTCGGCAAACATGGGCGGGCGGATTCGGCGATTGCAGCACGATCAGACAGCGTGCGGCGGACATTGTACCCGTTCGAAGCGGCCCGGGGTAACAGAAATCGCCGCCGCTGCCGGGCGCGGTCGCCAGCCCTGGCTACAACAGAATAACGACCGACTCCGGCCGGGCCGGCAGCAAGGCGCCGACAAAACCGTGACAGGCCAACGGCGCGGCCGCCTCCAAATCGGGAACCCGCATGTACTACGGCGAAAAGCTCAACAGCATCACTCATCTGATCGGCGCGGCGCTGTCACTGGTCGGCCTTGGTGGATTGCTGGCCGTCAGCATCCCCTATCGCGACCCATGGATGATCGCCAGCTTCGCCGTGTTCGGAGCGACCCTGGCCCTGCTGTACACCATGTCGACGCTGTATCACAGCTTCTACCCGCTGCGCCTGAAGCGCGTGTTCCAGAAGCTCGACCACGTCTCGATCTACCTGCTCATCGCCGGCACCTACACGCCCTACACCCTGGTGACACTGCGAGACCACGGCGGTCCGATGCTGCTGGCAGCGGTGTGGACGCTGGCGGCGGTGGGCATCCTGCTGGACGTGTTCAAGGCCCATCGCAACCAGGTGCTGCAGGTCACCATCTACCTGCTCATGGGCTGGGTCTGCGTGCTCAAATACCCGGAGCTGAAGAGCGCCATGCTGCCGCCAGGTCTGTTCTGGCTGACGGCAGGGGGCCTGGCATACACCCTGGGGATCGCCTTCTATGCACTGGACGGCAGCGGCAGAATGCGCCATGCCCACGGCATCTGGCACCTCTTCGTGCTGGCAGGTTCACTGTGCCACTACGTCTCGATCATCGGCTACGTGCGCTAGTACGCCGAGGCGCGGCAGCGTTCAGCCGTGTCGAATATGCGACGCTGTCAGAGCACACAGGGCCCTGCAGGCGGCACGGTTTCAGTTCAAATAGACCTCGACCTGGTGTTCCCGGCGGTCGTCCACCAGGGGAATCATGCCCTGCGCCTGCCCCGCACCGTCGGTGCCGCCGCCCGCTACCTCGGCACCATCCAGCATCACGCGGATGGCGTGCTGCGGCTCTTCACTGACGCGCCTTACTGCGATGTGGTAAACCGTCTCGCGATAGCGGTAGTGCATGGTGTACGACGACCAATCGGCTGGAATACGCGGTGCAATGCGCAGATGATCCACTTCCAGATGCAGGCCCAGCAGGGTTTCCACGATCAGCCGGTACATCCAGCCCGCGGCCCCGGTGTACCAGGTCCAGCCGCCCCGGCCGGTGTGCGGCGGCGCCGCGTAGATATCTGCGCACATGACGTAGGGCTCTACCTTGTAGCGTTCGATCTCATCCGCTTGGCTGCCGTGATTGACGGGATTGAGCATGGCGAACAATTCCCACGCGCGCTCCCGGTCCCCGAGCATGGCAAAAGCCATCGTGGCCCAGATCGCGGCATGGGTATACTGCCCGCCGTTTTCGCGCACGCCGGGCACGTAGCCCTTGATATAACCGGGCTCCAGCGATGAGGTATCGAAGGGCGGGTCGAGCAGCTGGATCAACCGCGCATCGCGCCGCACCAGGCGTTGGTCCACTGCCGCCATGGCCTGGCGCGCGCGCCTGGGATCGCCACCGCCGGAAATGACCGCCCAGCTCTGGCTGATCGAATCGATCTGGCACTCGTCGTTCGCGGACGAGCCCAGCGGCGTGCCATCGTCGAACCAGGCCCGCCGATACCAGCCGCCGTCCCAGGCCCTGGCCGCAATATTCCCGCGCAATTGTGCCGCCTGAGCGCTGCACTGCCCGGCAAAGGCCGTATCGCCCCGGCCGCGCGCCAGGTCGGCAAACAGCTGCAGGTTCTCGTACAGAAACCACGCCAACCAGACGCTCTCGCCCTTGCCGTCACGACCGACGAGATTCATGCCGTCATTCCAGTCGCCGCAGCCCATCAGCGGCAGTTGATGCTCGCCAAAGCGCAGACCGTGTTCAATTGAACGCACGCAATGCTCGTACAGGCTCGCCGCCTCCACCGAACGCTGCGGCTGGTCGTAGTAAGCCTCCTCTTCGGGGCTCAGGTCGCGCCCCTCCAGAAAGTGCACTGTCTCGTCGAGTACGCCTGTGTCGCCGGTCGCCCGCACATAACGGCAGGTCGCATAGGCCAGCCACAGATAGTCATCGGAGAAGTGGGTGCGCACGCCCTGGCCGTTGGGCGGATGCCACCAGTGCTGCACGTCACCCTGGGGGAACTGGCGTGCGGCGCAGCGGATCAACTGCTCGCGGGCGAGCCACGGTGTCGCATGGATCAGCGCCATGGTGTCCTGCAACTGGTCACGGAAGCCGTAGGCACCACCGGACTGGTAATACCCGCTGCGACCCCAGAGCCTGCAGGACAGCGTCTGGTAGACCAGCCAGCCGTTGGCCAGCACGTCCAGCGCCGGGTCCGGCGTCTCCACGTGGATCGCGCCCAAGGTGTGGTTCCAGTGTTCCCACACCGCTTCCAGGGCCTGCCTTGCGCCAGCCGGTCTGCCGAATCGCTCAATGAAGTGCCGCGCTTCGTCGGCGTTGCGGGCCGCCCCGAATACGAACACGATCTCGCGCTCCTGCCCCTCGGCCAGTTCGATCGGGGTCTGTATCGCGGCGCACGGGTCAAGGCCTGCCCCCGCCCGGCCCGACAGTCGCCCGCGGCGCATAGCCGCCGGGCTGGCCAGCGAGCCATTGCGGCCGATGAACTCGGTACGGTTTCCGGTCACCGAGCGCTCCAGCTCGCTGACCTGCGCAAAGACGACCCGATCTGCGCATTCGCGGCCATAGGCATTGCGCGCGAACAACGCCCCGCTGTGCGGGTCCGTTTCAGTAATGATGTGCATCAGATTGGCGTGCCGCCACTCACCGAGCACCAGCTCCCAGTACCCCGTCAGCGACAAGCGGCGCGGCCGCCTGGCATGGTTGCGCAGCTTGAGCACCACAAACTTCACCGGCGCGTCCATGGCGACGTAGGTGAACATTTCAGACGAGATGCCGGACTGGTAATGCTCGAACACGCTGTACCCGAAGCCGTGCCGGCACACGTACCCGGACTGGCCGCGGGCGGGCAGCGGCGTCGGCGACCAGAAGGCACCCGTTTCCTCGTCGCGGATGTACAGCGCCTCGCCGCTGCCGTCGCCAACCGGGTCATTGTGCCAGGGGGTCAGCCGGAACTCGTGCGCGTTTTCCACCCAGGTGTAAGCGCTGCCGCTCTCGCTGATCACGGTGCCAATATGCGGGCTGGCGATGACATTGACCCACGGCGCCGGCGTGCTCTGCCCCGGCTCGAGCGTGACGACGTATTCGCGTCCGTCGGGCGTGAACCCACCCAGGCCGTTGCAGAAAATGCGTTCGCGCTGCAGCAGCGGGTGGACCGGTTCAAGCGCCGCCTGCTGCACGGGCTCGAGGCGCCCCGGCAAGCGCTCTGCCGAGACGCGGCGCTCCACCTGCTCGACCAGTGTCTCGGCGGAATCGGTAAGTACGACCCGGGCGACAGCCTGGAACAGCACCCGCGCCTCCGCGGAAAGCTCTTCGGCGCGCCGCAGGAAAACCCCGCCCGATTTGTCGACAATCTGCGCCTCGGGACCCGCATTGATCAGGCCCGTGATCTGGTCCTGGAGAACGGCCCGGTATCCGGAGAAATCCTCGTTCACAATCACCAGATCCGCCGTCAAACCCTTCATCCGCCAATAGGCGTGGGCTTGCAGGGCCTGCCTGACCAGGCCGATGCGGTTCAGGTCGCCGATGCGCACCAGGACGATCGGCAAATCGCCCGAGACGGCAAAGCTCCAGAGCCCGGACTGACCAAGCTGGTTGCGGGCGATGACGCTGGGCGCTGCCCGGCGCTGAGCGCTGCCGTAAATGACCGAGCCCGCCAGGCGACCGTAAACCTGCGCGTCGGCCTCGCTCAGGTTGAGGTAGCGGAGCACATCCTGACTCTGGAACCAGGCCATCTCGAAGGCACGCTCAACGAAGTGCCGGTCACAATACTTCTCCAGCACCGCCAGTGCCGCCTCGCGCGTGTCCGCGACCCCGGAGATGATCTGCACTCTCGCCGACTCGTCGGGTAGCAAAGTGATGGTGCGGCGGATCGCGACCACAGGATCGAGTACCGAACCGTCGGTGTTCGACAGCGCCGACGGGGTGTCATTGCGGTCCAGTGCGACCGGGTTGGCCGCCGTTCGACCCCGCCCGATGAACCTGGCGCGGTCAGTCTCGTAAGACGGCTCATCGGCGATCGCACCCGGCACGGCCAGCAGGTGAAACATCCAGGGCACCTGTTCCCCCGGCGTGCGCCGCCGCCGGGTGCAGAGAATCGCCTGCCGGTCGGGCAGAATCTCGGTCTGCACGAACAGATTGCTGAAAGCACGGTGAGCGAGGTCGGCATTCAAGGGCGCCAGCACCACCTCCGCGTAACTCGTTACTTCTATGTGGCGGGTGCGCGAGGACAGGTTGGTGAGCGTGACCCGGCGGATCTCGACGTCGTCTTCGGGTGAAACACTGAGCTCCGTGTGCGTTTCGATCGCCTGATCGCGCCGCCGGTATTCCGCGCGACCCTGCACAAAGATGGCCTCGTAGTGCTCGGCCCTGCGCCGTGTCGGCTGATGCGCGGCCGACCAGTAACGCCCCGTTTCGGGCTCGCGCAGATAAATGAATGTGCCCCAGCAATCGCAAGTGGCGTCCTCGCGCCAGCGCGTGACGGCCAGGTCGCGCCAGCGGCTGTAGCCGCCACCGGCCTGGGTCGCCATAACGTGATAGCTGCCGTTGGACAACAGGTGCACTTCAGGTATCGGCGTGTCGGGGTCGTTGAACACCCGTATCATGGCATCCGCTTCCCCGGCCGCCGGGCGCGCCGCGGCGCTCACTTCGGCCGCGTGCGGGTGCAGGGTGGCGCCCTGCTTCGGCACCCGCTCCTGCAGCAACAATTGCGTCGCCCGCAGCAGCGGGTCAGCCAGGAAGCGGCGCTGCATCGGCTGTTTGAGCAGGACGTGTTCGAAGGCCAGCAGGCTCATGCCCTGGTGGTGCGCCATGAAAGTGCGCACGATGGCGTGATGCTTGCCTCGCGGCACGCGCGCTGGCGTGTAGTCGACTGCCTCATAGAAGCCATAGGCGCCAAGGAAACCCTCGGCGGCGAGTGCCTGCAGGTTGCGACAGGCGTCGCGCGGCATCACCGTCAGCGCCAGCGCGCTGGCGTAGGGCGCGATGACCAGGTCGTCTCCCAGCCCGCGCTTGAAGCCCAGGCCGGGCACGCCGAACGCTCGATACTGGTACACCTGGTGCATATCGGTAGCGTTATAGCAGGACTCGGAGATACCCCAGGGCACAGCGCGTTGCCGGCCGTATTCGATCTGCCGCGCGACCGCGGCCTGGCAGGTCTGCTGCAGCAAGGTGTTCTCATAGCTGGGCATAATCAGCTGCGGCATGAGGTATTCGAACATCGAGCCGCTCCACGAAAGCAGGCTCAAATCGCCGCCATGACTTGTCAGCAGACGACCGAGTGCGAACCAGTGCTTCTGTGGAACCTGTCCCTGCGCGATCAGCAGAAAGCTGGCCAGGCGCGCCTCGGATGCCAGCAGGTCGTAGCAGGATGGGTCCCGGCGGCGCTCGCCCACGTCGTAACCTATGGCC
>Ga0316188_10001629_pt1 | contig 10679 bp, 7 predicted proteins | sample Phiworburrow1_MG_FD_204933 | JGI IMG/M metagenome (GOLD analysis project Ga0316188, IMG submission 204933) | Coastal sediment microbial communities from Maine, United States - Phippsburg worm burrow 1 | ecosystem: Environmental > Aquatic > Marine > Coastal > Sediment | place: USA: Maine... | reverse complement strand
TCAATATATTTTTGAACGCGTAAAAGGCCTGCCCGAAGCCGCCAAAAAAGAAGGGCTCACCGAATTCGAATACATGGCCAAATTCGGAGCCTTTGAAATAGAAAAGGGAGAGTCTTATAAAAAAAATGAAGAGCTCTTAAGCAAAGAACAACTAAAGGGATCAGAAATTGACCCTGATAACAACGTGATCAGAAAAAATGGCAAGGACATTGGCGTAATGGTCAATGGCAAGGCCATGGTTGGATTCCCGACTCCTTCGAGAAAAAATGAGTTCTTTTCTCAAACGATGATCGATTGGAACTGGCCTGAATATACGATCCCGACTTATATCAAAAGTCACATTCACAATGATGTTCTGGATAAATCAAAAGGAGAATACGTATTGGTTCCCACCTTTAGATTACCAACGTTGATCCATTCAAGATCAGGAAATGCCAAATGGCTGGTAGAGATTTCCAATAGAAATCCGATCTGGATGCACCCCGAAGACGCCGGTAAATGGGGTTTTAAAACGGGTGATCTGGTCAAGATGAATACAGATATTGGCTATTTTATTGACAAAGTTTGGGTTACTCAATCAATGAAACCCGGTGTTGTTGCTTGTTCACACCATATTGGAAGATGGAGAAGAGAACAGGACCAAACGGGAAACCGATGGGCCACCAATACAGTTAGCATTGAAAACAACGAAACTGGAAAATGGAAAATGAGTACAAAAAGAGGAATTAAACCTTTTGACTCTAGCGATAAGGATTCTAAACGAATCTTCTGGAAAGACGGAGGGGTTCATCAAAATATAACCCATGCGGTTCATCCTGACCCGATCAGTGGCATGCATACCTGGCACCAGCGAGTGAGAATTGAAAAGCCCGGGCCTGATGATCATTACGGTGATATATTTGTTGATACGGATAAATCACATGAAATTTATAAAGAATGGTTATCCATGACCCGACCTGCTCCCGGACCCGACGGATTAAGGCGACCCCTTTGGTTTAAAAGAGCCTTTAAACCAGACGAATCTACTTATTATATAAAAGACGATAAGAAGTAATGCCGGGGGGAATTTATAAATTTTTATATTTGAGGGCTTAAAAATATCATCATATGAAAAAAATTGCCATCCTTATTGCTGTCATCGCAATTGTATCTTGTAAAAACGAACCCAAGGATTATGTTTCCTTGTCAGGAAAAATCACCGACAAAAACAGTGATTCTATTGTGATCAAAAAGGGAAATTATTCCAAAACTATACGTGTAAACGAGGATGGTACTTTCAGTGACACTTTAAAAGTTGTTCCTGAAACGTATTCATTGTTCGACGGAACCGAATACGCTTCTCTCTTTTTAAAAAACGGATTTGACATTTATATGACCCTGGATACTAAAATGTTTGATCAGTCAATTCAGTTTTCAGGAACTGGTTCAGAGCACAGTAATTTCCTTGCTGAAAAAATCAGAATGGATATAAAACTATTTGATCTTGATGAACTCATCAGTTTAGATTCTGTTCAGTTGGATTCAAAACTGGCGTCTCTGAGCAAAGAGCTGAATGATTTTTATGATTCCCACAAAAATGTAGATACTTCGATCACCAATGACGGTGCAAAAAGTATTGAAAGAACAATAGGTTCTTATAAAGGATATATCGAAAGAATACACGCTGTAAAAAAACAGCTCCCTCAAGGAATAACTTCTCCGGATTTTCAGGACTATGAAAATTTTAATGGCGAGAAAACTTCTTTGTCAGATCTTAAAGGAAAATACGTTTATGTTGATATTTGGGCCACATGGTGCGGGCCATGTAAGGTGGAAATTCCGTATCTCAAAGAATTGGGGGAAAAATATGCCGACAAGAATATTGCCTTCGTCAGTATTTCGGTAGATGATCCCAAACGCAATGGATCATGGGAAAAAGCCAATGAGAATTGGAGAAATATGGTGGCAGAAGAAGAGTTACAAGGAATTCAATTGTTTTCGCCTCAAGGATTTGAATCTCAATTTATCAAAGATTATGTAAGTATTGGAATTCCGAGGTTCGTGCTGATCGATCCGGAAGGAAAGATTGTAAGCGCTGTTGCTCCAAGACCATCGAGCAAAGAATTGATCAAATTATTTGATCAGGAAAAAATATAGCAATTCATTTTATTGCTAACATCATGACTTTTATTCTTTATTGATGCTGCAGAGAATATTTCCTTTTTTGGCTTGGTTACCTTTAGTAAAAAAATCGTGGAAAGATGATTTAATTGCCGGATTGACCGGGACCATAATCGTGATTCCTCAGGCCGTAGCCTTCGCTTTAATTGCAGGATTACCCCCTATTTATGGATTTTACACCGCGATGATCTCACCGATCATTGCTGCTTTATTCGGTTCTTCTTATCACCTTATATCGGGGCCAACCACCACCAGTTCAATCGTGTTATATGCGGTTATCAGCGCCATTGTTCCGCCTTCCTCTGATCTTGAAGCTTTTATTTCACTGGCTATTCTTCTGTCATTTATGGCAGGCGTTATAAAATTATCAATGGGTTTGATTAAAATGGGACGTTTGGTAAATTTCGTGTCCAACTCTGTCATCATAGGGTTTACAGCAGGCGCCGGAATACTGATTGCTTTTAAACAACTCAAACACGTATTTGGTATAGAAGTTCCCCAGGGAAGTTCATTTTACGGGATAATCAAGCACATTGTGCTGCATTTTTATGAAGCAAACTGGCATGTGATGGCCGTGGCCTTAGGAACCATGTTGATAGCGATCCTAATTCAATGGCTTGTCAAACCACTCAGAAGATACAATTTACTGATAGCAATGGTACTCGGCAGTCTATTGGCCATAGCCTTGGGCGGTGAGTCAAATGGCATTAATACAGTAGGTAACATTCCTTCAAGTTTGCCTCCCTTTCATATACCTTCCTTTAATCTTGACAACATCCGGCTATTGAGTACCGGTGCGATGACTTTGGCCTTCCTTGGTTTAATTGAAGCCATTGCGATTAGCCGATCCATAGCGCTGAGTTCTCATCAAAGGCTTAACAATAATCAGGAGTTCATCGGTCAGGGTTTGTCTAACATTATTTCAAGCTTTTTTTCTTGCTATATCAGTTCCGGTTCATTTACCCGTTCAGGTGTAAATTATCAGTCAGGGGCCAAAACACCGATGGCAGCTATCATTTCATCAGTGGGCTTAATGATCGTTGTTTTATTATTTGCGCACTATGCCGAATACCTTCCCATACCGGCCATGGGTGGAATAATTCTTTTAGTAGGATATAACCTCATCGATATTCAGCAAATTAAAACAGTGATCAAAAGCAGTAAAAAGGAAGTGATGATCTTAAGTATTACTATTTTTGGAACCTTGTTTTTTTCACTCGATTTTGCCTTGTTCTCGGGAATCATTCTTTCCATTTTCTTTTATCTGGAAAAAACCGCCAAACCAAATATCGCTGTTCTTGGCCTTTCTAAAAATCACAGGTTCGTCAACCTGATCAGAAGCCCTGATTTAAAGGAATGCCCTCAATTAAAAATTGTCAGAATTGATGGTTCCATATATTTCGGAGCACTGGAAGTCATTTCTGAATTTTTTAATATTCTGTATGAGGAGGGAGAAAAGAAGCACTTGCTTGTTGTTTCATCCGGAATAAATTTTATTGACCTGGCAGGAGCCACCTGGCTCAGTTATGAAGTTAAAAAATGGCAGGAAAGAGGCGGTGGTATTTATTTTAGTGGTTTAAAAATTGTGAGTCAGGAAGTTTTAACCAAGGGCGGATTCAGGGATCAAATAGGGGCAGAAAATTTTTATGTGGATAAACCAACTGCAATTAGCAGTATTTTTGACAGGCTCGACAAGGAGATTTGTGACACCTGTAAAGTTCGTATCTTTCATGAATGTAATAATTCTTAATATTCATTCAAACTACAACTATTTATTTTTTATAATTTATGGATATAAAAGAGCATATCCCCATCTTACAATGGTTGCCAAACTATAAAAAATCCTGGTTCAAAGGTGATTTATATGCAGGTCTTACAGTAGGTGTTATTCTTATCCCCCAAGGCATTGCCTATGCCATAATAGCCGGTCTGCCTCCAATTTATGGTCTTTATACGGCACTTATCCCACAAATAGTCTATGCGTTTTTAGGAACATCCAGACAACTGGCGGTTGGTCCGGCTGCCATGGATTCTTTGATCGTTGCGTCAGGAATAGGTTTACTTGCGGCAATGGGAACTGAGCATTTTATTGTTCTAGCCATTTTACTGGCATTTATGGTCGGATTTTTTCAGTTTCTTTTTGGAATTTTTCAACTTGGGTTTCTTGTCAATTTTTTGTCAAAACCTGTAATCAGCGGTTTTACGTCGGGCTCTGCCATTATTATTGCATTGAACCAGCTGGGAAGCCTTTTGGGTGTCGAATTGGATAGAAGTAACCAAGCGCATTCTCTTTTAATAGAAATCTTTCGTCAAACTAATCAGATCCATTGGCCAACTTTCCTCATTGGAATGACCACCATTGCTCTGTTGCTGATCTTTAAAAAATTGAATGAAAAAATACCCGCTTCCTTGATTGCTGTCGTTTTAGGCATCCTTGCAGTTTATTTTCTCGGTTTAGAATCAAAGGGTATTGATGTTTTGGGAGATATCCCAAAGGGTTTGCCTGATTTCATCGTCCCAACCTTTGACAAAGATCTCATGCAAGAACTTTCCGGCCTGGCCCTAACATTGGCGCTTATTGGATTCATGGAGGCTATATCAATTGGTAAATCAATTGAAGCCAAACACAATGATTACAAAATAAAACCCAATAAAGAATTGATCGCCCTGGGATTTGGAAATATGGTGGGTTCTTTTTTTCAGGCCTATCCTGCTACTGCAGGATTTGCAAGAACGGCCGTAAATGATCAGTCAGGAGCCAAAACTCCTCTCGCGTCATTATTCGCAGCGCTTATTATAGCTTTATGCCTGCTGTTTCTAACCCCTTCTTTTTACTTTCTCCCTAAATCTGTATTGGCCGCCATCATCATTGTAGCCGCTTATGGCTTGCTGGATTTTTCAATGCCCAAAAACTTGCTCAATTATAATTTAAAAGACCTGGTTATTTTAAACAGCACCTTCATTATAACCCTTTTTATAGGGATTAAAGAAGGTATTTTAGTTGGCATTATTCTATCATTGGCCATGCTGATCTATAAATCAACAAAACCGCATATGGCTGTTCTTGGCCAGGTCCCCGATACTCATTTTTACAGGAACGTAAGTCGATTTAAGGATGTGATCATCGATGAAAATATTTTAATTGTCAGGTTTGACGCCCAATTGTATTTTGCCAATACCGCTTATTTCAAAGACAAACTCAAAGAATTTGAAAAGGAGAAAGGCCCTTCTCTTAAAATGATTATTATTGACGGAGAAAGTTTGAATGCACTTGACAGCAGCGCCATATTTGCTTTAGAGGAAATCCATGACGATTTGACATCCCAAGGCATCGAACTCGTATTTACAGGCTTGAAAGGGCCCGTGCGAGACGCTTTGGTAAAATCTAAACTGATGAAAAAAATTCGGTACGATCATTGCTTTATGAGTATACAGGAAGCAGTGGATTGTTTCCAAAATAATTGTTTTGAATTACCTGCAAACTATAGTTTTCAAGAATATACAAAACAAACGAACAGATAGATTTTGTTGATAATCAAGTAACAAGTGTTACATATGATAAAACATCATTCATTAACTTTGAGTAAATTAAGTCTAAAAAATAAAAATAATATTATGAAAGTTGAACAATTGTTTACGGGATGTCTTGCGGAAATGGCTTATTATATAGAGTCAGATGGTGAAGCCGCAATCATTGATCCTTTGAGAGAAACCGAGCCATATCTAAGAATGGCCGAAGCCAATAATGCTAAGATCAAGTATGTATTTCTGACACATTTTCATGCTGATTTTGTATCGGGTCAGTACGATCTAGCACAAAAAACAGGTGCTAAAATCATATTTGGGCCAAATGCAACGGCTGAATATGAAATTTATAACGCCAAGGATGGAGAAGAATTCCCATTGGGAAAGGGAAAAATTACCTTGCTCCATACTCCCGGACATACCATGGAATCATCGTCTTATCTGATCACTGATGAAAATGGGAACACCCCTTATGTTTGCACAGGAGATTGTTTGTTCATCGGTGATGTCGGGCGCCCCGACCTGGCCGTAAAATCTGATATGACTCAAGCCGATCTTGCCGGTCATCTTTTTGATTCTCTACGAAATAAAATTATGACCCTTCCGGATGACATTATTGTATATCCTAATCACGGTGCCGGATCTGCCTGTGGGAAAAATATGAGTTCAGAAACCTTTGATACGCTTGGTAATCAAAAGAAAACGAACTATGCACTACGTGCTGATATGACCAAAGAAGAATTCATCAAGGAAGTAACTACCGGTTTACAAGCTCCTCCGCAATATTTTCCTAATAATGTAAGGATGAACAAATCCATTAACAGGAATATTGATGAGGTGATTCACAAAGGTACTACCCCGCTGGATGCTGAAACTTTTCACGAAATGAGTCTTCGAAAAGATATTTTGGTGGTAGATACCAGATCAAAAGAAAGTTATACTAATGAAGGAACCGTTCCCGGAGCCTGGTATATTGGACTGGATGGTAGTTTTGCTCCCTGGGTTGGGTCACTCATTACAGATATCAATCAGAAGATCATTTTTATTGCAGAAGATGAAACCAGGGTGAATGAGATTGCCACTCGTTTCTCAAGAGTGGGATACGACAATACCATGGGTTATTTGTTTGGAGGGATCAAAAACTGGATTGATCATGGGTATGAGGTTGATAAAATAAATTCTATTTCGGCTCATGAATTTGCTCAAAAATTAAAAAAGGGCACCATGGAAAAACCATTGGATGTAAGAAAAGAATCTGAGTACTTATCTGAACATATTTTAGGAGTGGAAAACTTTCCTCTTGACTTTATCAACTCTAATTTTGCCGAAATAGATGCCAAGAAAGAATATGTTTTACATTGTGCCAGTGGTTACCGCTCTTTAGTTGCGGCTTCCATATTCAAGGCCAATGGGGTGGAAAATGTAACTGATGTAAGGGGTGGTTTAAACGATCTCAAACTAACAAATGTTCCTATGTCAGAGTATGTTTGTCCCACATCATTGCTATAATTAAAAATGAAACGTGTTATAAAGGGAGTGTACGCTCCCTTTTTTTTATATATGAGTGCCTAAAACCATAAATTTATTCAAAATGAAAAACAGAATTACCAGTTTATTGCTCCTTGCCTTTATTTCAATGAATTTTGTTGCCTGTGGGCAAAAGAGCGGTACCAAAGAGAAAAATAATGAGCTTGATCAAGCTGCCATTTCTCTTATTTCTCCCGAAGATTTGAATCAGGCCAACAAGGATATCCAGCTGATTGATGTAAGAAAACCGGATGAATTTGCTTCCGGACATATTGAAAATGCAGTGAACATGAATTTTTATGATGAAGATTTTGAAGCCCAGATTAAAAACCTTGACAAAGATAAAGACGTGTATATTTATTGCAGGAGTGGGGGAAGAAGTGGGAAAGCAGCCAAACAATTAGAGGAATTGGGTTTTACTAAAGTGTATGATCTGGAAGGTGGCATCCTGAACTGGGAAAAACAAAATTTGCCATTGGTCAAATAATGATCCCGGCACTTAAAAAGGAGATGAATCATCTGATTCATCTCCTTTTTTTATGAAGTTGATCGACCAAAATATGATGCTGGCCGGATCAAAAGAGACTTAAAATTTAAAATTCACCCCAACAAGAAAATTGATTTCGGCCTGCGGATAATACCCTGCCCCGGCAATGGTGGTTACCTGATCCGGATCTGTCCAGGTGTCATCATAGGTGTAAAAATATCCGTTTGATACATACTTTACGTTGAACAGGTTATTGACCAAACCGCTAAAAACGATCGACTTGAATAATTTCTCAGTCACTAATTCATAGCTAAGCTGAAGATCATTTGTAAAGTAAGCGTCAAGTTTGGATGCCTCAAGCTGAATATTGCTCATGTATTGTTCCCCTACATATTTTGATAATAAACTAATATTCAAATGAGTTAAGGGTTGATATTTTATATTACTCCCGGCAACAAAACCAGGTGAAAAAGACAGGTCCGTATTTCCAAAATAGGCTAATTCACCGTCAAAATCATAATATTTATCAATGTTCTTATTTGTACTAAAGGCCAAATTTGGTTGCCAGGTCAAATTTTTTATCACCTGAAAGATTGCCTCAATTTCAAGCCCAAAACGATAACTTTTACCAATATTGTCTGCAATTGGATTTCCCACGTCATCAAGTTTTCCGGTAAGCACAAGCTGATCCTTGTAATTCATATAATACAAATTGGTTTTCAACCTGAATTGATCAGTATGATAATGCCATCCCAACTCAAAGTCATTCAATGATTCCGGTTTTACATCATTATTTGCGAGGTAATCGGCCCTTTTAGGCTCTTTATGGCCCTTGGCATAGGATACATAGAAACTGCTTTTATCCAGAAAATAATTTACTCCGAATTTAGGATTGAAAAAATTATTTCGGTCTTTAAATCCCAAGGGGACAGGGCCCTCATCTACCCCCAAAACCTCGTAATTTACCATCCTGTATTGCAAGTCTCCAAAAAGGCTCCATTGATCATTCAGGGTGACATCTGCCTTGGCAAAAAAATTAAAATCCGTTTTAGAACCTGTATTTTCATAAAATCTTTGATCGATCATTTCACTCCCATATTTGGCCCATTTTACCTCTCCAAAATGATCTCCATCATATCTGTTAAAGGCACCTCCCGCGATCAAATTTACCTTGTCATAATTTTTAAGCACCGAAAAAGTGGTTCCGTAAAAGTCATTGTCAAGCCATTTTCTTTGAACGAGATCCGTGGTATTGATTTCTTGACCATTTATATCAATGGGGGTAAACCCATAGGTTGAAAAATCTGCTTCATTCTCATATTGCTCATAGAAGCCTCTGCCATAGGTATAGTGAAAAGCCAGATTTCCCGTCCATTGATTTCCAAAATCATGATTGATGTGGAGCTGGTAATGATCTTGTTTGTAATCATCTACCTGATTTTCATAAAAATCAATCAAATTTCCATCAGCATCATACATTTCTCCTGCCGGATTATATGTTCTGTTGCTTTTCAAGGTTTCTTGATCTATCCCATACCATGACTGATAAGTGATTTCATGGCCGCCAAAAACGATGGCTTTGATGAGTGTATTTTCGCTAAAGAAACTCGCCGATAAATAAATCGATCTTAGATCAGCCGAGGCCCTGTCAATATAACCCTCCGATTGAATGGTTGAGACCCTGCCCGTAAATTCAGCCTTAAATTTTCCGGAAGGATTAATGATCCCTGATCCAAATTGGGTGTTTGCTTTCACAGTATGATAAGATCCTCCTGAAAAACCCACTTCTGCAAAAGCTTTCTCGCGAATGCCATTGGTTGAAAGACTAAGGCTGGCGCCAAAGGCTCCTGCACCATTGGTTGATGATCCTACGCCTCTTTGCAACTGGATGCTCTGCGTGGAGCTGGCAAAATCAGGCAGATTGACCCAAAAAGTTCCATGCGATTCGCTGTCATTTAAAGGGATGCCGTTAATGGTTACATTCACCCTGGAAGCATCACTACCCCTCACTCTTATACCCGTGTAACCAATACCATTGCCGGCATCAGTTGTGGTAACAACATTAGGAAGAAAATTAAGCAGCACCGGAATATCCTGTCCAAGGTTTCTGACTTCAATTTCTTCCTTGTTTAGGTTACTTTGTGTAAAAGGTGCCTTTTCACCAATCCTGGTGGCCTTTACCAATACCTCATCAAGGCTTATAGTATCTTTCAAAATACTCTTTTCTTGCGCATAGGGTGAAAGCCCTGTACACAGGATCAAAAAAATAATAAAATACTTCATTCGTTTCCCAATGGGACTGTTTAATTAATGAAAATCCAATTAAAGAGGTGAATTCCGAATTGATTACTATTTTTATTTTCAAAGCGTTGAAAATGGATTCCCTAAACAGCATTACCTGTTCCAGGTTCAACGGGTTTAATCTCAGCCTTGATTGGGCACCCCTTTTAAGATTGCGACAAATTTAATCAACAATTATGAATTATTAAATCTAAATCTGATAATTAATCCATTTTGGGTTTTTGACGAAGTGATTTTTTAAGTGCCATTTTTTTCTTGGTCTCTAATCTTTTGCGCTTGACTGTTTTACTCACTTTGGTAGGAATTCTCTTTCTGGGTCTTTTAATGGCAGTTTCCATCATTGAAAGAAATCTGTTGATTGCGATCTCTTTGTTTTTATGCTGACTCCGACTTTCATCACAAGTTATGATAAGCGCCTGTTCTTTCGTTAGTTTAGAAGATAGCTTATGCTTTGCCGTTATTTTTTCCAGATCAGAAAGCGCGTTTGATTGTTCTATGTTGAACTGTAATATCACTTTCGAGGAAACTTTATTGGCGTGCTGGCCACCCGGCCCTCCTGATCGAACTGCACTAAATGAAATTTCCTTTACTAATAATTCGGTATCCATATGTATTCATCTTAGGTTGGGGCCGAGGAAAAATTCAATTCCATAAAAGCTAGAGGCCCTTGGAATAAGAA
>Ga0316188_10001628_pt1 | contig 10680 bp, 7 predicted proteins | sample Phiworburrow1_MG_FD_204933 | JGI IMG/M metagenome (GOLD analysis project Ga0316188, IMG submission 204933) | Coastal sediment microbial communities from Maine, United States - Phippsburg worm burrow 1 | ecosystem: Environmental > Aquatic > Marine > Coastal > Sediment | place: USA: Maine... | reverse complement strand
CAGCAGGGCCACGTCCTGGCGCAGGCCGGCGTCGATGGTGTTGCGCAGGTGGTGGAGAAAATCGTCGGAACAATCCAGGATGGAGCCGAAGTCCAGCAGCACCAGCGTGTCGCGGGCGCGTTTGCCGGTCCTTTCATCCAGGCCGAGCAGGTAATTGCCAAAATTGGGGTCGGTCTGCATGCAGCCCCAGTCATAGAGCTCGTAAAAGAACAGCTCCAGCATGCCCACCGCCAGCGCGTTGCGCCGCGCCAGCGGGAGTGAGGCGACCGACGGTGCGGTCACCGGCAGCCCCTGCATGTACTCCAGCGCGAGCACGACGTCGCTGCAGAAGCGCGGATACAGGCGCGGCACCCTGTAGCTGACAGCACCGGCACCCACTCCCGCCACCAGCTCCGCCATGCGAGCGGTCAGCTCGGCCTCGCGCAGGTAGTCGATCTCGTTGTGCAGGTGCCTGCGCATGGATTCCAGCCAGTCGTCGAGATCGCGCCCGGCCTGCATCCAGCGGGCCATCACCAGCATACGCACCACGGCGTCGAAGTCTGAATCGATCACATCGGCCAGTCCGGGGTACTGGACTTTCAGGCAGATCCGCTCGCCGCTGGCGCGCACGGTCGCAACATGCACCTGGGCCAGGGAGGCCGCCGCCAGCGCCTGCGGTTCGATATCCAGCTCGGCAAAGCGCTCTCCCAGGCCCGCGCGCAGCACCGGCTCCACCGACGCCCAGGGCAGCGGCTCGGTCTGGTCACCGAGGTCGCGCATGGCCTCGGCCAGCACCGGCGGCAGGAAGTGTTCACCAAACAGGGCCATCAGCTGGCCGATCTTGACGTAGGTGCCCTTGAGCTTGCCCAGTTCATTGACAAAGCGCCTGGCCTCGCGCCGCGCGAACTCGGAATCCTCGCCGCTGGCATTGCGGCGCAGCAGTCTCTGCACCGCGCCGTCCACAGCCAGCGCGCCGCCGGCCCGGATGCCGGCCAGGGAGACAGTGAGGCTGCGGGGTATGGCGCGGCTTTTCAGGCCGCGGGGTTTTTTAGGCATACAGTTTCTAAGGTATCCGGGGGCTAGCGCCGCAAATGGGGGTGCAGTATATACGATGGCGCCCGGCCGAAGGGATCAACCCTGGCGGCGCGGCGGAAGTACCAGGGGCTCCCCCAGCCCATCGGCCCGCTGGAACGCCGGCCGGGCCTTCAGGCGCTCGAGATAGGCGCGGGTCTGGGGCTGGAAACGCTCGTCAAGCTGCAGCGTACAGGCCAGGTGGAGAGCGTATCCCACGGCGATATCGGCGACGGTAAAGCGGCCATCCACCAGGTAGTCGTGGCTCTCCAGGTGGTTGTCGAGGCGGCGCAGGCGCGCGATAAACCATTTGGCGTAGTCATCTCCCACCGCCTGCTTTTCCGGGCTGGGTTCGAGATAGTAATAACGCATGGTGAGGGTCTGCGGGAAGGTGAGGGTGGCATCCGCATGGTGCAGCCAGTTGAGGTAGGCGCCGTATTCCGCGTGCTCGGGCCGGAGGCCGAACCCGTATTGCTGGTAGCGGTCCACCAGGTACTGGCAGATCGCGCTGGACTCGGTCATTTCGGTATCGCCATCCTGCAGGAAGGGCACCGTACCCAGGCTGTTCACGCCGAGGTACTCCCGTTTGAACATGCGCGGCGGAAACGGCAGGATCTCGAGTTCATACTCCAGCCCCATTTCTTCCAGCGCCCACAGGGGTCGCAGTGAACGCGCTCCCGCGCAGTGCCATAACTTCATAATCTGACTCCGTATCGATACGCGACGGCAATAAATTGAGCGGGGCCAACCATACTACAGGAGCGCGCCCGTGGACATCCCGAGGCGACGGGCTTTCCGTATCCGGGCAACTGGGCTACGCTGCTCCCTGTTTTGCGTGATGGATTGCGCTGTGGTTTACATCCTGAATGGCCACGCGATGGCAGTTGGCCGGTGATTGACTGATGATGGAAAAACAGGCTGTTGCACCCCTGTGGCAGCTGGCTTTCAGGGCCGGGTTCCTGGCGGCGGCCTGCTTCGGGGTGCTGGCCATGGGGCGCTGGCTCGGCTGGATGCTGTGGCCCCGCTGGTCCGGGAACATCCCGCCGCAGTGGTGGCATGCCCACGAGATGGTGTTCGGCTTCGCCATGCCGGTGGTGGCGGGCTTCCTGCTGACCGCGGTGGCCACCTGGACCAACCTGCCCGGCACCCGGGGCCGGCGCCTGCAGCTGCTGTTCGGCCTTTGGCTGGCCGCGCGCCTGCTGCTGTGGCTGGCCCCCCAGTGGCGATTGCTGGCCTGGCTGGCGGAGATGCTGTTTATCCTGTTGCTGGGCTTCGAGCTGGGACAGCGGGTATGGGTCCGGCGCCAGTGGCGCAATATGCTGTTCCTGCCGGTGCTGTTTATCCTGGTGTTGCTCGACTCGGCCAGCTACCTGGGTATTGACCAGCCCTCAGTCTCAACCCGGATCCACTACGGCGCGGTGTGGATGATTACCACTTTCATCGTCATCATTGGCGGCAGGGTAATCCCCCTGTTCACCGCCAATCGCCTGGGACTGAAAATCGAGCCGCTGCCTGCGTGGCTGGATGGGCTGGCCATTGGCAGCGTCGTGGTGATCGGCCTGGCCACTGCATTCGCGCCACAGGCGCAATCCGCACCCTGGCTGGCGGAGTTCTGCCTGGCGGCCGGCGCCCTGCACCTGTACCGGCTGGGACACTGGCAGGGCTGGAAAACCCTGCGGGAGCCGCTGTTGTGGTCGCTGCACCTCAGCTACCTGTGTATCCCCCTGGCCCTGCTGGGCCTGGCCCTCGCCGGCGGCGATACCGCCGCCGGCAAGAACCTTGTCCACCTGCTGGCGATAGGGACTGTTGGCGGGATGATTCTCGCGATGATGTCCCGCGTGTCCCTGGGGCACACGGGCCGACCGCTGGAAGTTCCGCGCTACCTCGCCTTCGCTTTCGCCCTGCTGATGCTGGCCGCTGTCATCCGCGCGCTGCTGCCGCTGGTCGCCGCCGGCCTGACCCTGCTCTGGTGGCAGGTTTCCGCGCTGCTTTGGGTAGTGGTTTTCACCATTTTCCTCTATCTTTACCTGCCTGTGCTCACCCGTCCAAGGGCGGACGGCAAGCCAGGCTGACCCGGCTGTGCAAGGACACCAGTAGCGATGATCGATGTAAGAATGTGGGGCCGCGCCCTCGCCCAGATGCCGAAACTGTCCCAGAGCGAATGGCTGGCGATGGACCCGGTCGCCAAATGGCTGATCGCCTGCCGCGCCTCGGTGCTGTTCATGACGTTCACCGCCTCGGCGCTGGGCGGGCTGATGGCCTGGCGCGCCGGCCGGTTTGAACTCGACCTGTGGCTGGCGACGGTCCTCGGGCTCGTGTTCGCCCACGCCACCAACAACCTGCTGAACGACTTTACCGATTCCCGGCGCGGCATCGACAAGGACAACTACTACCGCAACCAGTACGGCGTGCACGTGCTCGAGGACGGGCTGATGAGCGAGCGCCAGTTCTGGGGCTACCTGGGCGTCACCGCCGGTATCGCCCTGCTGCTGGGGGCATGGCTGGTATCCCAGCGCAGCGGGCTGACCCTGGACCTGATGCTGGGCGGCGCCTTTTTTGTATTGTTCTACACCTGGCCACTGAAATACTACGGGCTGGGTGAGCCGGCGGTACTGCTGGTATGGGGTCCGCTGATGGTGGGGGGCAGTTACTATGTGCTGGCCGGGGAGTGGAGCTGGAGCGTGACCTGGCTGAGCCTGGTGTTCGCCCTGGGACCCACCACGGTGTTGTTCGGGAAACATACCGACAAGCTCGAGGCGGACAGATCCAAGGGGGTCAATACCCTGCCGGTAATGCTCGGCGAGCAACGTGCCCGCCACTGGGTGGTTGCGATGATAGTCGCGCAGTACCTGCTCAGCGTCGCCCTGGTGGTCAGCGGCAGCTTCGGCTGGCCGCTGCTGCTGGTGCTGGCCAACCTGCCCCGGCTGCCGGCCCTGTTCACCGTGTTCGACCAGGCCAAACCCGGGGCGAGGCCCGCAGATTACCCGGCGGAGGTATGGCCCCTGTGGTTTTCGGCCCAGGCGTTCCGGCACACCCGGCACTTTACATCCCTGTTCCTGCTCGGAATCGTGGTCGATACCCTGCTCTCATGATCCCGCTCAATCCATTGCTTGTAAAAACAGGTTACTACGGGTTAGTTTAGTTTTTTCACATCAGCTGAGGGGGTTAGGCCCAAATGAGTGATTCATCGTCCAATGGTTGGTTCAGGAAGCTGCTGCGCCCGTCTCCCACCCGCTCCATCCTGGCCCTGGTGTTCACCGGGATCGTCCTGGGGATCGGCGGACTGCTCGCCTTCGATGCCACCATGCACGCCACCAGCACCGAGGCTTTCTGCACCAGTTGCCACGAGATGCAGGATAACCCGCTGGTGCAGCTGGAAAAAACCCACCATTTCCAGAATGCCTCCGGCGTGACCGCTTCCTGTTCCGACTGCCATTTGCCACAGGAGTTCATCCCGAAGATGATCCGCAAGGCGGAGGCGGCCCGGGAGGTGTGGGGGCATATGACCGGGATAATCGATACCCCGGAGAAGTACGCAGCCCATGCCCCGGCGATGAAAGAGCGGGAGATAAACCGGCTGAAAGCCAACGACTCCCAGGAGTGCCGCAACTGCCACGACGCCCAGAAAATGCTGCTGGCGGTCCAGAGCAGCAAGGCCCAGCGCTTCCACAAGAAGCTGTTGAGCGGCAAAGCCACCTGCATCGACTGCCACGCCGGTATCGCCCACCCGGAAAACTCCGGGGGCTGAACCACCGCGCTGAAGCCGGCAGGCAAGAATAACAGGAGTCCCGGATGACAAGGACAGTTCCGGGCAGGGGGCCGGGCCCGCTCCGGCTTGCTGTAGGTATTTTTCTCGGATTGCTGCTGGCGGCCACGGCAACGGCCGACACCCCAACCCCGGACGCCGCCCTGTGCCTGGGCTGCCACGATTTCGGGCCGGAATCGCCGGTGCACATGGTTCAGGCGGGCTCCCACGCCAGCAGCGACGAACCCGGCGGCATGCCGGGCTGCCCGGCCTGCCATGGCGCCAGCGCCCCGCACACCCGCGCGCCCACCCGTGTTGCCCCCACCGTCAGCTTCGGACCCCACTGGAGTTCCTCCGCCAATGACCAGGACGCCCGGTGCCTGGCCTGCCACGAGTCCGGCCAGGCGGCCCACTGGCGGGACGCCCTGCACATGCTCAACAACCTGACCTGCGTCACCTGCCACGACATCCACGCCGAGCACGACAGGGTTCTGTATCCCGACGAGCAGGCGCAGGTGTGCACGATCTGCCACAAAACCCAGAAGAAGGGCATCCACGGCCTGGAGGATAGCGCCGGGTCCAACCCGCCCTGCACCAGTTGCCACAATCCCCACCGGCAGCAGCCGCAAGAGATCGAAATGCGCGAGAGCGGTTCCGGGGGCTGCCGCAACTGCCACAACCTGGAGCGCATGAATCGCGACGCCGCCGTCAGCGACACGGTGAAGTCTTATCACAAAGCGATGCTCAAGCCGGGCCACAGCTGCCTCGATTGCCACGCCGGTATCGCCCACGCCCCCGCGGACGCGGCGACGGCCATGGCACCCGAGGCCGTCAGCACCCGGGTGGTGCCCCTGTTCTACCCCGGCATGGCCGACAGCGACTGGCTGTTGCAGGGCCACCCCGGCTCCCAGCCCCTGCGGCAGGGCAGGAATTGCCAGCAGTGCCACCGGGGGGAAGAGGCGGATATGGGTGCAAGGCAGGCGAGCGGATTTGCACCGGCCTCCCGGGAAGTGACGGTCAGCCTTGCTGCCGACGCCGAACAGTTGACCATGACCCTCGCCTGGGAGGGGCCGCAGGACGATGCGGACATCGCGCTGATGTGGGGGGACGGCGGCAGCGAAGTGTTCCGGCGGGGCGGGTGTTTTGCCGCCTGCCACAGCGACCTGCCCGGTATGTCCCGGGACCGCGGCCAGAACACCGGCAAATACCTGTGGGACTCCAGGGTGCAGCAGCAGCGCATCGGGCAACCCTCGCTGGTCAAAAATGCAGCAGACCTGGAGGCGTTGATGGCGGCGGGCAATTTTGTTGAACTGTGGCGGGTCAGGCTGGCCACAGGAGACCTTGACGTCGCGATCTTGCTGGACGACGTGTCCTGGCAAAAGTTAAACTTGATCCAGATCAACAATAACTACGCGAAAGGTCACTGGACGGTGGCGCTGAAGATTCCGCTGAATAATACTAGGTCCCTGAAACCTGTTACCGCAGATGGCAAGTATACTTTTGGCATCGCGCTGCACGGTGCCGCCAATCCAGGCGGCAGGCACTGGGTGTCACTGCCGATGACCCTGAGCTTTACGGGTGACGAAACCGACTTCAAGGTGGAGCAACAATAAAAAATGGCCGGAAACCGCGGTAAATTTCACCTCCTGTGCTGTGGCCTCCTGCTGGCCGCCACCGGTATGCTCGCCCACGCGGAGCGAGCCGAACGCCAGTGCCTGGACTGCCACGCCGACGATGATGCCCCCATCCATGCGATTGCCGGCACCGTGCACGGCTCGCTCGCAGGTGGCGGCAGCGAGAGCTGCGTTGCCTGTCACGGCGCCAGCACGGCTCACAAGCAGAAAGCCACCAAAAACCCGCCCGATGTGAGTTTTGGTCCCAAGTGGCCATCCCCCGCCGAGGCGCGCAGCGCCAGCTGCCAGACCTGCCACGACAAGGGCGACCAGCTGTTGTGGGCCGGCAGCGAGCACCAGCAGGAAAACCTCAGCTGTGACAGCTGCCACAACGCTCACGAGCAGAAAGACCTGGTGCAGGGCAAACTGGATTCGGAAAAAATCTGCCTGGACTGCCATACCCAGGTGAAATCCGAACTGCACCTGCCGTCGCGCCACCCGATCGCCGAGGGCAAGACCGCCTGTACCGATTGCCACAACCCCCACGGGGGCGTCGGCCACGCCGCGCTGCGGCAGGTTTCAGTCAACGACAACTGTTTCAGCTGCCACGCGGATAAACGCGGCCCCTTCCTGTGGGAGCACCCGCCGGCCGCGGAGGATTGCACGCTGTGTCACAAGCCTCACGGCTCTGTCAACGAACCGCTGCTGACCGCCCGGGGCCCGGCCCTGTGCCAGCAGTGCCATGCCGCGGCTTTCCACCCGAGCCTGCCCTACGGCAGCGAGGGACTGCCAGGGGGCAGCGCGAACCAGAACCTGCTGGGTAAGAACTGTCTCAACTGTCACAGCCAGATTCATGGATCCAACCATCCGTCGGGAGCGCGCTTGACACGATGAAGAGCATGAACCGCCTTCCCCTCCAATTGAGCGTCGCCAGCAGCCTGGTACTGGCTGCGTGCGGTGTCGTGGCCCAGGAGGCCGACACCTACACCCCGATCGCGCTGCAGAATCGACCGCCGCTGAAAACCGCCTGGCAGCCTGGCAAACCGCTGATCGTGCAGCTGGGCGCCGGCTATACCAGCGACGACAACTACATGTTCGGCCAGTACAACGGCCTCAACAAGGAGGGTGCCACGGCTATCGGCAACCTCCAGTGGCAGGACTTCAACAGCGGCAACAACTACTGGAAGGGCTATGTGTCCAACCTGGGACTCGATACCCGGGAAGGCGAACTGACCTTTGGCAGGCCGGGCAGGTTTTCGATCACAGCGGGCTACGACTCCCAGCTGCAGGTGAAAAGCGACGAGGGGCGCACCCCGTTCAGCGGCGGCTCCAACCTCAAGCTCCCGGATGACTGGGTGAGCGGCCTCACCACCGCCGACTGGACCAACCTGAACCAATCGCTGCACGGCTTCGACCAGGAGCTGAAACGGGAGCGCGTATACCTCAAGGCGGACACCCGCCTGAACCGCAACTGGACCGTGGACACCAACCTGTCCTACGAGGAGAAACAAGGCAGCCAGGACATCGGTGGCGGCATTTACATAGACGCTTCCTCCGCCGATGCCGTGTTGCTGAACCAGCCGGTGGATTACCGCACCTCCGATTTCGACCTGGGCCTCACCTACAGTGACAGCAGGCTCACCCTCGGGGGCAGGGTGTTCTACTCGGAGTTCGACAACCAGAACGAGGTGCTGACCTGGCAGAATCCCTACAGCTCCTATGGCCCGAGCGCGCGCTATCCCGCGGGGATCGGCGGCCTCGGCGAGGCTCCCGATAACGACCAGGTCGGCGGGCGCTTCACCGGCCAGTACATTTTCTCCCCGACGATCCGGTTGCAGGTTGACGGCAGCTACGCGGTGGCCTCCCAGAACCAGGACTTCCTGGATTACAGCGTCAACCCCGCATTCGTCGTCAACGTCCCGGTGCCGCGCAGTGATTACGGCGGCGACGTGGACAGCAGCACCTTCAACACCAAGCTGTTGTTGAACCCGATGCCCAAACTCAGCGCGGAGCTGTACTACAAGTACCGCGACCGGGATTACAACGCCCCCCGCGACGGCTACCAGTATATCCGCGGCGACGGTGGCAACCAGCCCGGCACGGCCGCGACGGTCTACAACACCAATCACGATTACAGCTCCGAGGTCCCGGGCTTCGAGGTCAGTTACCGCCTGCCCCTGCGCAGCAGGCTGAGCTTTGATTACGAATACGAGAAGGTGACCCGGGAAAACGCTCCCGTGGAGGAGACCGAGCAGGACCGGTACACCCTGGCTTACCGCATCCAGCCCTGGTCGAACTTCACCAGCCGCCTGGAAGTGGGCTACGCGGACCGCGCGGCGGATACCTACGAGTGGGCGCAGGACTACTACGCGCTGCTGGACACCGAACTGATCAATGCCACCCCGGACAACGAGCGCTACATCAACCATCCGCAGCTTATGAAGTTTTACATGGCCAACCGGGAGCAGTGGCAGACCAAGGCGGATTTCAGCTATTTGCCGACCGAGCAGTGGAATATCGGCCTGAACCTGCAGTGGATCGACAATAACTACGATGCCAGCAACCTGGGCCTGACCCAGGACGAGTGGTACCGCAGCAATATCAGCGCCAGCTACGTCGCCAGCGAGACGCTTTCCGCCAGCGTTTATGCGGGCTATGACTATTACAAGGCCGACCAGACCAGCCGGGCGTTCCGCGGCGGTCCGGAGAAGAATGCCTTTGCCGTCTATCCCCCGCTGCCCCAGGCCAGTGACCCCAACCAGGACTGGGACGGCGAACTGGAAGACACCAGCATCACGCTCGGCGCAAACCTGCAATGGCAGGCCGCAAAGGATATAGAGATCAATTTCGACTACAGCTATGTCGATACCCAGTCGGACCAGAACCTGGGCACCAGTGCCACCAGCGCGCTGGAAGCCAGCGACCTGCCCGGCGTCAATACCCGCCTGCACCATGTGCAGCTGGCCGGTATCTGGCACCTGCAGGAGAACCTGTTCCTGCAACTCGATTACCAGTACTACGACTACAAGAGCGATGACTGGGCCTGGAACGGGGTACAGCCGGATACCATCGGCAAGGTGCTGACTTTCGGCCAGGGCAACCCGAACGAACAAATCAATTATGTGGGCGCATCAGTGATTTATCACTGGGAATAAAACCCGGGAGAGGAAAACCATGGTTACAAACACACGCAACTGGATAATGGCCGGCATGCTAGGCCTGCTCGTCGCCTGTGGCGGCGGGGGCGGCGGCAACAGCGCTCCCGGCGTGGAGCCCGGGCCGCCCCCGCCCGGACAGCCGATTCCGCCGGAACCGATTCCGCCGAATCCGCCCCAGACGCCTTATGCCGAGGCGACAGTGCTGAAAGCCTATATCAACAAAGTCACCATTCCCGATGACGGCCGGCCCGTGGTGGATTTCCAGCTGGCCGACGGCAAGGGCGTCGCCATCACCGACCTGGCAGCCGGCAATGTGCGCTTTATCGTTGCCAAACTGCTGAAGAGCCCGCTGGGCAACCTCACCGGCAACTGGCAGTCCTACACCAACCGGATCGAACAACCCGGCGTCGGCCCGGGCAGAGAACCAAAGCTGCAGGCGACAACCGAGAGCAACGGCGAATTTTCCAACAACGGCGGCGGCAACTACCGTTACCGCTTTGCCACCAACCTGAACGACCTGCCGGCGGATACTGTGGCGCAGGCCGAGACAGAGGGCCTGGATCTATCCTACGACGCGAACCTCACCCACCGCGTGGTCATCCAGTTTGACGGTGCGCCCGGCAAGGCCAACCCCATCTATAACTGGGTACCCGCCACCGGCGCGACGGACGGTATTTTCACCAGGGAAATCGCTACGGTTGCCAACTGTAACCGCTGCCATGACCCACTGGCGCTGCACGGCGGTGGTCGCATTGAAATCCAGTACTGCGATACCTGCCACAACCCGGGATCCACTGACGCGAACAGCACCAATACGGTGGATTTGAAGGTGATGGCCCACAAGATTCACCGGGGCTCGGAACTGACCAACAAGCCCTACCAGATTTACGGCTTCCGGGACACCCTGCATGACTATTCCGATGTGAACTTCCCCCAGGACATCCGCAATTGCGTCAACTGCCACGCCGGCAGTGCCACCGGCGCGGGTATGGACGAACTGAAACTGACCTCCCAGGGCGACAACTGGTCGGTCTACGCCAGCCAGGCCGCCTGCGGCAGCTGCCACGACGACCTGGATTTCAGCAGGCACGCGGGCGGCCAGACCGATGACTCG
>Ga0316188_10001627_pt1 | contig 10684 bp, 8 predicted proteins | sample Phiworburrow1_MG_FD_204933 | JGI IMG/M metagenome (GOLD analysis project Ga0316188, IMG submission 204933) | Coastal sediment microbial communities from Maine, United States - Phippsburg worm burrow 1 | ecosystem: Environmental > Aquatic > Marine > Coastal > Sediment | place: USA: Maine... | reverse complement strand
CCAGGCGTAGCGCCCCGTGATCGCGGCCGGATCGAAATTCTCGCGGATCAGGCCGGCGCTCGGTGAAGCCTTCTTGATCTCCGCGATCACTGCAGGCCCCTGGCTGGCCCGCGCCTTGAGGTGCTCGACGAAGCCCCGTGCCGGCGGCTGGTCGGCGGCCTGCGCCGCCACCGTCGCCAGGTTGCGGCGGCGGCTCCGCTCAGCCACCTCGACTGCCTTGGTCGCCAGGATTTTCGCCAGAATGGAGGGGCGATCTTGCATGCCCGCCACTCAGAGGGCCGCGGTGAAGTCGGCCAGCGCCTCGACCGTCAGCCACGGCTTGCCCGACTTCAACAAACGCATGGCCGCGTCCACGCCCTCTGCCACGGAGTCCCGCAGCCCGGCCACGTACAAAGCAGCACCGGCATTCAGCGCCACCACTCGCCGGGCACGCTCGGCGCGGTCACCCGGCGCCCCGGACAGGGCCGCCCGGATCAGCTCCAGGGATTCCAGCGCGCTGGCCACCTCGAGACCGTCCAGGGGTGTGTCCGGCAGGCCGAAATCGGCCGGTGCCACTTCGTATTCAGTGATTCCACCCTGCTTACCCTCGACGAGGTGCGTCGGCCCGGCCGCGCTGATCTCATCCAGTCCGTCAGCGGAATGCACCACGAGGACGTGTTCGGCCCCCAGCCGCATCAGCACCTCGGCTACCGGCCGGCACAGCGCCCGGCTGTAGACGCCGATCAGCAAGCGTTTGACCGTGGCGGGATTGGTCATGGGGCCGAGGATGTTGAAGATCGTGCGAAGACCCATTTCCCGGCGCGGTCCGATTGCGTACCGCATCGCGCTGTGGTGAGCGGGGGCAAACATGAACCCGACGCCGATCTTCTCGACGCAGGCGGCCACCTGTGCCGGCTGGAGGTCCAGCGACACGCCCGCGGCTTCCAGAACGTCGGCGCTGCCGGAACTCGAGGAGACGGAGCGGTTGCCGTGCTTGGCCACGCGCCCGCCGGCCGCGGCGACAACAAAGCTCGCGGCGGTGGACACGTTGAACAGGTTGGCGCCGTCGCCGCCGGTGCCGACGATGTCCACAACGTGCTCACCGCTGATCTGCACGGCGCTGGCCAGGCCGCGCATGACCGTCACGGCGCCGGTAATCTCGTCCAGCGACTCGCCCTTCATGCGCAGGCCCATCAGGAAAGCGCCGATCTGTGCATCGGTGGCCGCACCGGTCATGATCTGGCCCATGACGTCCTGCATCTCGTCGAGCGACAGGTCCTGCCGGTCGGCGATGCGGGCGAGGGCTGTTTTGATCTCCATGTTTCGACCCCTGGTCAGTACTTCCTGTTGATGGATTGCAGGAAGTTTCTCAACAAGTCGTGGCCGCAGGTGGTCAATATGGACTCAGGATGAAACTGTACCCCCTGCACGTTCAGGGTCTGGTGCCGAATGCCCATGATTTCGTGCCCGCCGTTGTACTCGGTCCAGGCCATCACCGACAGGCTCTCGGGGATCGTGTCGGGATCCAGCACCAGCGAATGGTAGCGGGTCGCCTCGAACGGCTGCGGCAGGCCGGCGAATACGCCCTGGCTGCGGTGATAAATCATCGACGTCTTGCCGTGCATGATGCGCTCGGCCCTGACGACCGTCGCGCCGAAAGCCTGGCCAATGCACTGGTGGCCCAGGCACACCCCCAGGATCGGAATAGTCGCGCCCAGCGCGCTGACGACCTCAAGGCAGATGCCCGCCTCGTTGGGCGTGCAGGGCCCCGGCGAAATCACGATTCCCTCCGGCTTCATGGCGATGATGTCGGCCACGCTGACCGCATCATTGCGCACCGTTTCGACCTCCGCCCCCAGCTCACCCAGGTACTGCACCAGGTTGTAGGTAAAGGAGTCGTAATTGTCGATCATCAGGATCATGTTTTCGCTTCCTGCGCTCTCAAAGACCCATCGAGGCGCTGTTGACCGCGGCGATCAGCGCGCGCCCTTTGTTCATGGTCTCCTCCCATTCCTTCTCGGGATCGGAGTCCGCCACGATACCCGCGCCGGCCTGTACGTGCAGCGTGCCGTCCTTGATCACCGCGGTGCGGATTGCAATGGCCAGGTCGGCGTCATCGTGCCAGTTCAGGTAGCCGACCGCGCCGGCATACACGTTGCGGCGCACCGGTTCGAGCTCGTTGATGATTTCCATGGCCCGGATCTTGGGCGCCCCGGACAGGGTGCCGGCCGGAAAGGCGGAGCGAATCGCATCGGTCGCGGTCAGGCCATCGGCCAGGTCGCCTTCCACCTGGGAGACGATGTGCATGACATGGGAATAGCGCTCGATGACCATCGTATCGGTCACTTTCACGCTGCCCGTGCGGCAGACGCGGCCGGCGTCGTTGCGGCCCAGGTCGATCAGCATGAGGTGTTCGGCCCGCTCCTTCGGATCGTCCAGCAACTCCTGTTCGAGCCGTTGGTCCTCCGCCGCAGTCGCGCCGCGGTGACGCGTGCCGGCGATCGGGCGCAACGTCACCCGGCGCTGCTGCACCCGCACCAGAACTTCCGGCGAAGACCCCACGATCTGTGCGTCGCCGAGGTCGATGAAATACATGTAGGGCGAGGGATTCAGCGCCCGCAGCGCGCGATAAACGTCCAGCGGGCGGGCCTGGAACGGCACGCTCATGCGCTGGGACAGCACGACCTGGAAGATATCACCGGCCAGTATGTATTCCTTGCACCGGTCCACGGCGGCTATGAAATCACGCCGGCTGAAGCCGTAGTGGAAATCCGTTTCGGCGACCGGCGCGCGGGAGACGGCCTCGCCGTAGCCCAGGCTGCCGCAACGCAGGCGGTGAGTCAGCTTGTCCAGCCGACGCTGCGCGGAACCCCAGGCATCCGGCAGCGAAGGATCCACGTTGACGATCAGGTAGAGCCGCCCCGCCAGGTTGTCGAAAACCGCGACTTCTTCGGACAGCAGCAACACCATTTCCGGCGTCCCGAGTTCGTCCGGCTTGTCGCCATCGGCCAGCCGCGCCTCGAAACGTTGGACGATCTCGTAGCCGAAGTAACCGACCAGCCCCCCGGTAAAAACGGGCAGCTGCTCGAGGCGGGGGGCGCGGAACTGCCGCTGCAACCGCGCGACGTAGCCGAGCGGGTCAACCACTTCCTCTTCGCGGACGCCGACGCCCTCTTCGTGAACGGTCAACCGGGTCCCGCTCAGCGAGAACCGCTTGGCGCAGGGCAGCCCGATGATGGAGTAGCGTCCCCAGGTTTCCCCGCCCTCGACGGATTCGAGCAGATAGGCGTCCGGCCCGTCCGCCAGCTTCAGATAGACGGACAGGGGCGTGTCGAGATCCGCCAATACCGAGCGGTACACGGGAATGCGGTTGTAGCCTTCCGCGCTGAGTTGGTCAAATACGTCCTTGTCCACGGCGATCCGTCATCTTCCAGGCGTAGACCGGTGATTCTAACAAGGGCTGGGCCATTTACCTACAGAAACGCCTGTGGGACCGAGTACATTCGGAAATACGCAGTCCGGCCAGGAGCTGTCGGGATGCCCGGTGCAGGACCGTAATTTGCCGGGAGCAAATTACCGAGCGACCAGGGATGGCTCGAGCGTGTCCTGCACCGGGCATCCCGGCAGCACCCCTTCACGGACATTTCCCGAATGAATTCGGTCCTACGTTCGCGGCAGGCGGATCAGGAACTCGACGCCGGCCCCGCCGGGCAGGTTGCGCGCAGACACTTCGCCGTCGTGCGCGGCAACCACCAGTCGCACGATGTAAAGGCCCAGGCCCAGGTGAGGCTCGGCGCCGCGCTTCGCCCGCATGGAAACCAGTGAGTCGAACAGCCGCTCCCTGAAGTCGTCCGGCAGCGTGGTGCCGGTGTTGCGCACCGCCAGTTCATAGCTGTCGCCGGACCCCCGCAGCTCGATAGCCACCTCGTCGCCGGGTCCAATCAGCGAAAAGGCGTTGTCCACCAGCTTGTCCAGGGCCTGGGCCAGCAGGTCCGGCGCACAGTCCAGCGGCATGGGATCCCGGGGCAGGCGCAGATCCAGGCGCCGCCCCGGGTGCATGGTCCGGTAGCCCGCGACACAACGCGTGGCCAACTCTGCCAGGTCCACCCGCTCCCACTCGGCCGCTCCGATCGCAGCTTCGAGGCGACTTGCCTCGGACATGGCGCGCACGATGACCGCCTGACGTTCCACGCCCTCCTGGGCCCGCTCCAGGAAGCGGCGCGACTCGGTATCAAGTGGCTGACTGGACAGGTTGTCCAGCGAAGAGCGGGTGATCGCCAGCGGCGTCTTGAGCTCGTGCGAGAGCTTGCCGGCCAGGGTCTGCAGGTACTGGCTATAGTCCGCGACCGCCCGCAACAGCTTTTCGGTGTTGCGCGCCAGGTCGCCCAGCTCGTCACGGTCGCTCCGCAACGGCAGGGAGACGGGTTCGGTCCACTCACCCATCGCGCGGCTCACCGCGCCGCTGAGTCGCCTGACGCGACGGGACAGGCGCGAGGCGAAGTACCAGAGCCCGGCCACCAGCCCGATGGTCAGGGCCAGGGTGGTGAACAGCAGCCTGCCCAGGGCGCGATTGGTCACCAGCAACAAGCCGTCCGAAGAGGATTGCAGCACGACGGCGCCCCGCACTTCGCCGTCCAGCACCAGCGGCACCGCAGCCGTGTTCCTGACGATCGCCGTGTCGAGCTCCTGTGTCCAGCCGATCGCCTCTTCGCCCGCCAGTGCGCGGGTCACCGCCGGTTCGGAGAGCCGCACGGGCCTGGCCGGCCATTCGTCACGCAATTCCATCTCGGCATCGGCCACCACGCGGTAGGCCAGCCGCTGCATCCAGGTCGTCTGCGGGGCGGCTGCCGCAGCGCCGGTGTTGGTGGCGTCGCGTGTATCTGAATCAGCCAGCACCCAGCCTTCCTCATCCACCAGCCAGGCCCGCGTCGATGCGCCCGCGGTCCTGGCCAGCCACGCGGATACCCGTTCCCATTCCGGTACCAGGCGAATCCATTGGGTCGGGTCGCTCGCGCCCGGAAATCCCAGGCTGATATCGGTGTTCTCGTCACCGGCGGGAAGTGACAGCTCGACCCGGTAACCCGCCGGCGTATCCAGCCAATAGCCTTCGCCCTGGCTTGTTTCGCCACCCTCACCGCGCAGTTGCAGGGGTCCGGGCGCCCCTGGGCGGATCGTAAAACGGTTCAGCCCGCGCGGACTGCGTATCAGCAAAGCCATGCCGGCGGCCCGAACGTTGACGGCCGCTGCGGCAGGCGCCGGCGAATCGCTGCTCTGAGCCTCGACATCGAACAGCAGGTACAGGCGGCCGGCATGGCTAGCCGCCAGCAAGCGGACCACCTCTTTTGCCGCTGAGAAGCCAAAAAGCTGGGCCTGGTCCGCGCCGGGCCAGTCATCCGCATAGCCGTCCAGGCTCGGCTGCCGCGCCATTGCGCGCAACAGGACGTAGCGGTCCGGGGCGAACAGCAGGCGGGTCTGGAATTCGAGCGGCATGGAGCCGGCGACAATCCGGGCGGAATCCAGCAGCGCGGTCTCCTGGGTTTCGCGCAGGTAGCGCTCCAGCTCCTGCAGCAGCTTCCAGCCGGACCACGGCAGCAGCAGGGTCAATAGCGAAAGCGCCGCGACCTTGGTTTTGAGTTTCATGCCCGTCGTCCGGCCAGGGGCTGACTCACCCGGTTTGAGCCGATGCTTCGCCGGCGGATTCCTCGCCCGCCTCAGGGGGTTTCCAGCGGTAGCCCGCCCCGTACACGGTGTCCAGCCGATCGAACGCCGGATCGGCGCTGACGAACTTGCGGCGGATGCGCTTGATATGGCTGGTGATGGTCTGGTCGTCGACCAGGACATTGGCGTCGTCCATCAATTGCTGGCGCGTGCGCACATGACCGGGATGTCGGATCAGGGAATGCAGGATCCAGAACTCGGTCACGGTCAGCGGCACGGCTGTGCCTCGCCAGCTGACCTCCATGCGGTCCACCGAGAACTTCAGCGGCCCGCGTTCCAGAAGTTGTTCGTCCCGCGCGCCACCCGACAGCGCTTCGACGCGACGGAACAGCGCCACCACGCGCGCCACCAGGTGCTGCAGGCTGATGTCCTTGGTCAGGTAGTCGTCGGCGCCCAACCGCAGGCCCGATATCACGTCGAGGTCCGAGTCGCGCGCCGTCAGGAAGATGATCGGCAGGCTGCGGGACAGGCTGCGCAGTTCACGGCACAGATCGAAGCCACCCTCTACCTCGTCACCCAGGCCGACGTCGATGATCACGAGATCCGGCAGGCGGCGCTTCAGTGCCGCCAGGGCCGAGTTGCGGTCGGCATAGCCGGAGACCTGGTAGCCATAGCGCCGCAGGGCGTCCTCGTAGTTGTGCCGGATCGTGGCTTCGTCTTCCACGATGGCGATGTGTCGCGCCATGGTTCCTCCCGTCCGTTGTGGGTTCGCGTGACCGTTGTGGTTGCACCCGTCGGGACCATCATACGGCGCGGCCGCGCCCAGGTGAATTGCCGGGCGCTCCGCCGACCACGCTTCCACAAGCTTGCCCTAATTCGGCCATGCCGCCGTCAGGGATGGCCCCGCCAACGACATGCCGGGGCGGTTCAATGGACCACGGTAAGACCGACGACCCTCTTGCAACACATGTAACCGGAGCCCGATATGGCCAAGCACCCCTCCATCCGCGACCAACTCGAACGCGACGCCTGGCGGAACCATGCACTTTTCGCGCAGCGGCGAGCGCGCATCGCGGCGCGGCACGGAAGCAGCTCTCTGCGCTGGCAGGACCGCGCTCTGTTGATCCTGGCCATCGTGCTGGTCCTGCTGCTGATCGTGCGGGTGGAAACCGCCCGGGCCGAGCCCGGCACAGCCCCCTTCTGGGGCATCGAGGCGGCCGAACCGGGTGGGTCCCGCAGCGTGGCGCTGAACACCGACTTCGTGGTGCAGGTGACCGGCCTCGCGGCCCGCGTCCAGGTCACGCAGCGGTTTCGCAACGACGGGGCCGCCTGGAAAGAGGCCGTGTACCGATTTCCCTTGCCACAGGGCGCGGCGGTCGACCGCTTGCGCATCGAGACCGGCGGGCGGGTCATCGAGGGGGAGATCCGGGAACGGGAAGAGGCGCGCCGAGCCTACCAGCAGGCCCGCAGTGCCGGGCAGCTGGCCTCACTGGTCGAGCAGCAGCGGCCAAACCAGTTCGAAACCCGCCTGGCCAACATTGGCCCCGGCGAAGAGGTCCAGGTGCAAATCGGCTTCCTGGCGACGGTGGACTATCGTGACGGCAGCTTCAGCCTGCAACTGCCGCTGACCTTCACGCCGCGCTGGGAGTCGGCCGATGCCGGCGCCGATAACTCAAGAGCGGGCACGGCGTGGCCCGACGAAGCCCCCCACCCCATCCTGAGCCCGGGCGGTGACATCGACGATCATTACCTGACCGTCGAAGTCATGCTGCACAGCGTAACCGAACTGGTCAGTATCGAGAGTCGCTTTCACGACATCGACATCCAGCCGGAGCCGGGCGGTTACCGCATCCTGCTGACCGACCCCGATGCGCGCAGCGACCGGGTCTTCGAACTGGGCTGGACGCCGGAATTCGGCACCGCCCCGGCCGCTTCGCTAACGACATGGGATGGCGGCGACGCCGTTTATGCCCTGTTGATGCTGGCCCCACCGCTGGCCGAGGCCATCGCGCCCCAGCCGCGGGAAGTCGTTTTCGTGATCGACACGTCAGGCTCCATGGAGGGCACCTCGATCCGCCAGGCCAAATCTGCGCTGCGGCAGGGCCTCGATCACCTCGACCCGCAGGACCGTTTCAACCTGGTGCGCTTCGACTCGGATGCCGAGCTGCTGTTTCCCGCGGCGGTGCAGCCCAGTCCCTACTACCTGGCCCAGGCCACGGACTTCATAAACGACCTGCACGCCAGCGGCGGCACCGACATGGCCCCGGCCCTGGACCTGGCCATGGGCCTGGCGCGGCACGCCGGCCTGCTGCGCCAGATCGTGTTCATCACCGACGGCAGTGTCGGCAACGAGCAGGAACTGCTGCTCGGCATTGGCGAAAAGCTGGACGACAGCCGGCTCTTCACGGTCGCCATCGGCAGTGCACCGAACGCGTGGTTCATGCGCAAGGCGGCCGAAGTCGGACGCGGCAGCTACCATCACATCGGCAAGCAGGATGAGGTCGAAGAACGCATGACGGCGCTGTGGGCGCGCATCGAAAACCCCGCAGTGCAAAACCTCCAGGTCGACTGGGGCATGGAGGCCGAGTACTACCCGGAGATCATTCCCGACCTGTACGCCGGCGATCCGTTGTGGCTTTACGCGCGGCTGCCGTTCGAGCCGCAAGAAGTGACGCTGACCGGCGAGCTCGACAGCCGCTACTGGCAGGCGGTGAGCCGGGTCAGCCCGCTTGCCGGCGGCGAGGGCCTGGCAACGTTGTGGGCGCGCAGCAGGGTCGAAGCACTCGAGGACAGCCGGATATTCGGGGTCGACGCCGCGGAGGTCCGCCGCCAGGTCCTGGACCTGGCCCTGGAGTTCGGCCTGCTGACGCCCTACACCAGTCTGGTCGCCGTCGACCGCACGCCAACGCGGCCGCCCGCCGAAGATCTAGATAGCGAGGGGGTCCCCAGCCTGCTGCCCGCCGGCAGCGCGCTGTCCGCCGGCTTCTCGGCCACGGCCACCGGCTGGCCGCTGCAGCTGACCCTGGCCCTGCTATCACTGTTCGTTGCCACCGGCATGTTGCTGTATCTGCCTCCCTCCCGGGCGCAGCTTGCCGGCGGCGCTCGCCGGCCAGGGGCGGCTTTCTCCCCGTGAGGAATGCGCGTCACTGGCTTTCCGCGGCGGTGCCTGTCACCGCCGCTTTTCTTTCCCTTTACTTCGCGGTCAGCGCGGCCTGGATTCCACTCAAGGCCGAGTTGGCCCAATGGCTGATGGAGCGCAGTTGGCGCGAATCGCTGGCTGGCGGCATGCCCCGTCCGCCCTGGCCCTGGGCGGACACCTCGGTGGCCGCCGAGCTGGGCGTGCCTGCACACGACGTCAGCCTGCTGGTGCTGCGCGGCAACAGCGGCCGCAACCTGGCCTTCGGCCCGGTGCTGGTGGACAGCACCACGGGGAGCCAGGACATCGTCATCAACGGGCACCGCGACACCCATTTCCGGTTCTTGCGGGAGCTGCAAATCGGCGACCGCCTGAGGCTGAGCGACCGGGACGGCGACCGCTGGTACGCAGTGGGCGAGCTGGAGGTGGTGGACAGCCGTCGCTATGAAATGATCGTGGACGGCACGGCCGAGCGGCTCAGCCTGGTGACCTGCTATCCCTTCGACAGCCCGGTGGCCGGCGGACCGCTGCGCTACGTGGTCACCGCCTACCCGCTGCGGGAGGGCGCCTCGACTAAGCGGCGCTAGCCTTCATGCGGCTGATCGTGTCCCGGTAGTCGGCGGAACCGAAAATCGCCGAGCCGGCAACGAAGGTATCGGCGCCGGCGGCCGCGATCTCGCCGATGTTGTCCACTTTCACACCGCCATCCACCTCGAGCCGGATCTCGCGCCCCGAGGCGTCGATCATCTCGCGCACCTTGCGTAACTTGTCCAGCACGTGGGGAATGAACGACTGCCCGCCGAAGCCGGGGTTCACCGACATCAGCAGCACCAGGTCGAGCTGCTCCAGGGTCCAGTGCAGCTGGCCCAGGGGCGTCGACGGATTCAGCGCCAGGCCCACCTGGCAGCCGTTCTCGCGGATCAGCTGGATGGTGCGGTCGACGTGGCGGCTCGCCTCGGGGTGGAAACTGATCAGGCTGGCCCCGGCCTGGGCGAACTGCGGCACCAGCTCGTCGACCGGCTCGACCATCAGGTGCACATCGATCGGCGCCTCGATGCCATGCTTTCTCAGGGCCTTGCAGATCATCGGGCCAAAGCTCAGGTTGGGCACGTAGTGGTTGTCCATCACGTCGAAGTGCACCCAGTCGGCGCCCGCCTCCAACACGTCGTTCACGTCCTGGCCGAGCCGGGCGAAGTCGGCGGAGAGAATGGATGGCGCGATGACGGTGGCCTGCTTCATGGGAGACTCCTCGTGTATATAGAAATTCTAATATAAAACAAGCCGCGGCCCGGCGCGACTCCCCTACTTGAATCCCCGGGCCTGCTTGATCCGGTCGTATGCGGTGTTGATGTCCCGCACGCGGGTCTTGGCCATTTCCATCATCTCCTCCGGCAATCCGCGCGAGACCAGTTTGTCCGGGTGGTACTGGCCGACCAGCTTGCGATAGGCCTTCTTGATCTCGGCGTCGCTGGCCTTGCGGGTCAGCCCCAGCTGGGCGTAATCCTGGTCCAGGCTGGCCATGGGCTGGACCGGCCGCCGGCCCGCCCCGGCGCCGGGCTCGTAACGGCCACCCCCCGCACCCCACGCCGGACCCCGCGCCTGCAGCATCGCGTTGAACAGCTGCTCCGGTATCCGCAGGGCGCTGGCCACCCGCAACAGCACGTCGCGCTCGGCCGGGGTCAAGCTGCCGCTGGAGAAGGCGGCCTCGACCATGATCTGCATGAACATCTGGCGCAGATCCTGGCGCACCATGGAATGCTGCACGAAGGGATGCAGCGCCGCCTGCAAGTCGAATTCGGGCTGCTTGCCCTGGTTGAACAACCGGATGGCCCTTTGGCGGTCCTCGCCGCTGATGCGCATCTGCTGCATCAGCGACTCGACCATGCGAATCTCGGTCTCGGTGACCCTGCC
>Ga0316188_10001626_pt1 | contig 10684 bp, 8 predicted proteins | sample Phiworburrow1_MG_FD_204933 | JGI IMG/M metagenome (GOLD analysis project Ga0316188, IMG submission 204933) | Coastal sediment microbial communities from Maine, United States - Phippsburg worm burrow 1 | ecosystem: Environmental > Aquatic > Marine > Coastal > Sediment | place: USA: Maine... | reverse complement strand
TTTAGAAAAAGGAGTTTGCGCCATCGTGGATATTGGGGTTGCTCCGGGGATTGATAATTTGATTTTAGGTCGCTATAATGAAGAAATGGAGATCCATAGTTTTGAGTGTTATGTAGGTGGATTGCCAAAGGTGAAAAAATGGCCTTTTTCCTACAAAGCCCCTTTTTCACCTATCGACGTAATTGAAGAGTATACGAGACCTGCGCGCTATGTTGAAAACGGACAGCTCGTTATTAAAGAAGCTTTGAGTAATGTTGAGTTAATGGAATTTGATAAGGTTGGAAGCCTCGAGGCCTTCAACTCTGATGGTTTACGAAGTCTTATTCAAACCATGAGCCATATTCCGAATATGATCGAAAAGACCTTACGTTACCCGGGTCACAGCGAATACATTCGAGTGCTAAAGGAAAGCGGTTTTTTTAGTGAAACTCCCATAAATATTAAAGGAACTGAAGTCATTCCACTTGATTTTACTTCAAAAATATTGTTCAATGAGTGGTATTTAGGGGATGAGGAAGAGATCACTGTGATGAGAGTGGTATTGAAGGGAAAGAAGAGTGGAAAAGATTATTCGGTGCTTTATGACTTATATGATGAATATGATAAAAAGACCGGAGTTGCATCGATGTCGAGAACCACAGGCTATACCGCAACCGCAGCAGTTAATATGTTTTTAAAAGGTTTATGGAACAAAAAAGGAGTGTTTCCACCCGAATTAATTGGAAAAGATAAAAACTGTTTTGATTTTATTATTGATTATCTGAAAGAAAGAAACGTGCATTATAAAGTTCAAGTAAATTGACCCTAAAATCATAAATTTATTTTTCAGATATTGCTATTTCGATATCATCTCGAATTTAATAAACTATTAACCTATCACTTAAGTCATGAAATCAACTTTTTATTCTATTCAGATTTTTTTCATTTTCATTTTTTCTTCAATCATTTTTTTAAGCCCTGCTAGTCTTTACGGACAAAAAAAGAAGAACACAAAAGCAGAAGTAAAAAGTTTTGATGAGAAATTATATTCAGGCTTAAAATGGAGAAATGTAGGACCCTTCAGAGGAGGAAGATCTGCGGCAGTTTGCGGTGTTCCCGGAAAGCCAATGTTGTTTTATATGGGTTCTACAGGTGGTGGAGTCTGGAGAAGCAATGATGGAGGATCTAGTTGGGAAAATATCAGTGATGGCTATTTTGGAGGTTCTATTGGTGCTGTTGCAGTGAGCGAATCTGATAATAATGTTATTTATGTAGGTGGAGGAGAAGAAACGATCAGAGGAAACGTTAGTGACGGTCTAGGAATTTGGAAATCGGTAGATGCAGGAGATTCCTGGACCTATGTAGGTCTGCCAAATTCTAAACATATTCCAAGAATTCGAATTCATCCCAGCAATCCTGATATCGTTTATGCAGCGGTTTTAGGAGATATTTATAAATCTTCGGAGGAAAGAGGCGTTTACAGAAGTTTAAATGGAGGTAAAACGTGGGATAAGATTCTTTTTTCGAATAAGGATGCAGGTGCTGTTGAATTAGTTATGGATCCAACAAATCCAAGGATTTTATATGCCAGTACCTGGAATGTCAGAAGAACTCCTTACTCATTATCAAGTGGAGGTGAAGGCTCCGCCCTCTATAAAAGTAAGGATGGAGGAGACCACTGGGAACTTCTTTCAGAAAAAGAAGGATTTCCAAAAGGAGTTTTGGGAATTATTGGTGTAACCGTTTCACCGGTCAATTCGCATCGGGTTTGGGCCTTGGTTGAATCTGAAAAAGGAGGATTATTAAGATCTGATAATGGAGGACAAAGCTGGAAATTGATCAATGAAGACAGGGCCTTGAGACAAAGAGCATGGTACTATACGCGTATTTATGCGGATACTCAGGATGAAGACAAGATCCATGTTTTAAATGTACGCTATCACCAGTCGGTAGATGGAGGTATGACTTTTAAAAGTTATCAAACCCCCCATGGAGATCATCATGATCTGTGGATCGCGCCTGAAGATGCAAATCGAATAATAATTGGTGATGATGGGGGAGCACAGATCTCCTATGATGGCGGAAAAAATTGGTCTACTTATTATAATCAGCCTACAGCTCAATTTTACAGAGTTTCTACAGATAATCATTTTCCTTATCGGATCTATGGAGGTCAGCAAGATAATTCAGCTATCCGGATCTCTCATCGATCATCGGGAGCCTTTATTAGTGAAGATAATTGGGAAAACACGGCAGGAGGAGAGAGCGCTCAAATTGCAATAGAAGATAATAATGAGGTTGTTTATGGAAGCAGTTACCTCGGATTTTTAATGTCCTATGATCACCGTAGCGAGGAAGAAAGAAATATCAATGTATGGCCATGGACACCTGTAGGACACGGTGTTGAAGATATGAAATATCGCTTTCAGTGGAATTTCCCTGTGTTTATTTCCCCTCATGATAATAGTAAACTTTATGTAGCTTCAAATCATTTGCATGTTTCAACAAATGGTGGGGCTTCCTGGAAAGTGATCAGTCCGGATCTGACCCGAAACGATAGTATCAAGTTACTTTCATCCGGAGGTCCGATTACCCAAGATAATACCGGCGTTGAATACTATTGTACCATTTTCGCTGCGGCTGAATCACCTTATGAGAAGGATCTCTTATGGACCGGCTCGGATGATGGATTAGTTTATATTTCAAAAAATGGGGGATTGGATTGGGAAAATGTTAGCCCTGTCGGAATGCCGGAATGGATGATGATCAATAGCATTGATATTGACCCGTTTACTAAAGGAGGAGCCTATATCGCTGGGACTCGCTATAAAAGCGGAGATGATAAACCTTATTTATACAAGACCAAAGATTATGGTAAATCCTGGGTAAAGATCACGAATGGAATAGCCGATAATCATTTCACCCGTGTTGTGCGGGCAGATGCTAAAAGAAAGGGACTCTTATATGCCGGAACGGAACAAGGGATGTATATTTCATTCGATGATGGTGCTTCGTGGAAAAGCTTTCAGTTGAATCTTCCGATCGTTCCTATTACAGATTTAACGATCAAGGATGATAATTTGATCGTGGCAACACAGGGAAGAAGCTTTTGGATCATCGATGACTTAACAGTGCTTCATCAATTAAATGAGGAGATCGCCAATTCAGAATTCTATTTATTTACTCCAAAAGATTCCTATATCATGGAAGGTTATTATGGAGGAAAATCTTTAAAAGCAGGTGAGAATCACCCTAATGGAGTGATGTTCTACAGCTATTTTAAAAATAAACCGGATAGTAGTCAGTCCATTCGACTTGATATTTCGGACAGTGAAGGAAATTTGATCAGGACTTTTTCAAAAGAGGCAAAAGAGAACAAAGATAAGTGGACCGCAAAAGACAGCTGTCAATTATTTGTCTGGGATATGTTGTATCCCGATCCTTTATTAATAAAAGGGATGTATTTTTTCTGGGTTATGGAGCAAGGGCCAAAAGCCATACCCGGTGAATATGTAGCTACTATGTTCTTAAACGATGATTCCATAAGTACTACATTCAATTTGCAAATGGATCCCAGAGTGAAAGCGAGTCAGGAAGACCTGCAAAAACAATTCGATTTCTTAATTGAAATGAGAGATGAATTAACAGCGATTCATCAGCTAATTAATAAAATCAGATCGGTTAGGGAGCAAATAACCGGATTAAAAATAAAAATAGATGCTGAAGAGTATCCGGAAATAATTAACGAAGCGGACAGAATAGATTCAGTCATGACCTTTATCGAAGGAGAACTTTATCAACTTCAAAATAAAAGCGAACAAGACATGCTTAATTTCCCTATAAAACTGAATAATAAGGTGGGGCATTTATCGGCTTTGGCCAATACAGGATATAATGCACCTACTGATCAGATGTATGAGCTGAAAAAGGAAGTGCTTAAGGAAGTAGAAATCTACTTTGTACAATGGGATGATCTGACAGAGTCCGCAATAAAAAATTTAAACACAATGGTTCGGAATGCTAATATAGACGCGGTTTCCATTCCGAAGGATGATTTATAATAGGAGCACTTTGTATGATTTATGATTATTGTCATTTTTAAAACGAATAATCATCATTGATTGTTAAGCATCACAAATATAATTTAGACCTGATTTAATTTAAAACCCAATCCAATGAAAAACAATGCTTTGAAGCTTTTTACTGCTATTATTTCTTTGATATTATTTAGTTGCTCTTCTCCACAGGGAAGCGAAGAAAGTACAACTTCTTCTTCAGCAAATGATGAAGTAAACACGCACAGTCAGGCGGGAGTTGCCGATGATATGTCTGCAAATAACATTTTAAATGTTGCTATTTCTTCTCCTGATCACACCACTTTAGTGGCAGCGGTACAGGCCGCACAAATTGAACATGTTTTGGTTAATGCAGGGCCTTTAACTGTATTCGCTCCAACCAATGAGGCTTTTGCAGCATTACCTGAAGGAACAGTTGAAAACTTATTAAAACCTGAAAATAAAGCTGCTTTAGCAAAGATCCTTACACGACATGCGGCACCGGGATCATATAAAACAATGTATTTAAAAGATGGTATGACCCTTTATATGGCTACGGGCGATTATTTACCTGTTGTTGTAAAAGACGGAGAGTATTACGTTGGAGGAGCAAAAATTTTAGCATCAATAGATTGTTCAAACGGAATCGTTCACGTTGTTGACAAAGTAATTTTACCTGAATAGTTTCATGACTATATGTTTAAAAGAACCCCTGTGCTAAATAAAGCAAGGGGTTTTTTATTTAGTAGCTAGATGCTAGTAGTTTGAACCTTTGAATTCGGTTAGGATTTTGAGCTTCGGATTTTTAACTAGAGTGTCACAGCAACGACTTCAGGAGCAAGTTTTTTTTATAATTCAATATAAAGCAATGTCACATCAGTATTGTTCTGAGTATATGTAGCAATATATAGATTTGAATAATTATCATCCTCAATCTCTGGATAACGCTCTTCACCTATTAATGCGTTAACTAAAAAAGGAGTCGAATTGCTATGTCCAACGACCAGTATTGTTTTTCCTTTATTCATTTCAGCGATCTCAGTAATATCAATGGTCGTTGCATCATATAAAATGATTTGAAGATCATTTTGTTCGGCTGTTGGCAGAGAGGTTGCTACAGTTCGCAGCGTATTTGTTGAATATACAGCATCAAAAGCTACATTCTTAAAAACATTTGCCCAATGGATTGCACGTTCTTCACCAATTTCTGTAAGTAATGGATCCGGACTATCATCCAGAACTTTTTCGGCATGTCTAATAAAGTAAATTTTACAGTTTTCGTTATCTTGACCAATAAGGAATTGACTTAGAAATACAAAAAGGAAAAGGAATAAATATTTTTTCATCAGTTAATTTACTTAAGTTTTTAAATTCTAAAATTAGAATTATTTACTTGATTCGAAAATCAAAGGAATCTTACTATGATAGTTCCTCTATTATCTATAATATTGAATCTTGAAAAATCACCACTAACCAATTAGTTTAAAATATGTATATGAAATTACGTTTACTTGGAGTTTCAGTATTCTTTTTCCTGCTTTCTCTTTCGTTGGTATCGCAATCAACTTTAAGCATAATAAAAGCCAGAGGGGAATTAAAAGTTGGATTAACTGCAACGCAGCCTCCTTATGCAATGATGGCTAATGATAGCACTATCATTGGATTCGAGATTGATATCGCACAAAAGATAGCAGACAAAATGGGTTTAAAACTCAAATTAGTTAAACTTAATTTTTCTGATCTTATTACAGCCCTAACAGAAGGTGAAATTGATGTGATCATGTCGGGGTTGACGATAACTGCAGAAAGAAATATGGAAATTGCTTTTGTAGGTCCATATCATAGTTCAGGTATGTCGATTTTAACATTTGCTCAAGTATATGCTGATGCCGAAAGTCCTGAAGATCTAAATAAAGGTAGTGTGAAAATCGCAGCTCTTAAAGGAAGTACCAGTGAGGCTTATGTAAAAGAATACATGCCGAAAGCGAAACTTATCTCAGCTGAAAATTATGAGGACGCCATCGAGTTGTTAAATAAAGACAAAGCGGGCTTGCTTTTATCCGGAAATGCAATTATAAGATATACCATGTTCAGAAATCCTGATAGTGGATACGTCACTTTAGAGGAGGCCTTTAATTATGAACCAATTGGACTAGGGGTAATGCCAAATGATTATTTATTAGTTAATTTATTGCAAAATATCATTAATGAAATGAGGGAAAATGGAGAGCTGGAAAGTTTGGAGAATTATTGGTTTTGGGATGATGAATGGATTGAAAAATTAAATTAAATATCAATATAAATAAACTAAAAATTGAATATGAAAAGAGTAATATTAAGTGTTGCATTGGTTTTTGCAGTTATTTTTTCTGCTAATTCCCAAACTAAATCAACTTTAGCAAAAATTATTGCAAGTGGAGAGCTAAAAGTAGGAATGTCCGGGAATCAACCTCCTTATACAATGACCGCCAAAAGTGGAGAATTGATGGGTTATGAAGTTGATCTGGCTAATTTATTAGCAGGCTCGATGGGAGTTACATTAAAATTAGTTCAAATGCCATTTGGCGAGTTATTGGCTGCATTAGAATCAGGTAAAATCGATGTGATCATGTCAGGAATGACCATTACTTCTGAAAGAAACATGAAAGCTCTTTTTGTTGGACCTTATATGGTTACTGGTAAGTCTATTTTAACTAAAACAAGTACTTTGGTGAGCCTGGATGAGCAAGCAGAGATCAATCAATCGGGTGTTACTTTAGTTGCCTTGCAGGGATCAACAAGTGAAGACTTTGTTAAATTGGCTTTACCGGATGCAGTTTTAACCTTAGCTAAGGATTATGATGAAGCGGTAAACCTCGTATTAACAGATAAAGTAAATGCAATGATCGCAGACCTTGAGATTTGTCAGGTGACTATGATGCGTTACCCTGATAGTGATCTGGCGGCCTTGGATCAACCTTTAACTATCGAGCCGATAGGAATGGCTATTCCTCCAAATGCATACTTACTGGAAAATTTAGTAAGCAATTATTTTGAATCTCTTGCAATGGTCGGCGTTTTGGATCTTTTAGAATCAAAATGGTTTGAAGATGGATCCTGGTTGATTCAATTAAAATAAATCTCATTTATATAGAAAAGAAGGCCTTTCAATTTGATTGGCCTTTTTTTATTACTTAATAAATTGAATGTATCCTATAAAACAATTACTTCTAATTTTAAGATTTAATTTAGTAACTCATTAATCGAAGAAGGAAAAGAATGAATAAAGAAATCTCAATTCTTGCATTTGGAGCAAGTAGCAGTAGAAAATCCATAAATAAAAAATTTGCAGGCTTTGCCGCAGGTAGAATTCAAAATTCTAAAGTAAAGCTTTTAGACCTTAATGATTTTGAAATGCCGATCTATAGCATAGATAAGGAGAATAAAAATGGATTTCCTGAATTAGCTATTAATTTTAAGCAACATATAAAAGATTGTGATGCCATTATTATTTCTTTTGCCGAACATAATGGAGCATACACCGCTGCTTTTAAAAATATTTTTGACTGGATATCACGGATTGAAAAAGATGTATGGGCAAATAAACCAATGCTTCTATTGTCAACCTCCGATGGAGCAAGAGGAGCCTCAACAGTGTTGGAGTTGGCAACGACTAAATTTAAACGAATGAACAAAAACTCTATTTTCTCTTTTTCTCTCCCGTCTTTTAATATCAACTTTAAAGATGATAAGGGAATTGTTGATGTTGAATTAGCTCATAGATTTGACGATATCCTTGATTTATTTTCCAAGGCTTTATAAATGTTAAGTTCTAAGCAGCACACATATTCCTCTAAAAATAATTAATGAATCTATTAATCATTGTATCAATAATTTCCATTTTAGGTTTTGGCTTTGTTTTTAGAGATAAATTCTTCAGGAAAAAATGGATATTGCCAACAGAAGAAATTCCTTCAGAATGGAGAAAAATCATTTCTGAAAAAGTGGCCTTTTATCGTACACTTGATGCAGAAGAGAAAAAAAGATTCGAATACAAAGTCCAGAACTTTATATTAAATTATAAGATCACAGCAATCGATGTAGATGTGGACCTAAGTGATAAGCTTCTGGTAGCTAGTAGTGCAGTAATTCCGATATTTGCATTCGATGATTGGCAATATTTGAACTTGCAGGAAGTGCTGATCTATCCGGCCACTTTTAATACATCTTTTGAGACAGCCGGGGCTGATCGTTCTATTATGGGAATGGTTGGAGGTGCTTATCTGGAAGGAAAAATGATCATATCTATATCAGCTCTTCGTCAGGGTTTCTCAAATGAGACAGATAAAAAAAATACGGCCATTCATGAATTTGTTCACTTAATTGATAAACTGGATGGCAGTACAGATGGTATTCCCCGGATATTATTGGAAAAACAATATGTGATTCCATGGATCGATCTAATAAATAAGGAGTATGAAAAACTTTTTGATAAGAGATCAGATATAAATCCTTACGCCGGAACAAATAAAGGCGAATTCTTTGCCGTCATAAGTGAATATTTTTTCGAAAGACCAGAACTTTTTGATAAAAATCATCCCGAATTATTTGCTTTAATGGAGCAAATATTCAAAAGCCCTGCGGTTAAAAAATCAAGATAATTTGCTTATTAATTCTCTTTCTAAACTAGTTTAATTCGATGATAGATAAATGATTAATCGAATTAATATTAGTAATTTTAATAGGATTTCAGCGCTATATTTTTAATAAATATCAGACTGATTAACTTGTTGATTATGAAAAAGATTAATCCTTTTGGTTATGGAATGGCCATCGGGGCAGGTATTGGTTCGGCTATAGGCGTAGCTTTAACTAATATTGCCATAGGTATAGCTATCGGAATAGGATCGGGAATCCTCTTTTCAATGGCAATGAAAAATAGATTGAATAAAAAGGATGAAGAAGGAAAGCTTGATTGATTGCAAGAGAAAGGAAACTTTGTCATTTCTACTTTTTGTTTTTGAATTACATTTTTGAATAGATTCTAAAAATGTCAATAAATAATTTTGGAATTATTGGTTTAAACGATAATGAAGTTGCTGATTCAAGAAGAAAGAATGGTTCCAATAGTTTAATATTTAAGAAGAGGAGTGGTTTTATTGAGGCATTTATGAGTCTCATTAAAGAACCTATGATCATTCTTCTCATGATCACGTCAACGATTTATTTTATTAGTGGAGAAGTTGAAGATGGGATTTTTCTCGCTTCTGCGATCGTATTAGTCGCTTCAATTTCATTTTATCAGGATTCGAAGAGTAGAAATGCACTAGAGAAACTCAAAATTTATTCTCAGCCAAAATGTAAGGTGATCCGGAATGGACTTGAGTTAGAAATTAATAGTGAGGATGTTGTAGTTGGAGATAATATCATTGTAGAAGAAGGAACTACCATAACAGCTGATGGAAACATCGTCCATTCAAATGATTTCTCGGTAAATGAATCCTTACTTACAGGCGAATCCCTTTCGGTATTTAAAGATGCACAAAAAGAAGATCATTTTGTATTCAGAGGCACAACAGTAGCTACCGGACTCGCTATATCTGTGGTCACTGCTGTTGGAAATAAAACTAAGATCGGCAAGATAGGGATCAGCATTGAAAGCATAAAAGAAGAAAAAACTCCCTTAGAGATTCAGATCAGCGACTTTGTTAAAAAGATGGTCATAGGAGGGAGCGCAGTCTTTTTAATCGTTTGGTCGATCAATTATAATCAATCACATTCATTACTCGGAAGCCTGATCAATGCGCTTACTTTGGCGATGAGCATCCTACCGGAGGAGATACCGGTCGCATTTACCACATTCATGGCCCTTGGATCTTGGCGCTTAATGAAGATGGGGATCATTGTAAAAAAGATGAAGACGGTAGAAACACTTGGGAGCGCTACCGTTATCTGTGTGGATAAAACAGGAACGATCACAGAAAATAAAATGTCTTTGGCAAAACTATTTTCATGGCCTGCTGAAAATATAAGAAGTTTTAAGCCTGAAGATCTTAACGAAAGTGAAAAAGAACTCATTCGCTTGGCCATGTGGGCAAGTGAACCTATTCCCTTCGATCCGATGGAAGTAGCATTGCACGATGCCTATATTCGATTTACATCTTCTGATGAAAGAGTTCATTTTAAAATGATACATGAATATCCTTTAGAAGGAAAACCTCCAATGATGACCCATATTTTTGAAAATGAAAAAGGCGAAAGGATCATTGCGGTTAAAGGAGCTCCGGAAGCAGTGTTAATGGTATCTGAGCTAAATGATGAGGAGAAGAAAAGGATAAATGAAGCACTTTCTTTGCTCGCTTCGGATGGATATCGTGTATTGGGTGTTGGAGAAACGAAATTTACCAAAGATCATTTTCCCGAAAAACAACAGAATTTCATTTTTAAGTTTAAAGGCCTGATCGCTTTTTATGATCCACCTAAAAAAAATATTAAAAAAGTATTTCAGAATTTCACCGATGCCGGTATAGCTATAAAAATAATCACCGGAGATAATGCTGAAACTACAAGAGCCATAGCCCGACAAATTGAATTTCCAAATTATATTAAAAGTGTAAGTGGAGATGAATTGATGCATCTGTCAGATGCTGAATTAGAGCAGAAAGTAGCTG
>Ga0316188_10001625_pt1 | contig 10690 bp, 11 predicted proteins | sample Phiworburrow1_MG_FD_204933 | JGI IMG/M metagenome (GOLD analysis project Ga0316188, IMG submission 204933) | Coastal sediment microbial communities from Maine, United States - Phippsburg worm burrow 1 | ecosystem: Environmental > Aquatic > Marine > Coastal > Sediment | place: USA: Maine... | reverse complement strand
TCGTTGCCCCGCGCGAACGTCGAATGCTGAGCGCGATTGAGCGTGCCACACGTCAAAAGATCGAACGGCTGGAATTACCAACCACCGAGACCGTTAACAACAAACGAATCGCTGACTTCAAGCAGAAGATCACCGACACCCTTGCCCTGGGCGAACTCGCGTTTATGCAAAACCTGGTCGAGCAATACCGTAATGAGCACGACGTGCCGGCACTCGATATTGCGGCAGCGCTGGCGAAGTTGTCTATCGGTGATAAGCCGTTATTACTGGCGCCGGACAAAGCACAAAAAGCACGGCGCTTCGAAGACAAGGCAGCTCCCCGAAAAGGTCGCCGCGACAGGGTAATGCCCGAGGTCGACTCCGACAAACGGCGCTACCGTATCGAAGTGGGTCATGAGCATGGTGTGAAGCCTGGCAATATCGTTGGTGCAATCGCCAACGAAGCAGGTTTGGACGGCGAGCACATCGGACATATCGAGATCGATCAGACATTCAGTCTCGTGGATCTTCCGGCCGGCATGCCGCGGGATATCTTCATGGACCTGAAGAAAGTCAGGGTTTGCGGTCGACCGATGAAAATTACCATGCTCGGAGAGCACGAAAAACCGCCCGCCGGAAACCGCAAACACGGCAAACCGAAAACTAAAGCGAAAACCAAACCGAAAGCGAAAGCGAAAGCGAAAGCGAAAAAGAGTTTGAGGTCGTGAATGAAAATCTGGGTCGATGCAGATGCCTGCCCTGGCATAGTTAAAGAAATCCTGTTCCGCGCCGCCAATCGCACCGGTGTGCAGCTGACGCTGGTCGCCAACCAGGCGCTGCATACGCCCTCCTCTCCGAACATCAACTCCTTACAGGTGCCGCGAGGCTTCGACGTCGCTGATGACGAAATTGTCAAACGGCTCGAGGCCGGCGATCTCGTCATCACGAGCGACATTCCGCTAGCCGCAGAGGTTATCGAAAAAGGTGGTCATGCACTCAGCCCGCGCGGGGAAATGCATACGACCGAGAACATTGGGGCGCGGCTGAACATGCGGGATTTTCTGGACACCATGCGGTCCAGTGGGGTCGAAATGGGCGGCGGTCCTGCCGCATTCAGTCAGCGTGACAAGCAGACGTTTGCGAATGAACTGGATCGGTTTCTGACGAAATTCATCGGTTCCTAGGCGCCTAACTCCGGGGCAGCGTTGCGGCGATAGGTAAGGCCGACTGGCTACTCATTCTCTGCCCTGGCCGCGACCACGACACCGCCACCGTCATCCGCTGTGACGTCAAGCACGATGGGACGACAGCAGACCTGGCAGTCCTCGACATATTGCTGTTCCTGCAGCGAATCATCAACCAGTATGCTGATGCTCTCACCACAGTATGGACACCCGATCAGTTGCTCGACAAGTTGGGCCATTTATTCGGTGACCTCCTCGCGCAGATCCAGTTCGGTCTTAACCGGCCAACGCAGTGATAACGACTAAATTACAATCTTCTGACGGTACTTTGCGATGTGTGCGGGCGCCTGCAGGTCGCTTTTCAACTTCTCAAGCAGCGGCTTCTGAGCTCGCTCTTCGCCATGCACGAGGTAGACCGGAGGGCGACTATCAAAGCTCTTGTACCAGTCCACAAGGTCTTCCTGGTCTCCGTGAGCAGACAGACCACCGATCGTATGGAGCTGTGCCCGAACCCGGTAACTGTCACCCCAGAGCCGGATTTCGTCCGCGCCGTCGACGAGTCTGCGACCCAGCGTGCCGTTCGCCTGGTAGCCCACGATAAGCAGGTGGCATTGGGGCCGCCAGATGTTGTTCTTCAGATGATGCAGAATGCGCCCGCCGGTACACATGCCGCTACCTGCGATGATAATCGCGCCTGACTCCATCTCGTTGATCGTCATCGACTCCTCGACCGAACGCGTCGCGTAGAGATTGGGAAGTTCGGGATAGTCACTCTTCGGCTCGAACAACTGCGCGGCGAATAGATTCCTGTATTTCGAGTAGACTTTCGTCGCGCTGATACCCATAGGACTGTCGAGGAAGATGTTCCAATCGGACAGTCCCCAGGCCTCCTGGTGCTCCGCCATCAGGTAGAGGAGATCCTGGGTGCGACCAACCGTAAACGCAGGAATAAGAACATTTCCCTGGGCCGCACGGGCGGACTCGAACACGGCCGTGAGCTGTTCAAGCGTCTCGCCAATCGGCCGGTGATTGCGATCGCCGTAGGTGCTTTCCATGAGGACAACATCAGCCTGCTTCAGGCGCGTCGTCGGGTCCATAAGCGGGGCATCTCGATACCCGAGGTCGCCGCTGAAGACGAGCGTTCGTTGCGATCCGTTATCGTCATATACCAGCTGGACAATCGACGAGCCAAGGATATGGCCGGCATCGAACAGTGTCAGGGTGAGCCCCGGCGCGATCTCTATGGGGGCGTCATACTGCAGCCCGACGAACTGCTGGATACAGGCCTCTGCGTCTTCTCGCGTATACAGGGGCAGGACCCGTAACTTGCCACGACTTCCCCGCTTCTTGTTCTCCCACTCGGCCTCCTTCTCATTGAGATAGCCCGAATCGGGCAGCATGATCTCGCACAGTGCCTTGCTCGCTTCGTGGGTGTAAACGGGGCCCGTATAGCCCTGCTTGACAAGCAGTGGTACACGCCCGGAATGGTCGATGTGCGAGTGGCTGATGACCACAGCGTCGATCTCCTCGGCGCTGAATGGGAATGGCTCGCGATTGCGCGCCTCTTCATCCGCCATACCCTGCACCAGGCCGCACTCGAGAACGATCCTGGACTGACCCGCCGTGAGAAGGTAGAGCGACCCGGTGACCCTTTCTGTCGCACCGAAAAACTGCAATTCGAACGCCATTTCGCCTCCACAGGAGTACACTATCGGTGAGAGGAAACCATGACACCACCAATCGATCCCGGCAATAGGCATTTCCTCGTGGTTGTCGCCCATGAGTCAGAAGCGGTCGTCTACAAGCGTGACAAACTGAGCGGCCCGCTGCAGGAAATCGCTACATTCCAGAACGAAGCCGCCAGGCAGAAAACCGGCGATCTACTCGCCGACAAAGGCGGCCGAAGTTTTGACAGCCATGGCCAGGGCCGTCACACGATGACGGCCGAGAAAACTGACCCAAAACGACATCTTGCGGAGAAGCTGGCGCGCGATATTGCGGAGTTCGTCGCGGCCGACCTGCACAAAGGCACCTGCAGAGGCTATGCCCTCGTCGCTGCGCCACATTTTCTCGGCACCCTGCGGGCAGAACTCGCCCACCGTACGTCGACGGAACCCTACGCGACCGTCGACAAGAATATTGTCGGCCAGGCGACAACCGTTATCGAGAAGCTGCTGGCCGGGGCCTGACGGCACCGACTTGTTTTTCAGTCGTCGACGTCTTCGACGTTGATCTGTCCGGTTATGCGGCGCCACACGTGTGACCAGGAAACGCCCACGGAGAGAACCGCGGACAAGGCGACGAGCACAATCCACGTTGCGCCGGATACGGACTCCGCCTTAAGCATCCCGATGTCAAACAACAGCCAGATGATCCCTGCAAGCAGCACACCCGCAAGCGTCACGCCCAGTAAACCAAGCGCCCGCCAGGTCGCGATCCAGTAGATAACCCAGCCAATGAGCAGCAGGGCCACCAGAATCAGGTGCCATGGCCCGAACGAACTCTGGGCAATCGCGGTTGAAATCCAGTGGTACGCCGAATGACCGCTCGGGTTGTACGTCATCAGGACAAGAACCAGCGCAAAAATAAACCGCTGCAGCAATCCTGCTGCAGACAAGCCCCCGGAAATGCTGTCGTGCTTCTTTCCCACTGAATCAACTCCTGCTTACGTCGCCACACGGCCGGAGCCTGATTATAGAGATTCTCAGCGCCGTTTGTGGCAAACCCCAATGCCCTGGCCGCTGGGAACCCTGTTGAATTAAGCTGTAGGGTCACATAAGGGAGACGGATGAGCTCATGAACATGATCGGAACCCAAACTAAAGCGGTATGCGTCTTGATGGTCGCTATGCTCCCCGTGTGCGTCCAGGCGAGTCCCTATCCGGATGTCGCCCCCCTATTCGCCGATGACACTCTTCTTGAGGTCACTATCGAGGCGCCCATGGACGCCCTTATGGACGTCCGTCCTGACAAGGCCGACCTGCACGGGTCGTTCGCCTTCACCGAAGCAGACGGCACCAAGCGGAAACTGGGCCTTAAGTTACGCACGCGAGGCAATTACCGTCGCGCCAGGGAGCACTGTGATTTCGCGCCCATTCGCCTGGACTTTCCGAAGAACCAGGTGAAGGGAACCCTGTTCGCCGGGCAGAACAAGCTGAAGCTGGTTACACATTGTCAGAACTACGAGACCATGTACGAGCAACTCGTGCTTCGTGAATACCTCGCCTACCGGATGCTGCACGAGCTCACGCCCAAGAGCTTCGCCGTACGGCTCATGCGCATCACCTACGTCAATATCGAGAACCAGAAAAGCCGCACGAAACTTGGCTTCGTGATTGAAGACGGTGATGCGGTCGCAAAGCGCAATGGCATGAAGCTCGCTAAGGTTGGACTGGTAACCCGGGACTACCTGGAGCCTGAGCAAGAGAGCCTGATCCACGTCTTCGAGTACATGATCGGCAACACTGAATACTCCGTCATGCGTTCGGAGCCTGACAAGGACTGCTGCCACAACATCGATCTCATGGCACCGAAAGGGGTATCGCTGTACACACCACTTGCCTACGATTTCGATTTCGCCGGCCTGGTCAACGCGCCTTATGCGGAACCGAATCCCCGCTACAGACTGCCCACGGTGCGGGTTCGACTCTTCAAAGGCCAATGCAAATACGACGAGCAGCTACAAAACACGATCCAGTACTTTCACGAAAAGAAAGACCGGCTTTACGAGATTATCGATGAGCAGGACCTGTTGACCAGTGTAACGGCCGCCAGCGTGAGGAAATATATCGACACGTTTTACGAACGAATCGCGGAGCCCGCTGACGTCGAGAAGTGGCTCATAAACAAATGCTACGAACCTTAGGCCTGGCTGCCGGTCTACAATCCTGTCCAATTCGTCAGTATAGTCAGTGTCCGCCCCCCGCATACCGCACAATTAATCAAGGAGTTAACCTGTGAGATTCATGTTAGTCATTTGCCTGCTTTCCCTGTCCGCTTTTGCCAATGCCGGCGATATCGATGCCAAGGTCGAGGCTGCGCTGGCCGCCGAAGGCCGTCCGGCAGCAGATGCTGAGCGCGACCGCAATCGTATGCCCCTCCAGACGCTGAAGTTCTTCGGCCTCAAGGACGACATGCGGGTTCTTGAGTTGATCCCGGGAGGCGGCTGGTACACACGCGTTCTGGCCCCGGTGCTGGCCGATAACGGCAAACTCTATGTCGCTCTTGGCACCGGCAGGGTGAAGGAAGGCCTTCTGCCACTGCCCGGCTTCGACAAGGTCGAGGTTCTTGAGACCAACGAAGACATGCACCGCCCTGAAGGCGCGCGCCTTTACACGATGAACGAATTTGATTTCGGGGTTGACGACCTGGACATGGTCCTTACGTTTCGCAACGTCCACAACTTCGATGAGAAAGGCCGCATGCTAATGCACCGCGAATCCTTTGAAGCACTGAAGAGTGGTGGCGTCTACGGCATCGTCGATCACACGCGTCGTCACATGGAGCGCGACGACAATGAGAACCGCCGGCGCATCGATCCGGTACTCGTTATCAAGGAAGTTCAGGCCGCCGGCTTTGAATTCGTCGACTACACCGACCTGCACTTCCGGGCCGATGACGAACTTGAATACGAAGTGGGTCGCCGCTCGGTTAGTGGCAACACCGATCGCTTTACGTTCCTGTTCCGCAAGCCCTGAGACCGCAGAATGGCAGGTGGATTCGCTAAAGACGGGGCCGTTCAGGACCAGATTGACGCGACGATTGAGGACGCGGTGAAACACGCGCGCGATCAGCTGCCGCGTGGCGAAAGCCTCAAGAACTGCGAAGAATGCGACGCTCCGATTCCGCAGGCACGGCGTAAAGCCGTGCCTGGCGTGCGCCTCTGCGTTAGCTGCCAGTCCGCACTTGACGAAGAGTCGAAACTCAGGAGCTCAATCAACCGCCGCGGCTCCAAAGACAGCCAGCTGCGCTAGTCCAGCAAGGCCTTCAGGCGCGCCACCTCTGCTTCGAGTCGCTCCACCCGCTGCTCGAGCTCCGCGACGTTGGAGCGTGACGTTGGGCGGGCACTTTCCGTGCTTTGCGCATCGGACGCGTAGGCCTCGATATCCACAGGCCCGCAAAACAAATGCATGTACTCGGCATCCTTGCGACCTGGCCTCCGCGGCAGTTTCACGAGCATCGGCTCACCCTCTCGCTCGACCAGGCTGTTTGCCGCAATGACCACTTCTTCATTGTCGGCAAAGGTGTGCAGACGACCGCTACGAGCACGCAGCTCCCCGGGCGTCTGTGGTCCCCGTAACAACAGCAGGCAGACGATAGCCAGTTGCGCCGGATCAAACTGTTGCTCGCTGTAACGCGAATTGCAGAATCGCTGCGTGTACTTCTCGGCCCGGCTCTTGAAATTTTCTTCTACACGCACCAGGTGCTTGCCCTCCAGCATCCGAATAGCGTGCTGAATTTCTCCCTGATGCAGCGACATGACTGGATCGCGAGACGATTTCTGGTTACACGCGTTGGTCAGCGCATTGAGGGTCAACGGGTACTGGTCCGGTGTCACGATCGATTTTTCGATCAGGCAGCCGATGACCCGGGCTTCTATGGCATCAAGTTGTGGCAGCACAGCAGTTCCTGTCAGGGCGCGGGTGCCTCGAAGTCGACGACCGCGGTTTCACTTGCCGCAATCGTAACAGGACTGCCGTCCACAGGTTCAAAGGATTGACCGTCACAGGTAAACGCGGCCTCGTAGTCACCGGCCAGCAGGAAACCAATCGTGTAATGCCATGAGACGGTGCCGTCCAGTTCGTCTTGCGCTGCGACCATGGCCGTCGCAACCGGGTCATCCGGGTCGACAACATCGTCTTCAATGCCGTTTGGCGTAACACCATCATTGAACACGTAAACGGACGGCTGGCAAGCCTCGGCTTCGGCAAGTTCGTTGGCGACCTGCCCGGTCAAGGTGCCCACCTCGTTGTTGTTGACCAGCTTGATCGTCGGACGAAGCTTTACATCAGGTGACTGTCCCGGAGGTGCCGTAATCGACTTCCCGAGATCGAATTCTGCGGTCAGGCTGACCTGGTCGTTGACGGGAACCGTATAGCCGCCATGCAGCTTAAGCCCGGTGTTCTCGCCGCTCGGTACATACAGGTTGTGGACCGAGTTGTCGTTCATAACAATGTACGACGCGTCGCCATCGCAGATGGCCGCATCTCCTGTATCACCGGCTCCACCGTTGCTGCCACGCACCGCGTCAACACCGAGGCGCATCCACTCATACTGCCCCGCTGGCAATCGCTCGTTGGTCAGAATGGGCATCGCGTTTGTGCCCTGAAAATCAAGAAGATTGATTTTCTCGGGACTGGACAGCGTCAGTGTCATCGACGGTCCGTTCATTTGCTTCAATTCGATGTCCGTAAAAGTCACACACACTTTTTGTGCATCGTGAATCGGGGCATCACTGATGCCCAACGAGAGGAATCCGAATGTTTCAGAAGAACTGGCTCCTCCGCCACTGCCACCGCAACCTGCCATTGCCACCGCGGCCATCATTGCGAAACCAAGTCCTATCGTCCTGGTAGTAGTTTTCATTTCCCTTTCACCCTGACTTCACGGAGGTGCTCGTCTTTACGAGCCCGTCGTGCGTCTTCAATTGTCATCATTTTTGTTGTGTCGGCAGCGTCGACTGCGCTTGTCGAACCTGTTGCGAAGCTCGGCGGCAATACGACCTTAATGCGAAAATCGCCCAGCGAGATGATGTCATTATTGCGCAAGACCTGGTTCTGAGTCGGCCTCGAATTTACATAGGTCCCATTGCGACTCTTCAGGTCCGCAAGAATCAACATCCCGTCCGACTGAACCAGGATGGCATGCTGTTTACTGACGTACTGGTTTTCGAGAATGACGTCACTCAGTGCCGAGCGGCCAATCAGCGTTCGCGTGGCTGTTAGTGTCACGTCATGCACGACCTGCCCGTTGTGCGAGACAATCAGTCGCGGCAGCTCGGGCTCAACCACGTCATCCAGCAGCGGCACGTTCTGTTCTTCGGCGACCTTGTCGTAATTACTGAACAGGCCCTCGGAATGCATGCCACCAAGGTCCTCAACCTTTATCGGAAATGCGTCGTTCCGCGCAACGATCGAGTCCGCTATGCGATCGAGGTTGCCGGGCCAGCCCTCACTGGCCGTGTGCAGGGATTCACTGATCTCGGCAGGAATCGCGCTCGCCGGATTATCGACACCATTCGCCTTGAGTCTCGACACGAGGTAAACCAATGATTCCCGTTGGGTCAGCGGCTTCATCTCGAAATTGCCCGTCAGGCGAATCGCAATGGGCAGCATACGTGGTGAGTCGATAACCCGCCCGAAGTAGCGATCACCAACAAGAATAATGCGTAAGACGAAGCGTTGCTCGAAGGTCAGCTGCGCGAGTTTGCACAGTACGCTCAGCGTACTCGGCAGCATGTGATTGAAGTGCTCGAGGATCAGGACCGGCGTTTCCTGCGATTTGGCCTGCTGGACTCCAAACACTTTGATCATGTTCAGCAACTCATCCACCGAGCCCAGTTCAAGTTCGTAACCAAACTGGGTCAGCACAGAGTTCAGGAAGGCGGCAGGCCTTAGCTGCGAGCCATCAACAACAGCAACGGCTGCACGCTCACGCACCTTCTGTGCGATTTGCTCTATGAGCTCTGATTTGCCCGCGACATCGGGGCCGTGCAGCAGCCCTAGCCCTTTGGGGTCTGCAAGTGTGCTTTCCAGGAAGCAGAAGGCTTCCTGCTGTGACGGGTATTGAATAAATGCCGACTGGCGGTGGCGTTCCACGTGTTGCCCAAGTATTGACGATGTATTTTTCTGACGGCCGGAGTTGGCTGCCTGCAGCCACACTGTCGCGCAAAATCATGGCCTCGTCCAGATGTCTCCATATGGCAACAGCCCAGCGGTTTCTCGTTATGTAAAGCCACGAAATATGTCCGTGGTTTGTGGGTCTTCGCGCCCATATTTGCAGGCGTTGGAGCGGGTGAAGGGAATCGAACCCTCATTCTCAGCTTGGGAAGCTGATGTTCTACCGTTGAACTACACCCGCAAATCTTGTGCAGGCAGCTGATTCTACTGCGGGTGTCCAACAAACCCAATAGTGCTAGACAAAGTCCTGCGCCGGCCGCAGAATCCGCGCCACTCCGGACCCGTAGCCGGCGAATTTACTTTCAATCGAGCGCATGTAAGCCCCATATGACAACGCAGGCAAACGACCAGCCGGAGAAGTTCGGCACGGTTCTCGGCATGGCGCCGGGCAATGTGCCCGTGTTCTCCTCGGACTACCGGTCCGCGGACGAATCCGAATTTCCGGACCGCCGCTCCTATCGCAGTTTCGTCGACGGCGTGTACATGGGCCAGAAATGGCAGTGCGTGGAGTTCGCGCGGCGGTGGTTGTACCTGACATACGGTTATGTGTTTGCCGACGTTTCGATGGCCTACGACATCTTTCGCCTGTCCTCGGTGAAAAAAGTCGACGACGAGGCAGAGCTGCCGTTGTTCGCGTTTCGCAATGGCTCGAAGCGCCGGCCCGAAGCAGGCTGCATGTTGATCTGGGACGACGGTGGCATCTTCTCGACCACGGGTCACGTCGCAATCGTCACCGAGGTGACCGAGACTGGTGTGCGCGTCGCCGAACAGAACCTCCTGCATCACACGTGGCCGGATGGCCGGAGTTTCTCGCGCGAGATTGCTGCGTCGGTTTCTGCGGACGGCGAGTATCGCCTCGAATGCACATTTGGTGACGCGATCGTGCTCGGCTGGGTGCTGCAAACCGACGACAGCCGCCATGCAGAAGTCTTCACGGAAACCGAGCAGCGCCTGCTGAACCTCCAGATGCGTGAAGTCACGCCGGCCGGGCACCGGCATGCAGGATGGCTCGACACAAACAACGCAGCGGAAGCGGCCTACGTCGAAGACATGGGTGGACACACGCTGGTCAGCGAGGTGAGCGACGAGGGCAAGTACCTGTGCCTGTCGGAGTCCGCGCTGAAGGAATTGAGACGGGCCACCAACGAACTGCATGTCTTGTTCATGGCGGCGACGGAGCACGTGCTTGACAACGAATCGCTGCTGGCAAAATTCGGCATCCCGGAGAGCATCTGGCCGAGAATTCGCCACTCGTGGACCAATCGTCGCAGCGAAATGATCACCGGCCGTTTTGACTTCGCCGTATCAGAGCGCGGCATCAAGCTCTACGAATACAACTGCGATTCCGCTTCGTGTCACATGGAGTGCGGCCGGATCCAGGGGAAGTGGGCGCGCCAAGTCGACTGCCATACCGGTTTCGACGCCGGTCGGTCACTCGAGGAACGGCTGGTGAATGCCTGGAAGAAAGTACCCGTTGGTGGCGTGCTGCACATCATGCACGACCGCGACAGCGAGGAGACCTACCACGCGCTTTACATGCAGGAAATCGTCGCTGCTGCCGGGATTCCGACCAAAGTTATTCGAGGCGTGTCCGGATTGTCATGGGACGCCGACGGCAATGTTTGTGACT
>Ga0316188_10001624_pt1 | contig 10691 bp, 7 predicted proteins | sample Phiworburrow1_MG_FD_204933 | JGI IMG/M metagenome (GOLD analysis project Ga0316188, IMG submission 204933) | Coastal sediment microbial communities from Maine, United States - Phippsburg worm burrow 1 | ecosystem: Environmental > Aquatic > Marine > Coastal > Sediment | place: USA: Maine... | reverse complement strand
TATATCTCCAGCGTATAAATGAAATGCCGCACCATCAATATATTCATTTGCCATGGCATCGCCCAGGATATCGAGTGGATAGGAAGGGACATCACAATTGTGATCATACAAAATAATTTTTGTATTCAACGATGCATTTTTAAATGCCGGACCAAGATGATTTTTGATGAAGTTCGCTTGCTCCATGGATGACATGAACATGCTGGGATTGTTATCAGGATTAAGTGGCTCATTTTGGGGAGTAATGGCATCAATGTCAATTCCTTCCGCCTCCATCCCCTGGATATATTTTACGAAATAATTCGCATAAACCGTATAGTATTTGGCATCCAGGCTTCCCCCGATAAAACTCCCATTTGTTTTCATCCAGACTGGAGCTGACCAGGGAGTGCCTAAAATTTTTATGTTGGGATTTATAGTAAGAATTTCGTTTAATAGTGGAATTAGATTCGTTTTTTCAACATCTAAACTAAAACTGGCCAGATCAACATCGGTCTGCCCGGCGGGTTTGTCATCGTACGAATAGGGTAATGCACTCAGATCAGATGCGCCAATACTGATGCGTAAATAACTGATCCCAATACATGTGCTATCCGTTCGAAAAAGTTCAGAAAGCAACGTTATGCGTTTTTCATCAGGAAGGCCGTATATGAGCGATGCACTCCCACCCGTCAGCGTATATCCAAAGCCATCCATGGTCTGAAACGTTTCAGTGGTATCCACTGTGATCGTTGGAAAGCTGTTCGTCTTCTGCTCAAAGCGCAAACTGTTTTTTTGCTTTGTGAATAATGCCCCCAGGTTATAATCGGTAAGCCACAAATCTACATCCGTTTCGAAAGGGACATCTATTGGATCAGCAATCGGCGGTTTTGAGACCGAATCATCTATGGAGCAGGATATAAAAAAAATAAACGTTAAGGGTATGAACAGAAATCCTTTTGCTAAATTTCCAAAAAATGTATGCATATCAATATATTTTTAAGACACAAAGTTAGATCAATATTTTAAAACTTAGTTCTAAATGCCTTTCGTAAACGAATTACACTATTTCCCATAATAAAGTAGTAGCCATCTTTCAGATTTAATTTGATTCGCTTCAATACGTATAAAATTACATATCGATAACCCCTGTGAAAAATTCAACTGAAAACACCCTCATCGCTGCCTCACTAGCTCCCTGGTTTACTGTAAATAATGGCAAAAAAGCCATCAAATTTTACACCGCTGCATTTGGTGCAGTTGAAAAATACCGAATGGAATCACCTGACGGAGGCATGGTAGTCAAGCTTGCAATAGCGGATGCTGAGTTTTGGCTAAGCGCTGAAAAAGAAGAGAAGGAGGATTCCAATACTCAGGCCCTCGGGGGCAACTCAATCAGGATGATCCTGACAGTTCCAAATCCAGATGCGCTTTTTGAGCAGGCATTGCAGGCTGGCGCATTGGAAGTGTTCCCAATTGGTGAAGAACATGGCTGGAGATTGGGGACACTCGAAGATCCATTTGGACTCCATTGGGAAATAGGTCACCCACTATTATAAATAAAGCCTATTTAGCGTTGTAGCATTATTTCCTGCTGCGTTGGTACAATCACATTTCAAGAAAGTAATACGCATTTTTCGAATCATTTCTGCCTTTTAATTGTTGTTATCAATGAAGATAAATCAATCGTATTACACATTGTAAACAACTATTTTTATATGGATAATTTAAGTAAAATAGGTTTGAACAAAGAGAAAAGTAAAGAACTGGCGGGATTGCTCAACGATCTGCTGGCCAATTATTCGACATTTTATCAAAATACCAGGGGATATCACTGGAACATTACCGGATCTAAATTCTTCGAACTTCACCTCAAATTTGAAGAACTGTATAATGACCTTTTTGTGAAAATTGATGAAGTCGCTGAACGTGTTCTGACACTTGGATACAGCCCGGCACATAAGTTTACGGACTACCTGAAAACATCAGAAATCAAGGAAAGCGCGGAAGTCTCGGATGGAACTAAGGATGTAGAACAGATCCTGGCGGCTTTTAATATTCTGCTTAAAAAGCAACGGCAGATTCTTAATCTTTCCGCAGAGATTAATGACGAAGGAACGAATGCGTTGATGAGCGATTATATCCGCGAACAAGAGAAACTCGTTTGGATGTATTCTGCTTTTTTGAAAAAATAAGTTGAATCACATAAAAATAGAATTCAAGGTCCTGGAATAATCTCGGACCTTTTATTTTGCCTCAGCAAAGTTGCCCAATTGATTTTTAGCATTAAAGGCTATGATCCTTCGCATATTGCTATGGAACTCATTGATGATTTTATTGTGGAAGTAGGGATATAAATATTTATCTCTGAATTTTGAATCACTTTTTACATAGCTTTTATGGATAATCTCCGTATATCCCTGATCGGTCTCTACAAATTGAATGGATTGCTTTCCTTCTGCCTTTCCCCCTTTTAAGTAACTGAATTCAAAAAGTCGTTTTTCACGATCGACATTGATTATTTCAAAAGCAACGGGAAGGTTATATAATCCATTCAATATTTTTAAATTGAGATAATAAATCTGCCCTTTTTCCATGCCAATAAATGGTTGATCAGCATATACAATGGATTGCGTTCCCCGGCAAAACAACATTCCAAAGGATACCCTATTGATATCCCACACTTCGGTCTGGTTGGAAAATTTATAATTATCCCATACCAAATTAGTAGGTTCCTTAACTACGTAGCGTTTTTCATACTGTTTAAAATCCGTCAAGTCATCATTGCGTTTCACAGAAGTTTCCAAATCAGAAAAGGACTCAATATGGTGTTCTTTTTGTTCCTGGATAAACGCTCGAATCTTGTGTTGTCGAATATGTGAAATATCGATAGAACGCAAACTTAATTGTGCCTGAAGCAAACCAGGCAACACTATCATATAGATAATAAATGCGATTTTTATATAGAAACTCAAGTAAAGGTGATTAGATATAAACTGATATCATCATTGCCAAAAAAATAGCATAAAGATCTATTGATCATACAATGAAGTGCTAAATATAAAAATCTTTTTTAATTCACCGGTCAGACACAGTCATATCCGACGGTCTATGTAGGTATTTAGGTAAAGTTCAATAAAACCAAATGATGATACACCATGCTCATTCATTTCTCAGTGAGTCAACAGGATTTGTCCTGGCTGCTTTTAATGTCTGGAAACCAACTGTAAGCCAGGCAATAATTATTGCAGTTGCACCTGCCAGAATAATGGAAAGCATGCTGATGTTTGTATGGTAGGCAAACGTATTTAACCAATGCGTCATTCCCCACCAGGCGATCGGTATCGCAAGTATAAATCCTACAATGACATAAGCGGTAAATCCTTTGGAAAGTAAAAGTAAAATTTGCGTTACAGAAGCACCCATAACTTTACGAATACCAATTTCTTTGAATCGTTGTTCTGCGGTATAGGAGGCCAGTCCGAAAAGCCCCAATACGCCTATGATTACAGCTATAATTGAAAAGTAATTTACCAGATCAGCAACCTGCTCATCCTCCTCATACAGCTGGTTGAACCGAGCATCGACAAAATAGTACGAAAATGGAAATCCCGGCCGCAAATAACTCCACTGCTCCTGCAAATATGCGATCGTCTCCGTTTGTTTTTTCTCATCAAGTTTTAATGCCAGTGATCCTCCTCGATCCTTATTGATCATAAAAATTACCGGTGCAATCTGCTGTTTCAGACTCTCAAAATGGAAATCCTTAACTACACCAGTAATATACCCGTTACGGCCACCATATGACATTTTTTTACCGATGGCCTCATCGTTACTTCTCCATCCCGCAGCCCGAACTGCCGCCTCGTTGATGATAAAAGCCTCTGAAGAATCGCTGGCCAGTCGCTCATCAAAATCGCGTCCGGCAATTACCGGAATTTCCATAGTTTTCAAAAAATCAAAGTCTATGTGTACGTCTGCCAGACGAAAATCGAGATTCTTCATATTTGCATCCACTTCGACGGCACCATCCTGGGAATCCAACAATCTACCGGATGGTATCCTGCTCGACAATGCCACGGATTCTATACCATCGTGTTCTAAAAGTTGCTGTTTTATAATTTTGTATTTTGATAGGATTTCATCACTGACAGGCAATACCAGCACCCTGTTTTTACCAAAGCCAAGGTCTTTATTTTTGACATACGAAAGTTGATCATTTACCACGCCAACGCCGATTAGCATCACGATAGAAATAAAAAATTGAAAAACTACCAGCACAGACCGCATGTTACCCTTGCCACTTTTTGAAATACCACCCTTCAGCACAGAAACTGGTTCATAAGACGATAAGAAAAGTGCTGGATACGTGCCTGCAACAAAACCGGTAATTATCGTAATCGCTACTATCAGACTTAAAAGAAAATGATTGTCGAACACATCAAACGTAAGGGCACGCTGGCTAAAATTATTAAACCAGGGAAGAAGCAAGTTTACCACCAGGCAGGCCAGGGCCATGGCCAAAATGGAAAAAAGCATGGATTCTGTTAAAAATTGTTGAACCAAACGATGACGAAAAGCACCTAAAACCTTGCGAACACCAACTTCCCTGGATCGTTTCGCGGATCGCGCCGTAGCCAGATTGACATAATTGATACACGCAATAACCAGAATAAATCCAGCGATGATGCTAAAAAGATAAATATAGTTGATATCGCCATTTTGTTCTATTTCACTATCCAAATGTGATCGCAGATGGATATCGGTTATATTCATTAATTGCAGTTTGTTGTACTTAGAGGCAGCCCCGGATTCCTCTGCATTCAAATGGTTGTCAATAAACTGTGCCAGGCTTTTTTCGAATTCCGGGACATCGGTGCCTTTTTTTAATTTTATATACGTTGAAAAATTATTGCTCCCCCATGCACCCATAAATGGTTCATGTCCGCCATAATATTCCTCAACCAATATCATAGGTGCAAACATCGTTGGATGCAGGTGTGAGTTCACTGGGACATCTTCGATAATACCTGTTACTTTTAAATCAACTGTATTGTTGAAATTCATGGTTTGCCCAATCGGATCTACATCATTGAAATACCTACGCGCAGCACTTTTTGTAAGTACGATGGAATATGGATCAACTAAGGCGTATGCAGGATCGCCTTTGATCATATCCCATGAAAAAACTTCCAGAAACTCCGGATCTGCAAAGAAAAAGTTGTCCTCCTCAAATAATTTTCCTTCCACTTTCATTAAAGGATTGAAATTGAGCAAACGAACAGACTGTTCGATAGTCCCTTCATAATCCAGTTTTAATAAGGGTGAAAAAGGAGGTGCCAGGTGTCCGAGATGCAAGTTTACCTTACCATCCGGATTTACCCAGGAACGGCTTACCCTGAAAATGCGATCATGGTCTTTGAGATAGGTATCAAAACTTAATTCATTTTGAACGTAGAGCAAAATAAGGATACAAGACGCAATTCCCACTGCCAGTCCGGAGAGGTTGATAAACGAATACACCTTTTGGCGACTCAAATTGCGCAGTGCGATGATGAAATAGTTTTTGATCATGGCTGAGGAAATCCAGTTAGCAAATATTTAACTATATAAAGAGGCTCCTTTGCTGAAAAAGGTTGCATTTAAATTGAATTTACGTGCTATGGCTGAAAATGTAAAAAAAGTTTTATGATCGGAAGGATAATTATTTAATCGGAATTTGCCTTAACATCATACAAAAACAATAGTAATTCCACACCATATGGAAAATTTGGTTACTCCAAGATTTTTCTGGTTTCATCTTCGGTACCAAGGAGTACGGCAACCCACCTGGTGCTTTCATAATGTTCCAGCACAATTTTAATGGTCATGGTAAGCGGAACAGACAAAAACATGCCGACAGCTCCAAAGATAAATCCCCAAATTATAAGGGATAGAAAAACAACAAGCGTTGACAATCCTAAACCTTTTCCCATCACTTTTGGTTCAACAAGATTCCCCATCACTACATTTACGATCAAATATCCTATTCCTGTCCAGAACATCCCTCCTGTACCGAGTTGCACCAGTGCCAACAACATGGTGGGAGCTGCGGCAATGATCGATCCGATATTCGGAATATAATTCAACAAAAAAGCAATCAATCCCCATAATACAGCATAGTCAACACCAATAATAAGTAGCCATATCCAAATAAAAATACCTGTCAATAAGCTAACTGCAGTTTTAATGGATAAGTAACTTCGAATACTGGAACCAATTTTATCTAAATATTTTAGTGAATTCCCATGCTTTTTTTCAATGACATGGGCTTTCACGGCAAAACTTTTCCCTTCCAACAACATAAAAATGGTGATCAACATGATCACAAACGAGTCAGACATTATTCCACCTATTTCACCGACCACACTAGTTGTGAAGATTAACACTTTACCAGGGTCAATCATATCGATTAATTGTTGTGAATTCAGATGTGCTCCCTTTTCATTTAGATAAGTCACCGTAGAAAGTGCCATCTCCCTTAAATTGGCCTCATATTTTGGAGCATCGTTTGAGAATCGTGCAAGTGAGTTGCCAATAATTCCACCAAGAAATACAAACAAAATGGTCATACTCAGCAATACAATACTGATAGCTAAAAAATAGGGTACTCGCTTTTTAGTAAGCCATAATATCGGTTGCATACAGATGATACTTACAAAAAGTGCCATGATAATGGGTATTACGATTGATTTGGAAGCCATAAATCCTGCTATGATTATAAAAACGGCAGCAATCTGTAGCAATGGAGAAATGGCACTTTTTTTTATGTCGAGCATTTTCAATTTGCGAAAGGTGAATTAATTTGAATTGCCAATCCTAATCTGGATTTGACACACAAATAAATAAAAAAACAAACTAAATCTACCTCTTCACATATAAATCATTAATGATTATCGTGTAACCCCTATTACCGTCGTACCGATTTCATATCTATCAAGTGATCAACTGGTATTATTTAGTTCATGATTTTTGCATTTGAGCATGAATAATCTCAAATAATAAAACGCAGTGAAAAATTTATGCAGTTAACCAGAGTCTTTTTTTTTGAATTGATTTTGAGCTATATTAATATCTTCGAATTGCTTTTTCTATCGAATGGAATTTTTATAACCACAATATTGTGACTATTCCCACACATCGGTTAGCTGCCATTATTTTTACAGACATTTCTGGATACACGTCTTTGATGGGTGAGGACGAGGCGATGGCTATGAACATCATGAAGCGTAACAGAGATATTCACCTGACCTATTTTGATCGATTTAATTGCACGTATCACAAACAAATGGGTGATGGATTTTTAGCAGTTTTTAATTCACTTAGTGAAGCCATCTATGCATCTGCGCATATCATGGAAGAAACGCAAAAATTGAATATACAAATTCGCATAGGTATCCATGAAGGAGATATCATATTCCAGGATAATGATGTATATGGAGATGGCGTTAACATAGCTGCCCGACTGGAACAATCATGTGTGCCTGGATCTATTTATGTATCTGAAAGTGTAAAGCGTAACGTTGATAATAAAAATGGTGTATCAGCCACCTTTATAAAAGAAGCCACTTTAAAAAATGTCAGAGAGCCATTACGAATTTATGAAATAACGGTCGATAGCGCGTTCTTACCAAAAAGTTTACCGCGTAGTGATAATTATCATAAAGTCAAAAAAAACGCCTTCTGGAAAATATCCGCGATTCTAATTGCTTTGATTGCTATCATATATTTTATTTTCAATAGTGAATCGGTGAACGATTATATTTTTTCATCGCATAACAAAGTAAAAGTGCAGCTGCCCGGCAACTCCATAGCGGTTCTTCCCTTTGAAAATCAAGGGATAGATGATGCGTTTGATTATTTGGGCGCGGGCATTGCAGACGGAATTCTTACAAAACTTTCCATGCTTAATGACTTTACCATTGTGAGCAGATCTTCCTCATTTAACCTTAAAACAACAGATAAAACACTTGCCGAAATCGCTCAATTACTCGGCGTAAGCATGATTTTGGAAGGCAGTTTCTATGTTTTCGATGATGAAATCAGAATCAATGCCAAGTTGGTAGATATACAGGAAAACAGGAATTTATTGGCGGAAACCTATAAGGGAAAACTGAAGAATATATTCAACCTCCAGGACGAAGCTTCAGAGGGACTATATAAACTACTGGGTAAATCGGGAATTCTACCTTCATCCCAAAAATCTTCTTTACAACAGCTTCCGTCTATGCCTGCATACAAACACTACCAGGAAGGACTCAGTCTCATCAAAAAAGAATATGTATACCCATCAGATATCGAGGAAAGCAGAATACTGTTTCAAAACGCATTAAGTGAGGATCCATCTTATTTTGAACCATTGATAGCACTTTCAGAGACTTTTCTTCTGGAGCTGTTTTATGGATATAATTCAATATCTATTGTAAAGGACAGCATAGAAAAGTATATATCCCGGGCAAATGAAATCAATCCTGGTAATGGTCAACTTTCAACGATAAAGGGGGCAATAAATTTTTATGAATTTAACTATAATGAAGCAAAGGAACTGGTTAAGCAAGGAATTATACTAAATCCCAACTACCCATTCAACTACTTCTTCCTCTCGTGGTTTTCCATTATTGAAGTTGACAGAGAAACTCAATTACAAAATATAAACAAAGCCATCAGCCTTGATCCATTAAACAGTCAATTTCAAACGTTGAAAATCATTCAAAGCATATTTCTTTCAGATTTTAGTACAGCCGCATCGATGATTGATGCATCACTGCGCAATCAACCCGGTAATAATATGGCGCTTTTCGTGAAAGGCCTGATGCTTTGTCAGCAAAAAAAATACCAGGATGCGCTGGATGTTTTATTATCACGAAGCGTTGGTGATACTACGAACTTTCTGGTCGCCTATGCGCAAGGGAAAGTTGGCAATACGCAAAAAGCTGAAAAAATCATTCATTATCTGGTTGAAAAACAGAAAACGCAATTTATTTCTCCAACTACGATAGCGCTCGCCTATCTCGGATTGGGGAACAAGGAAAAAGCAGTACAATGGCTTGAAGAATCATATGATGACTCTAAGCAAGATGCATTTTTATTTTGGACATTGCTAAGCATGTTCGAACCGCTCCATCAAGATCAACGCTTTATCGAGCTACTAAACAAATTTGATTTATATGCCACCTATCAATTATTATATGAAAAGGTTGATTAGCCAGGAAAACCAGAAAATTTTTTAGCGTTTTTTAATAATCCAGGCCGTAGGCTCTTCCTCTTCGCGTAGTTCTGCCAGCAGCTTTACTGCATTGGATTTGCCCTTAATTTGTTCAATGCCTACAAAATAAAAGCTGTTGCCTCGTCTGAATTTGCTGACCTCAAGGCCTTTACCGTCAAGCCAACGTTCAAATTTGTCTGCATTACGTTCAATTTTAAAACTACCGAGAATAAGGCTATATATTTTGTCCTTGCCTGGCGCCAAATCAGTTGAAGATTGCGGAGACTCCGGTTGTTTAGCTGCTTGTTCGGGGGCTTCAACTTTAATGGATGTACTATGGTCACCAGTACTTTCCTTTTCAGCATTATTTGCTGGTATTGATGCGTGTTCCGAATCGTTTTTTACCGGGTCCTGTTGAGATGATAATGCCGATATACCAGATTCCTGCCCTTTTTCTACCGTTCCATCCGCTTTAATGATAAAATAATAAACGGGAATTGCCAGCACCAATAGCAGCAGGGCGACTCCTAAAACAACCTGAGCCGGTCTTCTTTTATTGTTTTTTCCGGAGTGTTCTTCTTCGTTAGAGAATTGCTTTATTTCATCATCATGCTCTGGTTCAGAACTATATTGATAATTATGTTCTTGCAGGTCTTCCTCCGGTGCTTCTTCAGATATTGATTGATTAACGACTTCTGGAGGTACATTTTCTGCAGCCGGTTCTTCCTGATCAGTAGGCTCACGTGTTTCGGCACCCTGGTTTTTTTTCTTTTTTCTTTCTTTCTGCGTACTACCTTTGGATTTATTTTTAGTGATTTTCGACGTTCCCTGATTTTCTGTTGTATCTTCTGAAACCAGATCACTGGATTTTTCTGCACTAGCTATATGCAGATTAGGTTTTGTTTTAGAAATCGAAAAAGAACCCTGATCATCTTTGAAAAGATATCCTATCCCACCAAAAAAATGCGCATTGCCCTGCGTTAATAATTCTTTAATGTCCTGGACATAGTCGTTTAATGCATTTGAAGCTTCCTCCTCTGATCCGTTTTGTTGCCGCTGAATTTCGCTGATCACCTTTCCATCATCAAAGGTTAATAGATCGTTAAAATCAATGGTGTCGTTAAATTCTGAATAAATAATTGCTCCAAATTCAGGAATGAATACTTTTTTATCCCGCTGGTAAACTTCATTAATTGCATTATCAATGATCATATTTTTATGCTTTTTGTGTCAGTTAGTCAACTCTGATATAATTAAAAAGATTAAATTAGAGATTACCGCCAAAAAAAAATACGCAATTCCCCAATCAAACTAATGAAGTAAGATAAGGCAAGGTTTTAGTAATAGAATGAATAGTAACTTTCTGAATGAATTTATGAATCAATTTTATTTGCTGAGAAGTGCCTGATCGTAAACAATCAACGTTTTGCTTATGTACTTCAAACAAAAAGCTTGTTTGATCAGCGGG
>Ga0316188_10001623_pt1 | contig 10699 bp, 11 predicted proteins | sample Phiworburrow1_MG_FD_204933 | JGI IMG/M metagenome (GOLD analysis project Ga0316188, IMG submission 204933) | Coastal sediment microbial communities from Maine, United States - Phippsburg worm burrow 1 | ecosystem: Environmental > Aquatic > Marine > Coastal > Sediment | place: USA: Maine... | reverse complement strand
AGCACCCCTTCGGGGGCGACTGTGCTAGTAGACGGCCTGCCGGTCGGAGCAACCCCGCTGCAGGCCGTACCGGTCGCCGCCGGCAGCCGCACGCTGCGCTTCAAGCTGGAACGCTACCAGCCGCTCGACAGGATCATCGACATCGAGGGCTTCGGTGCTCGGCAGAGCCTGCAGGTTGAACTCGCGCCAGCCTGGGCCGTGGTCTCCTTGCAAACGGAACCGCAAGGGGCCACCCTAATGGTCGACGGCGAAGAGCAGGGCGTGACGCCGCTCGACCTAGAATTACTTGCCGGCAAGCGCCAGATGGTCTTCACCAAGGAGAAATATGCGCCCCTCGACGTGGAGCTGACGGTTGCAGCGGGGTTGGATATGGCTCCAGCGGTGTACCACCTTGAGCCTGCTGCGGCCCGCGTCGACATCACCTCTGTGCCCGTCGGGAGCACGGTGACCATCGATGGTGTCTACCGGGGGTTGACACCCTTGTCGATTCCTCTGAGCCCCGGCAAGGAGCATGAGCTGCGCTTGACCCTGGCCGGATACCTGCCGGCCAGTCGCAGGCTGAAGTTGGAGGCAGAAGAAAAACGCGCACTTGATGTCAGCCTCGAAGCGGAATACGGAACCGTCTTTATTGCTGGAAACCCGGCTGAGGCGACCCTCTACATCGACGGCAAACCGCAGCAGTTCAGCAATGGCCGGTTTCGACTGACAACCAGGAGCCACACCCTCGAACTGAAGGCCAAGGGCTATGTGAGCATGACTAAAACGGTAACGCCCCAGGCCGGCTACAGCCAGCGGGTCGAACTGGACCTGCGGAGGCCTCAGGCTGCGACCAACGCCGCCGCTCCGCCCGGACCAGCGCCGGGGAAAACCACCGGCCTCGGTCAGAAGCTGGTCCTGATCACGCCGAAGCCTTTCCTGATGGGGGCCTCCCGGCAGGAAGCGGGGCGGCGTGCCAACGAAGGCGCACGCCAGGTCAACATGGAACGCAGCTTCTATCTCTCCGAACGCGAGGTGACCAACGCAGAATATAAGCTCTTCCAGGCGCAACACTCCTCGGGGATGTCGGGCAACCGCTCCCTCGAGGAAGATTCCCACCCAGTGGTCAATGTCGCTTGGGACGATGCCGCGCGTTTTATGAACTGGCTCAGCCAGAAGGACGGCTTGCCGCCCTTCTACCGGGAAGAGCACGGGGCCATGGTCCCCGGTTCTGAGCAAGGCCCTGGCTACCGGCTGCCCACCGAGGCGGAATGGGCCTATGCCGCTCGCATGGCAGGGCAGCAGGAACGGCAACGCTACCCCTGGCCCGGGAAATTTCCGCCGAAAGGCAAGGCGGGGAACTTCGCTGACGAATCCGCCCGACACCTCCTGCCGGTAGTGATCGAAGGGTATACCGACGGCTTCGCGGCAACCGCACCGACGGGATCCTTCCCGGCCAGCACGGCCGGCCTCTATGACCTGGGCGGCAATGTCGCGGAATGGTGCCATGATTACTATGCGGCCAATCCGGTCGGCGGCAAAGATGCGGTCGATCCCATGGGGCCGGCCAGCGGAATCCACCACGTGGTCCGCGGTTCGAGCTGGCGCGATGCGAGCATTACCGAGCTGCGGTTCAGCTACCGCCGTTACAGCCGGGAACCAGCCAACGATATCGGTTTCCGCATCGCGAGGTACGCACAATGAGAAGCATCATCGTCATGGTCGTCTTGCTGCTTCTTGTGAGCACCGGCAGCTTTGCTGCCGACCCGCCTTCCGGCAAGGAGGTTCCGAAAAAACCGGAAGCTGCCGATGTGCAGACGGGTGGCAACCAGAAGCCTGGCAAAGACAAGCCGCAGCCGGAATGGCCGCGGCCTTACAAGCCGAGCGAAGAGATCAGTGCCGATAGCGTGGTCCCGTTTCCCGCTGATATTTGAATGAGGTGAGTCGCTTATGCGCGTAAAAAACTTTCCCACCGAAATGGTCTACCAGGTTTTCAGCCTGCTGCTGGTTTTCATCATCGTGCATGGTGCCTACGTTTCACTGATCAGGCCCAAGGCAGAGCTCTTCTTGGCCGAAGAGCAGGCCAGGCTGCTCGTGCAGCCCGACGCAGTCCAGGAGCAGAACTTCTACGTCGTGATTCGTGACTACGAGCAGGAGGCCTGCCTGGTCCTCTTCCTGTGGGCGTTGGCCATCCTTGCTTACAAGGGGGTTGCCGTCTGGCGAGAGCAGGCCCAGCTCGACGAGGACCTGTTGCAGCTGCCGGCAAACATGCCGATCGGCCCGGAAGACACCCGGGAGCTGGTCAGCCGTCTGCAGGAGCTGCCCCACGCGAGCCGCGATTTCCTGCTGCCGTCCGCCCTGCTCAACGCGATCCAGCGGTTCGCAGCGACCCGCAATATCCAGGATGCCGCCTCGGCCGTGCGCGATGCCTGCGAAACCCAGGGAGACCGGCTTGATTCGGAACTCTCCACGATCCGCTATATCGCCTGGGCGATTCCCTCGGTCGGCTTCATCGGGACGGTCCGCGGCATCGGTGCCGCGCTCGCCCAGGCTCACCGTGCCGTCGAGGGGGATATTACCGGCGTCACCCAAAACCTCGGCGTAGCTTTCAACTCTACTTTCATCGCCCTGGTCTTGAGCATCGTCATGATGTTCTTCATCCATCAGCTCCAGCACCGCCAGGAGCGGCTGATCCATGATGCCGGAGCCTACTGCCAAAGAAACCTGATCAACAAGTTGCGGATCAACCGCGCTGCGTAACCCCGACAAGTCAGACAGAGGTCGATCACATGGCCAGGAACCGGCGCAGCACATCACAATTCAACCTCTCCTTCCTCGACGTCATGTGCTGTGGCTTCGGCGCCGTCGTCTTGCTGGTGATGCTGCTCAACGGCAACATGATCGCCGCCCGCAAGGAAATCGTCGCCGATCGGCGCAGCGAGGTCGTACGCCTGGAACGCGAAGTCAAGGTCGGCAGGGAGCACCTGGTCAGCCTGCAGAACAGTATGACCCAGACCGAGCAGGAGCTGGTCCGGACCGAAGGGCTGTCTGCCCAGGTGATCGCCAGCATCGCCCAGACCAAGGATGAACTGGCCACGCTGAGCGGCACAAGCCAGGCCTTGCGGCAGCATGTCAACGCCTTACAAGCGGACCTGCTCAGCATGGAGGAGGAAACGCGACGGGTCGGCGCGGAACAACAGGCGGAGCTGGCACGGGGCGGGCAGGCCCGTGAATTCAAGGGCCAGGGCGACCGGCAGTATCTCACCGGCCTTCGCCTTGGCGGCAAAAGGACCCTGCTGCTGGTCGACGCCTCGGCCAGCATGCTCGAGGAGACCATTGTCAACATCATCATCCGGCGCAATCTCGACGACCGGACCAAGCTGGCTTCACCCAAGTGGCAGCGCACCATAAAGACCGTCGACTGGCTGACTGCCAACCTGCCGGTGGACAGCGCGCTGCAGATCTACGCGTTCAATACCCGCGCCACCCCGCTGGTGGCCGACCTGCAGGGCGGCTGGGTTGCCACCACTGACAGCAAGAACGTCAACCGGTTGATTGCGGCGCTCAGGCAAACCGTCCCCCAAGGCGGCACCAGCCTATACAACGCCTTTGCCGCTGCCGCACAGCTAAAGCCCCGCCCAGACAATATCCTGTTACTTACCGACGGCCTGCCAACCCAAGGCGAAAAGATATCGTCGCGCAATTCCGTCTCTGGCGATGAACGCTTCAAACTGTTTCTCCAGGCGAAGGGCGTCCTGCCAAAGGGCGTGCCGGTGAACACCATCCTCTTCCCGATGGAAGGGGACCCAATGGCCGCCGTCTCTTTCTGGCAACTGGCCATCGACACCGGTGGGTCCTTCCTCACACCGACCAGGGATTGGCCATGAGAAATCGCCGCCGCCAGATCGAGGTTTTCAACCTCTCCTTCCTGGATGTGATCTCCTGTGGTTTCGGTGCCATCATCCTGCTGCTGGTCATCTCGAAGATCTCCGAGCCCCGTGTGATCGAGCAATCCAATCTCGACTTGTCCGGCCTGGTGGTACGGCTGGAGGGGGAGCTTCACGAGATCCGCGGTGAGACGCAGATTTTCAACCGGCAGCTGATTGCCAAGCAGGAGCAGCTCTCCGCGCACAAGGAGAAGCTGGCCAGGCTAGAGGGCGCTTTGAGCGATATCAAAGGACAGTACCGTCTTGCCAGTACCGGGGCCGAAGCGCAGAGCCTGATCGAGGCTGAGCTGAAAAGTGCCAAGCAGGAGCTGACCGACGAGATGCGTCAGCTCCAGAGCAACTACCAGCGCCCCAAGGAAAACGCGGTCATCGGCGGCGTGCCGGTGGACAGCGAATACATCATTTTCGTAATCGACACATCGGGGAGCATGCAGCGCTTCGCCTGGCCGCTGGTGCGTCGGAAGATGAAAGAGATCCTCGACATCTACCCCAAAGTCAAGGGCGTGCAGGTGCTTAACGATATGGGAGACTACATGTTCTCGCAATATGCCGGAGGCTGGATTCCCGACTCGGCGGCCCGCCGCCGTGCGATCCTCGACCGACTTTCCTCCTGGGCGCCTTTTTCCAACTCCAGCCCAGTCGAAGGGGTCACCAAGGCCATCCAACGCTTCTATGCGGCTGACAAGCGGATCAGCCTCTACGTCTTCGGCGACGACTTCTCAACGGGTCTCATGCAGGAAGTGGTGGCTACGATACGCCAGAAAAATACTTTGGGCAAAGGCAAGGATAGCCGCGTGCGCATCCACACGGTCGGTTTCCCCGTGCTGCTTGTCCAGCCCGGGGCGGCTCAGAATGCTGCTCGCTTCGCAGCTCTCATGCGACGCCTGGCCGAGGACAACAACGGCAGTTTCGTCGGCTTGAGCAGTTTACAGTAGCTGAGAGTACGGCAAGAAGGTGAGCAAGTTTTTGTTCTGCGGGCAACTCTGCGCTATACTGACCCCATATATGATCTGATGACAGAAGTTCAATCTTGACAGGGAGCATCATGAAAACAACGCTAGGAATGCTGCTGCTCTTCGTGACCCTGACCCTTTTCGGCTGTGCCAGCTCGAAAAGGCCGGTGCTTTATCCTAACCCCCACCTGACCAGAGTCGGCCAGCCGCAGGCCGATGCGGACATCGCTGCCTGCATGCGCGCCGCCGAAGCCAGTGGCGCCAATTCGGGCAAGGGGGAGGACCTAGCCAAAAGCACCGCCAAGGCCGGTGCCGTCGGCGGTGCAACCGGGGCGGTCGTTGGCGCGATTTCTTCGAGCTCGAGCGTGGGGCAGGGAGCGGCAATCGGTGGCGCCGGTGCCGCCACGGCAACTTTGGTCGGCGGAGCCTTCGACGCCTCGGAGCCGACGCAGATATACATGCGCTTCGTTGATCAATGTTTGCGGGAGAAAGGCTACCAACCGATCGGCTGGCGGTGAAATGCTACGGTCGTCAATAATCAATTCCGGGCTGCGGTTCGATATCCTTGCGATAGGCGTGCTTGACTTCACAGACCTCGCTGACCGTGTCCGCCAGTTCGATGACCTCCGGATGTGCGTTACGCCCGGTCAGCACTAGGTGCAGCAGCTCAGGCTTCCCCTTGACCAGTGTGAGAATCTGTTCCAGGTCGATCAATTTGAGTTGCAGGGCATTGTTAATTTCATCAAGAATGACAATGTCGAAAGCACCGCTGTCGATCTTGGCCCGGGCCAGCTCGATCGCACGCTGGGCGCTGGCACGGTGCTCGGCACGGGTATAGGGATTGCCCTGGATGCCACAGAAACCCATGCCAGTGGCATGCAGTTCGGCCAGATCGCCAAGGAGTTTGATCCCGTCCCATTCGCCGGAATACAGGTCCCCCTTCATGAACTGGATAATACAGCTTTTCAGGCCATGGCCGCTGGCCCGAAGGACCATCCCCATGGCACTGCTCGTTTTCCCCTTGCCGTTGCCGGTGATCACCACGATCAGACCGTGCGGTTTTTTAGGTGAGAGCTTGTCGACCTTGATCGGCTTTGTCGTATCTGCCATGATGGTTCCCCTTGATCTTCTGGTCTGCTTTTAATTCTAGCCTCTTGCCGGCCTTAACAAAAGCGCGCAAAGCAAAATGATAGCTGAACCTGAGAATTTTAAGCTAAAATCGGCACTGTACGTCTTGGCAACACAGATTATAACGTCAATGACATAACTATGTGAACATCCATCCAAATTCACTCTAACCCATCAGACAAGTTAGAAACGGCAGACCATCACGATGAGCGAGTTCTTTCTACAATTCAGTCCCGTCACTCAGGCCCTATTGGCGACGCTCTTTACCTGGGGTGTCACGGCCGCCGGTGCCTCGCTGGTGTTCTTTACCCGGGCGTTGAATCAAAAGGTCATGGATTCAATGCTTGGCTTTGCCGCGGGCGTCATGATTGCGGCAAGCTTCTGGTCGCTGCTCGCGCCGGGGATCGAAATGGCAGAGCAGTTGGGCCACACCCCCTGGCTGACGGCGGTCATCGGTTTCATGGGCGGCGGCATTTTCATGCGTCTGACCGACCGCTTCCTCCCCCATCTTCATCCCGGCCTGAGCATCAACAAGAGCGAAGGGGTGAAAACCTCCTGGCAACGCAGCACCCTGCTGGTGCTTGCCATCACCCTGCATAACATCCCAGAAGGGCTGGCAGTCGGCGTCGCTTTTGGCGCGGTTGCCGCGGGCCTGCCTTCAGCGACAATCGGTGGGGCCATTGCCTTGGCCATCGGTATCGGCATTCAGAACTTTCCCGAAGGGACCGCGGTTTCCATGCCCCTGCGCCGGGAAGGGATGTCCAAGTGGAAAAGTTTCTTGATGGGTCAGGCGTCCGGCATCGTCGAACCGATTGCCGGGGTCCTCGGGGCGTTTTTTGTCCTGTACATGCAGCATATTCTTCCTTACGCGCTCTGTTTCGCTGCCGGCGCCATGATCTTTGTGGTGGTGGAGGAGCTGATCCCGGAATCGCAAAGGAACATGGCCCATATCGACCTGGTCACCATGACAACCATGACCGGCTTTGCGGTCATGATGATCCTCGATGTCGCCCTGGGGTGATCGGAATAGGCACACACCCTCCAGAGACGTTTGATGCCAGGCTCCCGCCGGGGTCATTGCCGTGTCGGCAAGCCCGGGATGCCGCTCTCCCTCGTGCAATCAGGCCAGCCGTATTGCGGCAGCGCCATTTCCCGGTACAAAAGACGGTATGCTTCGCTTAATGATCTTCGGTCTGGCTGCGGGCATGTTCTTCAGCGCGACATTTATCCTTAACCGCGCCATGAGCCTCGAGGGCGGCCACTGGTACTGGTCGGCGGCACTAAGGTATGCCTACTTGGTGGCCTTGCTCGGCGCAGGGATCAGTGCTGTCAAGGGATTGGCATATTTCAGGCGGGTTCTGGCGGAACTCTCCCGGCACTGGATATTCTGGATTATGAGCGGCAGTGTAGGCTTTGGTGGCTTTTATGCCCTGATCTGCTTCGCCGCCGGTCACTCGCCGGGGTGGGTGGTGGCCACGACCTGGCAGATGACGATCATCGCTTCGTTGTTTGTGCTGAGACTCTTCGGGAGGACCTTCTCTAGGCGTATCTGGCTCTATTGCGCCGTAGTGTTCATCGGTGTGGTCCTGGTTAACATCAGCCAGGTTGACACGAAAGACGACATCCTGTCGCTGCTTCTTGGTGCCATCCCGGTCCTGGTGGCGGCGGTCCTTTATCCCCTCGGCAATCAACTCGTCTGGGAAGCAAAACACGGTCGAGCCGGGCTGCCCAAGGTCGATGCCGACCTGCTAAACAATGCGTTTGCCAAAGTCTTCCTGTTGTCCGTCGGCAGCATGCCCTTCTGGGTGGTGCTTTTTTTCTTTACGGCGGCGGCCTCCCCTTCACCTGGTCAATACATCAATGTCGCCCTGGTCGCACTCTTCTCGGGTGTCATCGCCACGTCGCTGTTCTTGTCTGCCCGCAATATGGCTGACAACGCGAGTAAGCTTGCTGCCGTTGATGCCACCCAGGCCAGCGAGGTCCTGTTTGCCCTGGCCGGGGAAATCCTGATCCTTCAGGCCAGTCTGCCGAACCTGATCGGGTTATGCGGCATGCTGGTGGCCTGCATGGGCCTCGTCGCTCTTGTCCGCCACGAACACGACTAAAAATCGATAAACCTTTTGCATAAGTCGGGCAAGCGGGGGTCGGGCAACGCTTATTTTGAGTAAAGTTCGACGATTAACTGTTCGTTGGCGGGGCCCGCAATTTCATCACGTTGCGGCAGGCGGTTGACAGTAACGGTCAGCGCCTGCTGGTCGACCGTGGTCCAGTCGGCGGCAGCTAAGCGAGGATTTTCCATGAGGTAGCGGGTGGCCAAAGTCCTGGATGCTTCACTGTCGCGCACGGTGATGACGTCACCAGGCTTGACCCGGCATGACGCAATATCCACGCGGTGGCCGTTGACCATGAGATGGCCGTGATTCACCAATTGCCGCGCCTGCACCAGCGTACAGCCGAAACCGGCCCGAAACGCGACTGTATCAAGGCGGGTTTCCAGTAGTACGAGTAGGTTGTCACCGGTGACGCCACGCATCTGCTGGGCCTTGCGGAACACCCGGCGGAACGGTTTTTCCAGCAGCCCGTAGCTGTTGCGCAGCTTCTGTTTCTCGATCAACTGCTGGGCATAGTCGGACACCTTACGCCGACCAGCATTATTGAGACCGTGCTGGCCTGGGCCATGGCTGCGACGTTCCAGGAGCCGGTCATACTTGGGGTTGCCGAATATGTTGACGCCGAAACGACGTACGAGCTTGCCTTTGGGGCCGGTAAATTTGGCCATAGGTTTGGATTCTCCCTTGGTTATTTGAAAATGGTTTTCATTTTTATTAAATCTGACTGGACTTGTCAACTATTTTTGCGTCAGCGTGTTTATGACCAAGGAGGATGACTTAATTCAGTGACAATTAGGGGTGGTCTCGTTACCGCTAAAAATGGTAACCTCCGGTTGCCGCGTGTGCGGTCAAAACCATGTATCGAGGTTCAGATGTACGATTTTACACCCTACCTGGGTTTTGCCTCAGTGAGCCTGCTGATTGCCTTGTCACCCGGCCCCAGCTGGGCCTACACCCTATCGACAACCCTTGGCCGTGGCCGCAAAGCCGGCATGATCGGCAATCTCGGCAATTCCACCGGTATCCTCTGTCACGCTCTTGCGGTTGCTCTCGGCCTGGCCGCCCTTCTCCAGTATTCTTCCGCGACTTTCCACGCGCTCAAAATGCTTGGCGCCGGGTACCTGGTCCACCTGGCCTGGCGCAACTTTCGCGGCGGGTCGAACTTGGCCGCCGGGGCAGAAACCCGCGCAGTCTCCACCTGGAAGATTTTTCGCAACGGTGCCTTTGTCAGCATCTTCAACCCCAAGATTTCTCTGCTTATGCTGGCGCTGCTGCCGCAGTTCGTGAGCCCAGCAGCCAGCCATCCGGAGCTGAAAATCGGTGCCATGGGCGCAATGCATGCCCTGATCGCCGGGATCGTACACACCACCTTAATCCTGTCCGCCGGAGGGATTTCCCGTCACCTCAAGCAATCCGCCCGCATGCAAAAGGCCCTGCGTCGGGTGACCGGAGGGGTTTTTCTCGGGTTCGGCGCACGACTGGCGCTGGCAGATTGACAGACAGGGGCGTACCCCCCCCCAAAAAAACAAGTTTTTTAACAGGAACAACATCAGGAAAGGCATTTTGTGAAAAAATTCTTTATCATGCTGGCCGTCTGGTTCGTGGCAATTACTGCCATTATCATCGGCTCCTACGTCTACCCGAAATTTCAATCCGCGGATTATGATGACGTCGCAGTGCCATACCTGAAAAAAGTCATCCCAGAGCTTTCGCAGTGGGACCCTGCGGCGGCCAGGGCGCTCATGGTGACGGAAGTCTCAGCCAGCATTCCGGAGGAGAAACTGGTCCGGGGGATGGCCACTTTTTCCAAGCTGGGAGCGCTGCAGAGCCTGGCCGAACCGAAATTTGAAAATGTTTACCGGGATCAGGGAACGATCATCGGCAAGCAGACGATTGTCGAATACAACACCGAAGCGAAATACGCCAACGGCAATGCTACGATCAACATGAAACTTTTGGACCGCGGCGGCTATTTCGAAATCTACCATTTCAACATCAGTTCACAGGCCCTGATCGAATAGGCCCGGATACAGGCGCCTCCGGAGGCCGCCTCGCTGCCGCCCATAACGGGGCTGTCTTGAGAAAACATATGTCGAACCACGCCGAACTACCGATCCTCAGCCGCCTGGTTGAGTCAGTTGCCCCGACGCCGTTGCAGCCAGTCCGCTTGCAGGACGATCTGGTCGCTATCTGGTGCAAGCTCGAATATCTCAACCCCTCCGGTTCCACCAAAGACCGCATCGCCGCATACATCCTGTCCAAGGCCTGGCGCGAGGGTTTGCTAGGGCCGGGCTCGCTGGTCTGCGAAGCCTCGAGCGGCTCGACCAGTATCGCCATGGCGATGGTTTGTGCGCAGATGGGGCTGAGATTCATCGCCGTAATGCCCGAGGGCGTCAGCAACGAACGAGTCAAAATGATTCGCGCCTATGGCGGTACGGTGCGTTTGACCCCGTTGGCCGCAGGCATGGCCGGCTGCATTGCGCTGACCCAGGAACTGGCCCGCAACGAGGGTGCTTTTCTTCCCAAGCAGTTTGAAAATATCGACAACGCCGAGGCTCATCGGCGCAGCACTGCGGCCGAAATT